>Ga0326727_10012988_pt1 | contig 18719 bp, 22 predicted proteins | sample MB2enrmetagenome_FD_207643 | JGI IMG/M metagenome (GOLD analysis project Ga0326727, IMG submission 207643) | Lab enriched peat soil microbial communities from McLean, Ithaca, NY, United States - MB29MY | ecosystem: Environmental > Terrestrial > Soil > Wetlands > Peat | place: USA: New York...
AAATTGTTCGCAATCTCCTAGAGGGCGAAATAGCGCCCACCATTTTAGCCAATATTCAGAAGGGTAATACATCCCACAAAAAGCCAGGGCCAAAACCTGGTTCGCACCGCATAGACAAAAATGTTCCCGAGAAACAGAAACGGCAATTGTCTCCTGAAGCTCTGGCGCGGATCGGCGCCGCGACACGCAAGCGCTGGGCGGCGCTGCGGAAGGCTAAAGCCGGCGCGAAGCGGCTGGAGAAGCTGACTTAGCGGGGGGACGCATCTATGTCCAGCGTAAAGGGTGACTATTCCGGGCTGCTGATCTTTTTGCTGTGCTGGGGACTGATGCGCGTGTGGAGCCGTTCGCGGCGGGGGTGAGGGAGTGCCTATGGGTAAAAAACCGGAAGTGGCATGGGAAGAGCCACGGTTGCCGGCGGAGAAGATTTCCGAACTGGCGCTGGGCATCTTCACGGGCGAAGTTTTTACCAGCAAACAAATTCGGGGGCAAGATGCAAATTTGCTGCCAATGATCTTCTTGCCCTTGGGATTCTTTTCTGATGAGCAGCACAAAGAGTTTGTGGCGCACCCGCCTGCGCTGCTCTGCGGCTGGATGAAGGATGCGCTGCCGCGCAGCATTAACGGCTATCCGTTTCTGCCTGAGATGCGGATGGTCTACGCACAAGATGCCGCGCTCATTCGGGAGAAATACGAGAAGCTGAGGGCGGCGGCAGGGGAAATTCTGAAGCCTGAAGCCGAGGAAGGTTCAGATGGGGTTTGATCTCAACAAGGAAAAGCTGCGGTGCCTGATGGAGCTGGACGACGCGCTTGCGATGAGGTTGAGCCCGCTGGCAGGCCCCGCGTACTGGCGTGGCTTTATCGTGGAGAACCGGGAAACGCATCTTGTGTCAGCCATGTTCCGCTTCAATTACGTGGACGGGAAAAGAAACTGGTTTAAGATCAAGCCCAAAACACAGGCCAATCAGGAAGCGGCAATGCTAAAAATGCGTTGTGGTATGGAAGCTGTTATCAAGACGGCGCTCAGTGTTTTTGGCGTTGAGAGCGCAGTAATCGATGACGCTATTCGGTGCCACTATCCGCCCGATGACGAAGGCGATCCATTCAAGACGATTATCTGGCTGGAACAGCAGGACTTGATCGAATTCGAGGTAAAGCGTATCGACGAAGGTGAAGATGAGCCGGATGGAAGATGATACCTACCTGGGTGACGGGCTTTATGGCGCCTTCGACGGCTGGCAGATTGAGCTGTACGCCTGGGACGGAAGGGACAAGACGAACCGGGTTTACCTGGAGCCGGCCGTGCTGGCTCGGTTTCTGCTTTGGGTGGACGAACTGAAAGCGGAACGGCGAGCCAAGACGAGCGATGCCAAGAGTTAAGAGTGCGTCAGGCAGACGCAACAAGAAGGATAAGACGATGATTGAGAGTTTGGAATATGTTGACGGCCGCATTTTGGTTCATGTCGCGGAGAATTCGCTGAAAACCACGAAGGCGTTTACGCACGGGAGCCTTGTTTTCAATACCACGGCGAGAACGGCAACCTTTGCCCAATTCCCTCCTATGGCCGTGCCGGAAGAAGTTCTGCTGCGCGAGGGCGAAGAGTTGGATTTTCAACTACTGGAGCCAGACGGAGCGTGGCGCAAACAACGGCGTCGGGGGATATTGACGGCCGACAAGAAGAATCCAGAGATTCTGCGCATTGGCGGGATGGCGCAGACACCGCGGCGGTTCACGGCGGAGGACGGCTGGCGCAACGAAATTTACAAGTACCGCGCTTATTTTACGCATCCGGGAATCACGTCAACCATCGACGGGAAATTTGAACGATTCGAGCAACTGCCGCAGTGGCTGCGGGAGTGCATTGACCGGCAGAAGGCTTACTGGAACCGATTGGCATGGCTTTGCCGCGATGCGCGGCGCAGATGCTCTCCTGTGCCTACGGCGGAGATTGCGGAGTTTGTGGCCAATACAGTTCTTCCTGAGATCGATGCCTTCAACCTGGTTCTGGGCCGGGAGCGAACCAAGGAAAAGATGCGGCATCCGGCCAAACTGAAGATCGGGGAGCCCGGCCTTGATGGACTGTGGAAGTTTGTGGGCGAACTGCGCGGCCGAATTGAAAAAAAGCGCGCCGTGCCGGAGGGGTTGCTGGAGAAGGTCGTTGCATTCGCGGAACAATTCAAGGCGGATTACACGCCGTTGAAGGAGTTCATGAATGACTTTCCCGCAATAGCTGAGAGGGAGGCGGTGGCGCTTGGGTTACGACGTTTTGAGATACGGCCAACGGTGGGCGCCTTCCGGGCTGCACTGATCCGGCGAAACCCGACCAAGGCAACCTGGTCGGAAGGTTGGCCGCTTTTGAAGTACCCAAATAGTCCGAAGGCTGGCAACTGGGGTGTGCATTACTACTTCAATAAGGCGGGGGTAGATTCGCTGCTGCTGGAAACCGGGGTGGGCATACCTGGACTAACTTTTGGGCCACCGCGGCCCGCCGGGGAAACTGGCCACGTAAAGATGAAGTGTAAGCGCAGAACCGACCGAAAGATGCGCGAGGCGATCATCTCCATTCCCGGCGAGGGGACGAAGAAGGAACGGCATGAACTGCGCTTTGCGGTGCTCGAACATCGGCCTCTGCCGAACAACTCGCACCTGAAGGAATGGAAGCTGGTTTATGAGGATGGCAAGCTATGGCTTTGCCTGGTGGTAGAGCTGAAGCGTCCGTTGCCGAAGCCAACCGAGCTGGCGGGTGGTTTGGAGATCGGCTGGCGGCGAACCGAAGAAGGAATTCGCTTTGGAACCTTGTACGAGTCGGCAAACCAGACTGTGCGCGAGCTGATTATTGACCTGCAATCGCCCCCGAAAGACCATAAAAACCGGAAACCATTTTGCATCGAATCAGGGCCGAGCAAGTGGAACAGCGGCTGCAGACGTACACGAAAGCAGCACTGGGATCTGATGAAGTTGTTTCCAGAATGGCAGAAGGACGGGTATATTCCCAACCCGATGGAAGCCAGGGTGGCCATAGCGACCCTCCGCGACTACTTGAAGGACACAGCCAAAATTCGGCTGCGCAAGCATTTGGGCGAGCGTACCCCGCCGTGGCTGGTGAAGGCCGGAACCAATGGATTGAAGAATCTGGCGCTGGAGTTTCTGGAAGACTCGGTAGTGCAAGAGGTCGTGAGCGAATGGGGGAAGAAGAACCGGGAGATTGATAATGTGATGGGTCTGTACTTTGAAAGAACGACCAACCACATTGAGTATGGCCAGCAACAGGTGGCGCACGATGTTTGTCGTTATCTTCAAGAGAAGAAGATTGGCTACCTGGTCGTGGAAAGAAGTTTTCTGGCTAAAGTGTCACAGAATCAAAGCAACGACGCCCCGGAGAGCCTGAAGCGATCACAGAAGTACAGGCAGTTTGCCGCGCCGGCAAGATTTGTTTCTATCCTGAAGAACATTGCAGTGAAGTATGGCATTGTGGTGGAGGAGCACGAGAACCTGAACATCAGCCGCAGGTGCCACTATTGCGACTACTTGAATCCGGCGACGGAAAAGGAGAAGTACAACTGCGAAGGGTGCGGCCGCGAAGTAAAGCAGGACCACAACGCGGCCATCAATCTTTCGCGGTCGGCCGATGGTGGAGAGAAAGAAAGAGTGGCGGCAGCGATGGCGGGGGAGTAGAGAGACAGCGCACGGAGAGTGCATCTGGACGATGCAACACCAGTTCGATTTCAACGCAGACGCAGCGTGGAGGCGCAACCTACTGAGAGTGCATCTGGTTGATGCAACAAGTCTGATTTTTATTTATTGGCCCGCGAAAGGTGCGGCAGTGTACTGAGAGTGCATCCTGCCGATGCAACAGAACCCTGGCCGTGAGTGCCTTGTAGTTCTTGCGGCACAACGTACTTAGAGTGCATCCTGACGATGCAACGCCTCCCAGGTCGTAACCAATCGAGCTTTCGACATGGAGCAACGTAATGAGAGTGCATCCTGACGATGCAACGGACAGCGGAAAGGGCCACAGTGCGAAAACCCGAGGCTAGCGCAACGTACTGAGAGTGCATCTTGACGATGCAACGTTTTCGGTCAGACCCGCGGGGAAGACTCGCCCGATGGGCGCACATACCGAGAGTGCATCCGGCCGATGCAACGATCTCTACAGCGGGTCAGACTACCCTTACCCAATGGAATATCGTACTGAAAGTGCATCCCAACGATGCAACTGTCGTCCAGACCGATCCAAATCTGTTTTTTCAGAAAATCTTTTTCCAACAAGCGCATTTCTTTTCGCGAGGAGCCGATTAATCTCCGCGCGGCTTTATTTTTCCCGGAATTATTCTTTGAGCTAAATTGAATAAAATCCAGAACTTTTGAATTTACGGAATTTGCGGCCATTATTTTTCTGGAATTATCGATTTAATTTTTCACGGCAGGAATTTTCAACCCACCGCGACAGCAACCTACTTGCGCCCCCTGCAAGCCTGCGGTCTGCGACGCTCTCAAGCCTCTTTTTTGGGGCGGCCACCGTGGTATTCGGCGCGGGGGTGGGACTTGGCGGCGAGCCTGGAAAAATACTCCGTGCCCTTTTTGCGGACTATCATCTGGCCGGCCAAGGCCGCGATCTTCGAGTAAAACTCGGGGTCGTCTTTGGTGAGTTTTTCGGTTTTTTTCTTTGTTCCCATGGGCGCACTATAAGGCAGATTTAATTTTGCGTCTACACCGCTTTTTCAGTGGACGGGAAATTAAATCTGCGTTATTGGTGAGACACCGCGAAGGGACGGGTGGCCTGATGCCTGACAATGTAGTGCCGTCGATGGAAAAAATAACCGCCAGAAAAAAACAGCGCCGGCAGATTCACGTCTCCGGAGTAAACATGATGAACGACTGTGGCCAGCGGTTTCTCTTTCGGTACATTCTGGGGATTAAGTCTCCACCCAGCGCCTTTCTGTTGGTGGGCAAATCGACGGACGAGAGCGTGACGCGCGATCTGGACCACAAGATCGAGACTGGGGAACTTCTGAAACGGGAAGATGTACTGGAAATCTCGGCCGCAAAATTTGAGCAGGAGCAAAAGAACGAACCGATCGAGCTGGACCAGGACGAACGGAAGGAAGGGAAGAGCCTGGAGCAGGTGTTGGGTGAGGCCAAGGATAAGGCGGTATGCCTCTCCGGGTTGCACCACGACGAAGCGGCTCCGAAGATTCAGGCTGTCAAGACACGGCGCAAGTTCTCCGTGGACATGGATGCGTTCTTGCGCAATCGGGCGAGGGAACTGCACCTGGCCGGAGAGCAGGCGCCCGACAAATATGCTGCCAAGCTGTTGCACTCGCAGGCGCAGAGCTTGAACGCCGCCGCGCGTGACGGCGTGGATTTTGTGGGTGAGCAGGATATTCAGGAAATTGTCAGAGTCCAGAATCTGGACTCCGAGCCCAGCGAGTTGCTGGTGATCCGCGATACGAAGACTTCGGCGAAAGCCCCCACGCCAAGTTTTCTGGACGGAAACGACAAGGCCGGCACGGCGGATGAGAGTGAGCAGTTGACGGCCTATGCGGTGGCATCGCACGTAATTGACGGCAAACTTCCAGATCGGATGGTTCTCGATTACCTGGTGCGGACCAATGCCGCCAAGCCCACGGTGAAGTACATCCCCACGGCCACCACGCGAAACATGGACGATGTGCAGGTGTTTCTGAACCGCTTTACCAACCTGATCCACGCCATGAAGACCGGGGTCTTTGTGCCGGCCAACCAGAGCTGGTGGGGATGTTCAGAAAAATGGTGCGGATACGCTTCGATCTGCCCCTATTTCAAGAGACCAAAGAGCGTTCTGGTGAACATTAATACCCCCAAAAAGGAGGGTGGAAATGCCTGAAACAGGAATGAGTGTTGTGCCTTTGAGTGGCGAGGCTGCGCAGGTAGCGCGGATGCCTCATGTTCCCGCGCAGCTCCAAGTAAGCCGGGAGTGGGAAAACCAACTGGACCTGGTAAAACGCACCGTGGCGCCGGGCTTGACGGACGAAGAATTTGCGCTCTTCTGCCATGTCGCCCGTGTGCGGCATCTGGACCCCTTGCAGCGCCAGATCCACGCCGTCAAGCGGGCAACTTGGGACCCGGAAAAGAACGGGTACGTGGAGAAGATGACGATCCAAACCGGAATCGACGGTTACCGCTCGATCGCGAACCGGACGGAGCTTTATATGCCATCGGACAGGTTGCCCCTGGCTGAGGATCTGGGCAAGGAGAACCTGCGCGTCACGGTTTGGGTAAAGAAGTTCTCAACCAACGACAGCGCCTGGCATGAGTTTGGCGCGACGGCCTACTACCGGGAATACGTGCAGACGCGCAAGAACAAGGTCACCAGCAAGGTGGAGCCGAACGCGATGTGGGAGAAGATGCCCATCAACCAGCTAACCAAGTGCGCTGAGGCGCTAGCGTTGCGCCGCGGCTGGCCAGAGGAGCTGGGGCAGATTTACGTGGACGAAGAGCTGCCCAGCCAGGAGCCGGTTTTCCTGCCGCCGGAGCCGCTCAAGCAGAACAAGACGCAGCGGGAACTGGGCAGCTTGAAAGTCTCGGCAGAGCCCAACCGGGGCCACGGAAATGAAGGGACGCAGCGGCGGCCGGAGCAGGAAATTTGCGTGGAGTGCCGCCAGGTGAACGGCCATACGGAAGAATGCAAGCAAAACCCGAAGAACGCCAAGGAACCGTCCAGAGAGACAAAGAAGAGCAAAAGGGAAGTATGGGCGACGCAGCCGGGCCACGATCCGGCGGTTCACATTCCCTTTGACGAGGGAATACAACTGTTCGATCTGCAAAGAAAGTTGGGAATTACCGACGAACAGATCAGAGAGTTTCTTGACCGGGAGTTTGAGATTGAGCATCGATACCTGATCCGGCAGGACCAGTTTCAGCAGGTGCTGGACGCAGTGCGCAAGACGTTTGATGTTACTCCAGTAACACCAAAGGGCGGTGTGCATGGCCAAGAAAAAGCGCTCTGAGGAGAAAGACGAGGCTGTGCGGGCCTTGTACTGTTGGGAAGGTGAAACTGCTGGTGGAAACTGGTAAAAAATATGCGCCCATGGTAAAAACTGGGTTAAACTTCGGTAAGTAACAAGTTTGTTTCCGGGGAGGAAAAGAATGACATTTCGCATCGAAGAGCAGAGCACGGTGTTTCCCAGAAGGGTAAATATCGACGCCTACCGCCCGCTGATTGACGCAGCTCTGAAAGCCCCCAATGGAACGGATGGACTGCCGAAGGTGGTGGTACAGGATTACGACACGGTAAAGCTGGCTACCAGAGCGGCGAACGCTATTCGGAACCACGCCAAGGAAAACAAGCTCGATCTGCGGGTTTCGGCGTCAAAGGGATCGAAAACCGTGTGCCTGTACAAGTCGAAGCCGCGCAAGTCCAGAAGCAAGAAAACAGAGACGGCGGAGGTGGCTGTTCCGGAGAACGCTGCGCAATCCGTGAGCGAAGCCTGACGCCAGCGGTGTAATCTGCCGGCATTGTTTCCGAAAGGGAAGGGACGAGAGGAAAGCTATTCGTTTGACGGAAGAAGAGAGAACCTCCACGGTTGCCAAATCGCTGCTGGTAAAAGAGGACTTGGATGCGCTCTTTTTGAAGCATAATCTGCATTCGATGACGGTTTGCTGGGTGGAGAAGGACCCGAACCATAGTGATCCTGAGATAGTTGCTGCAAGTTTTGTGAATCTTGGCTGTTCCGGGTGCAACGGGGAAGGTTTGGCGTTTGCGGTAAAGAATCTTCCGGAGGAGTTACAGTCGAGCTTTGTGCGGCGTTTTATCTCATTTAGCAGCGAGGGCCTTTCGGAAGTCATCCACGTTCAGCCAACGGGGTCAAAGATCAACTGACACGGGCTGTGTCACGCCGGCCCCTGCGGCACGGGCCTTGACAGTAAAAAAGAATCAAATTGCAATGCGAAGAGCGCATTGCACAGATGCGCGCCTGGTCAGCCGCAATACCACCAATTCCTCGTTGTGGCGGCTGGGCAACAACGGCAGCAGGCCGGCGCTGCCCCGGCTGGCCTGTTGCGTGGACGCTCGAAAACGTGCAGAAGCGAAAGTCGCTTCTCGCTGGGTAGGCAGCATGGACGTTGATCGTCACATTCCGCTGGCCGAGCCGCTGATCGACTGCAAGGAGGCCGCTGTAATTCTTGGTTTTTCTCCAATCATGGTGCGCCGGCTGGCGCATGATGGGCAACTGCCGTCGATCGCTTTCTCTTTTGGAAAGAAAGGCAAGTTCAGATATAAATTCCGGGTGTCGGAGCTGCAAGCGTATCTCAAGAGCCGATCGCGTTCACCCCGAGGGACAGGGGAAAGGCAGCAGCGACTTTTCTCGTAGGTTTGTCGGGGTGTGTGTACAATTTCACTTTCTACTTAACAGAATGACTGTTATCGGACTTTCTGGTACTTTTCTTAGTGTTGCCTGAATACCCCGATAAGGACCTACTTACACACAACAGTTGGTATACAGAGCATCATTTCATCTCGGGGTGTAACCTGCAGCGCTCAGCGCTCTTTCCAGCTTGACTACTGAATCCCGAATAGCATAAGCCTCTTCGTCATCAACGGCGCAGGATCTGAAATGATCCCAGCCGATTCGCTTCACAAACTGGGCCAACTCCAAGGCTTCATTATCGGATAAATCCAGGACAATCCGTACAGATTGTGGCATCGGTTCCTCTCTTCTTCCATCCCATATTTTTCAGGAGTTATGCCGCCGCGCGTAACGTGAAATCGACACGGACGGCATCGTAGGGGAACAACACACGACCGCTTTCAACGCGGTTCAGCACTCCGGCTAAGAGCAAATCTTGCACATCGCCATGCACGGCCTTCACATCACGGCCAACCCGGCGGCCAATTTCACGAATGGTCATTTCCCCTTGGCCTGCCATGGCTTGAAGGATGTTCCACCGCTTGGTGGTGAGAACCTTCCATAGCAATTCGACTGTGGCAAAGCTGATAAACTCGCCGACCTGCTCGCCCTGAAAAGCTGCCGCCAGTTGTTTTTGCGTTTCCTCGACAGAGGATACCCCGAGCGTTACTGTTCTCATTGTTTTGCCCTCAAAGTTTTTACGTCGTTCCAGAAATCCATCTGTAAATTGTCCAAACTGGTGAATTGGTAGGCAATCTCTACTTCTTCGATATGTTTGTGGTCGCCCTTGCCGGACTCATTGTCGTAGCGCAGTATGCAAACGCCTTCCGCAACCAACGCAAGTCTGTATTTGAACTCGTGTGAGCAGCCAGGTACAGGCTCTGGCACTTTCCAGACGGCCATTTCCGCGAACGTCCTCTCAGACAACGCGATGCGTTTACGAAAAAGTAGTTGCGCATCCATGTTGGAGTTTATACCAACAAAATAAACTGTTGTCAAATGATCCAACGACGGAATTAGATTGAGCTTTGCTTTTTCGCGCGATGACCGTGCCGGTCTGCCTGGGCGCGGTGGTCGAGGCGGTATCCGGGCACCTCAACTGGATCGGCTTGCTGGAGTACGGGCAGCACTCGGTCAATGAATCCGGTGATGAGGTCGGTGACGGTCATGCCATGCTTGGCGGCGGCGCCCAGGATCTTGCCGTGGCGGTCGCGGCTGATCTTCATGGTGTAGGAGAGCTTGTTTCCCCGCTCGTTGGGATAGGCGGCCAAGGTTTCTTTGAGGCGCTTGACGTAGAGGGTCGATTCCTGGCTGTTGGAGGGAAGGCTTAATTGCTCGATCAAGTCGTTCATTACCATAGATTTATCACAAAATACGGGGCGAAGGCAAGCAATGATATGTACATACGCGACCTGCTCTTCGACAAAAAAGCGCGGGTTTCCTTGGGAGCCAATGGCGTATGTACATACGATATTTGCGGACATGGGTTGGGCCGGAGCCGGGCCAGTTCCCTTCCCTTCTCACTTTGCGTCGAAGAGATTGATCTGGGCATGGGACTGGCACCAGGTCTCAAAGGAGGGCCATTCGCATTCCTCGCGGATTTCCTGTTTTATGATCTGCTCGGCCAGCTTGGGCCACTGATCTCGGGGGGCGCGGATGAAGTTAGGATCGCTGCGGGACCTCTGCTTGGCAACCTCGGCCAACTTCTTGCCCAGCTCCGAACCGGGATAGCGGGACGCAATTTCAGTATCCACCGCTTCCCTTCTCCACTCGTCATACGCGAAGTTCAAGTCGTCGATGCGTTGCCGCTCCGCCGCCGCCTGGCGATGATCCTCCGCCATGCTCTCGCGCATTCTTTTGGTAACAAACTCAGGCGGGATGGGCATATTTTCGTCCAGCGAATTCACGAGGAGGCCGGTTTTGGTAAGCATCCGGCCGTTCTTGTCGTTTTGCGACCGATATTCCCAGTATTCGATCATGTCGAGGATTTTGGCGCCCTCATGCTTTTCTACCAGCCGTTGAGCCACTTTTCGGGTAATTCCAAAATCGATAAGCGCACGAAGAGCCTCGGGAGACTCGGCTCCGTCAAGACTCTTGCTTTCTGGATTGGCGGACGGCGTGGGGCCGGCGGCGAGTTGAGGGGATGCTGGAGGTTCAAGCCGAAGGCTGCGCAGAACCACTTTGCCGGGCCACAGCATGACTTTGAAGCCATCTTTGGTGCTCATCGGCTGGATCTCCCAAGCCGAGATGCAGGAGAGAGATTTCAGCTCGTCCAGGGCGGGACCGATCGACAACTTGATTTTGGACAGGTAATTGTAAACCTGTATGTCGAGCAGTACGCACAACTCGCGATAATCCCTGGAAACCACTTGGCCTTTGCTGCCATTGAACCAGAAGTGGAGTGATCCGAATATCCCTTTGGCGATTGGCCTCTTTAGCATCTTGTAAGTGTGAAAGTCCTGGGCGAGAGCGTAGTTGGCGTTCTGGTTTTCCAGAAGCCAGTCTGACAGCACTACCTCATAAAGTTCCGTGCGTTCCCTTCCCTCTTCATAACCGACGCGCTGGAAACTTTGGAAGATGTTGAGTGTCTTGTTCGCGTAGCGGCGGCCTTTGGTGAGGTAGATAACCCGGCTGGAGGTGATGGTGCTTTTGACCATGCGCTGGCCCCAGGCGTTTATATCCTCGTAGAAGAGGCCAGACTTGGCCAGGCGAAGTTCTTTGCGCATCCTGTAGCCAGAAAAACGTATGGGGTTGGTAATCTGGCCAAACGGACCGCTCTGCTCACTGGCTATTTTTAGCATGGCCATATATTTATCGCGGCAAGGAGTCGACGGCAAGCCCACGGAGCACTCGATCTCAGTGGAAGCAGTCTCGCGGCTTCCCTCGTCGTGGTCGTAGGTAATGGTGGAGATGGTGCGTTTGGTACGAGAGGTGCCATCCTGAGCGGAGAAAAAACCTATCTTCAAAAGATTCTTCTCAAAGCGAATAAGATCAACATCATCATGGGAAGTGAGTACGAGTTGGCTGGCTGACGGTTGGTTCTTCTTCGACATGCTTGGATGCCTCTTTATGATGATGCACTCTGATTTTGAAGAAAATCAAGAAGAAACAAAAAAGAAACACATTGGTTTTTTGCAACCGCAAGAAACAATATCAGTTACGGGCCATTTTGTGCAACTGGAACTCCCCATTTGTGCAACTGGAACTCCCCATTGCTGCAACTGGAACTCCCCATCGCTGCAATTTAACCTCCCCATAGACTTCAACTGGAACTCCCCATCGCTTCAATGCTAACTCCCCTTTGCGGGGAGGGGTCTGCGCGAGTGGATAGGGGGCTGGTCCTGCCCATTTGGGAGGGGGAGTTCCAGTTGAAACGGTTTTTGTAAGTTGTTGAAAACAAAGAAAGTGTCGTAATAATTTCAACTCTAACTCCCCCTGCTCTGTTGAAGAATCAAAAAAATATGGGGAGTTGCAGTTGAAGAAATGGCTGCAAAGCGCTGGAAACAAATGTAAAAGGCTGAAAATTTCAACTGAAACTCCCCTATCCGGGAAGACTGTGAAGTTTGGGTTTACTGGATGCAGACGGTTAAGGGGAGTTCCGGTTGAAATTCGCACAATGAGCGGCCCGAATCCTGGCGGTTAGCCCTTGGATTTCAACTGGAACGCCCCACGCCAGTTCCCTTCCCTTTTCTGTGCGGATGGTAAACTTGGCCTATGCCCACGCCTCGCACCTGGTTGCCGCGGATCGACGAGATCATCGATGTTTTGAAGACATCCGATGCCAGAGAGCTAGACCGGCCGGGGATCGAGAAGCTCTTTGGATTGCAGCGCAGATCGGCGCTCAACCTGATGAAGCAAGTGGGCGCCAGCACGCGCGGCGTTCACTTTGTTGTGCTGCGCAAGACGTTGTTGGCCTGGGTGGAAGAAATTCATAAGGTAGAAGGCCAGGAGATTGAGCGGAGACGCTACGCGGCGGAGCAACTTGACGAGGAGATGGCCGAGGCGAGGGCCGTGCAGAAAGCGATGCGGGAGAATGGCAGGCCCATCGCCCACTTCCCTCTCGTAAAAGAGATATTGGAAGCCCGCCTGGAGGATCTTCCAGAGAATATCCAGATTACTCCCGGACAAATCAATATCCTGTTTGACCCGGAGAATGCCGAACAGGCCCTTCAACTCCTTTATATATTGGGACTCTCTTTGACGAACGACCTAGAGCGGTTTATGGTAATTCAGCATGAAGGGCAACATGGAAATAAACATGGTAAAAAGCATGGAAATAAACTTTCTAGCTAGTTAATTTGCGTGGAAGATTCCATGTTTTATAGCGTGGAAATAAACATGGAAACCCGCGATGAATACAAATGAACCAGATTTGATACTTCCCGTCTTCTCTATGAGTTGCTACGATAGAACCATGCCGATATACATTGCTGTTGTGAATCAGAAAGGCGGGGTTGGAAAGACATCAACCTGTGTGAATCTTGGCGCGGCATTGGTTCGCCAAGGTTTCAGCGTAATGGCCGTGGATGCTGATCATCAGAAATCAATGACGGATTGGATGCTAATTCGCGATCCGTCTGGATTTCCGTTTCCTGTAATGGAAATGTCGCATCCTCAACTTCATAGGAAATTGCCGGAGATTGTAGGCGGTTCATCCTATGATTTTGTTTTGGTAGATTGTCCTCCGGGTGGAGAGGGCAAAGAGAAAGCGGAGTCCGTTTCAAGGTCGGCAGTCATGCTGGCGGATATTGTGCTGGTTCCGTTGAAGCCTGAGCCTCTGGATTTTATGGCTACAGGACAGCTCAAGAGCCTTTTGCGTGACATTTCGGTTTTCAAGCCAGACATGGTAACAGCGGTGGTAATCAACTGCCGGGAGACTGTGGGGAACATGAGCGATGAAGCTCGCGACAGCGCTGCGGATTATCTTGTCGAGGATGGAATCAACCTGAAGGTTTTGAAAGCGGAGATTTACAAGAGAGTGGTGATCGCCAAGTCGGTCATCGATGGCGTTACTGTGTTTGACTTCAAACCCAAACCAAAATATGCGCGCGAGTCTGTTCAGAAAGCAATTGAAGAATATCTCGCTCTCGCCAAGGAGGTGCTGGAATGTCTGAATCTACAAGTTCCCTCAGAAGTCTGCCCAGATCTAGTCGAGGCGTAAATTTTGAGGAAATGGAGCGGGCGATCATGCCGGACAAGCCGGCGCTGGTGGAAGAAAAAGCTCCCGATGTTGCTGTGCCTGTAACCCCCGCTGTCGGTTCTATATCGCGGCCGAAGAAGATTGCAAAGAAGTCTTCTTTTGACGAACTTGTAGCCTCGATTGAAGAACCGGACGACACGAAGCCTTTCAGCGTAAAGATTCCTACCTGGCTTCGAAAAACCGTGATTGCAAGAATCAAGGACGCTCAAGGGAAGGGGATTAAGCTCACCCAGGATATGGTGGCCAAGAATGCGCTGATGGCCTACTTTGATCTGGAGGAGCCGGAATAACGGGGTGTGCAGTCTCAGGGCAGCCTCAACGAGGTTCGCCTAGCGTAGCAAAATAACAAAGAATCAGACACTTGAGAAACAAAAACGCCTGGCGATTGCCGGGCGTTTTTGTTATTTATTCCTCTGAAACTAATGTCGAAAGAAGCCGACAATCGAGAGCGCAGAGGGACAAAAAATGCAAGAGCAAAGCGCGGGAAAAACAGCCGGGCCTCTCTTTTTCAGTAGGTACAAGTAGAACCTGATAGGACCAAGTAAGTCTATTTTGTTTGACCGCTGAAAATCCTCTTGCGGATGAAAAATAACCGTGAATAATCGCCTTGGAGTTGCACTGTGGCGAGGCGAACCCAAGAAGCAGTTCAATCTATCCAGATGCCTCTCGTTCTGCGCAAGAAGCAGATGCTGGCGATGGTGGGCCTGAGCGAATCAACCGTTTACGTTTTGCGGAGAGCTGGAAAATTTCCTGAACCGATACAGCTCAGTAAGAGCGCGATGGGTTGGCGAGGCGCGGACATTGAGAAGTGGGTGGCGACTCGGGAAGAGAAGCCGGCACGAGCGGCAGATGAAGCCAAAGGCGCCGAAGCAGCGGCGTGAAGAAGGCAGTGAAAAGGGCAGTGAAAAGGGAAGTGAACAAGGGCCAGTGAAAAAGAAAGTGAACAAGGGCTAGTGAAAAAGAAAGTGAACAAGGGCCAGTGAAAAGGGCAGGGAACAGGGAACAGGGAACAGCCTGAAAGACAGTAAGTGAACGAGCAAGCCGATCAGAACGAAAAGCCCACATCCGCGCTTTCCCCTCTTAGAGCGTAGCGCGACCGCGCGCTGAGGATAAGGGATTCCCTACAGATAACGGGCGGTAACACCTAGCCTTCGGCTGGGCGCGGGAAAAGTTTGCGCATTTTGCAAGAGAGCGGAGCAGGTGGCGAATGAAGGGCACGTGGAATGGCGAAGATGCCTGCGTTTCAGTTTTATCCGGGGGACTGGCGAAAAGATGTCGGCGTACAGTCGCTCGACTACTTTGACCGGGGAGTGTGGCACGAGATGCTTTGTCTGATGCACGAATCCGAGCGCCGCGGCGTGCTGGTGTTGAACGGCCGGGCGATCAGCGACGATGCCTTGGCGCGGTTGCTCGGTTTGGATAAGCAAACTCTAACCACCACCTTAACCACCCTGCTAACCTCCGGCGTGGCCAGTCGTGAAACAGAGACGGGCGCGTTGATGTGCCGGCGAATGGTACGCGACGAAAAACTGTGCGAAGTGCGGCGCGAAGCTGGAAAAAAAGGCGGAAATCCAGTTTTGCTTAACCAAAACTCAACCACCGGGGTTAAGCAAACTGCCAACCAAACGCCAACCCCTTCATCTTCATCTTCAGCTTCAACTACAAAACCAAAGAACAGTGAGTCAGTGGGTCAGCCGGTCAACGGGCCGGCCGGCATCGACGCCAACATGATGGCAAGGGGGTTGTGTGAACGGCTCAATCTCTCGCGGGGGATGGGTAAGGGGACGGTTTATGAAGCCGCTTACGATCTGGCATTGCAGGAAGAGAAGCGCGGCGGGGATCTGGAGAAGTTCTGTGATCGGCTGGCGGCAGCCTACGAGTTGTTTTTGAGAGAGGCGCCAAAACTTGAATACTCCTGGGGGCCGGCGAAGTTTTTTGCGGACGGGCATTGGCAGCATCCAGAGTTGTGGCCGCGGAAAGACCGGGATGCGCCGAAGCCGCGGATTTTGAGCAGGCCGGGGGAGTGAGAAAAACAGGGACGTAGGGAATAGGGAATAGGGAGCTGAGATGGCGGAGACGAAACTGGTACCAGAATTGAAAACAATTAAGTTGTCGGATGTGGTGTTTGATCCGGTCGTTTATCCACGTCACGACCATGACCCGGTGTTGGTTCAGAGGTATGCCGGAGTGATGGAGCAGATCGAGGCCGATCAAAAATTTCTATGCGTGTCTGCCGACCTGAAGTTGCTGGATGGAAAGCATCGTTGGCTTGCGTACCGCAAGGCATTCGGGGACGATGGTGCTGCGGATCGTGAAATTAAGGTACTGGTATATCCGGTAACGCAGGCACATGACCAGTTACGATTGGCGATACGGCTAAACAGCAAGCACGGTGCGCAACTCTCAGACGTGGACAAAGAGGAAGACGCGAAAACGCTCTACAGCTACGGACTCAATTATGAGGAAATCGCCGCTGACTTGTCCGTTGGAAAGGCGAAAGTGGGTGAGTGGCTCTCGCGGACAGTAAAGGAAAACAAGGAAAAGCGAAACAAGAAAATCTTTGACCTCTGGCTGGCCTGCTACACGCAGGAGGAGATCGCGGCAGAGGTGGGGTGTAGCAGAGATGTGGCGCAAGCCGAATCTGAAAAGTTTGTGGAAACGGTTCTCCAGAACCAAATCCACAAACCTGTGGCGGCGCACTCTATCGACTTTGAGATTCCACTTTACAACGTTTGGAAGCAGCAGGAGAAGACTCCTGGCAGCGGCCATTTCGGGAACTCCGAAGCGCGCTGGGTGGACAATCTTCTCTACCTCTACACCCAACCTTTTGACATTGTGGTTGACCCGTGCGCCGGCGGGGGTTCAACCATTGAAATCTGTAAAAAGCGCTTTCGCCGCTACTGGGTAAGTGACCGCAAGCCGGTGGTTGAGCGTGAGCATGAGATACGCCGCCACGATTTGACGGATGGCTTGCCCCCATTGCCGCGCTGGCAGGATGTGAAGTTGGTATACCTTGATCCGCCTTATTGGAAGCAGGCGGAAGGCCAGTACAGCAACAACCCTACCGACCTTGCCAACATGCCGCTGGAGCAATTCAGCGAGACGCTGGTTGGAATTATCAATGGCTTCGCGAAAAAACTCAAACCTGGCGCAGTGATTGCGCTGCTGATGCAGCCGACTCAGTGGAAGGCGCCGGAGCGCATATACACGGATCACGTAGCGGACATGATTCGCCTCATAAAGCTGCCGATCGATATGCGCGTTCAATGCCCTTATGAAAGCCAGCAGTGCAATGCGCAGATGGTGGATTGGGCCAAGGAGAACCGGAAGGTTCTGGTGCTTTCGCGCGAGCTGGTTATCTGGAGGATCGAATGACTGCGATAGCGCGCGATGGACGGGATAGCCCTTTTGGCGACTGGGTGCGCCGAAATCCTCAACTGGATTCTCGTACCGAGTCGGTTTGTGTCACGAATGCGGATTGGACTTTTATGAAGTACAGAGACGACCTGTGCGACCGCGGATTGAAACTCATATTGGACTTGGAAGAAAAAACCCACGACGCACGGCCGGATCAGTGTCAGCAAGAGCTTCTTTTTTTTCGTCACCAACTTGCGCTGACTAACGGGGTCAAGTGGTTGTGGTCATCGTTCATAAAGGCCAATGTGGCGGTGATTTATTTCGGCCATTTTGTGCTGCGTATGGAAGGAGAATGTCCAGATGATGGCAAGGCGATGTGGTGGGGAACTTTTGATACACGCGGAAATCTATCTTGGCGTCGTATCACCCGAGCTGAATTGACTGCCATCCTAGCCTTCAGTGTCGATCCTTCTGGAGAGCCCATAGAGGAGACCTTAGTTGAGCGGATCGGAAGCTGAAACGACGAAGTGGAAAGGCCCGGATGAACAACGTGGAACCAATAGCGCCGCATCTGACGCAGGGAGACGTGCTGAAGGATATTGGCCTCGGTTCCGCGGAAGTGCGCGAGGCCAGGTTGAAGGCGTTCATCTACGACGAACTGATGAAGCGCGTTGACGCAAGAAAGTTGACCGCCGCGAAGTTGGCCGTGGAGCTGCCTTGCTCCAGGGAAGAAGCAGCGGATTTAACGCATGGGAAGGTCTCGAAGTTCAGTCTGAACGTGCTGCTCAGGTACTTGATCAAAATGTGCGGCAGCCCTGGCGCGGCGGTAGAGTGCTTGCTTCCGTTTAGCGAACCGATGAATCCAGAGCAAAGGGAGCGAGTGGTCAGCGAAGCGATGAAAGTGATAAAGCGCAGGCGCGAGGCGCGGCAGGGCAAGAATGTTTTGCGGTTTCCCGCTCATTCCACAGAAAACGCGGAATGAACGGGGCACGGGTCGTTGAGGAAACGAGAGCAGATGACGCAGGTGCAACCACAATCCGTGCTGGACTATGGCTTGCCGGCGAATGTGGCTGCGGAGAAGACCATTCTGGGCGCGGTGTTCCTGGACAACATGGCTTTCTATGAGGCGCAGGAAACGGGGCTGTTGCCGGAGGATTTCTCGTTGGATTCGCACCGGCGCATCTGGCAGCGGATGAGCGACCTGATGGACGGTTCGCAGACCGTGGATATTGTCACGCTGTCGAACGAGCTGGGACGGCAAAAGGAGATTGACGCAATAGGCGGCGTGACTTATTTGGCCACGCTGACGGAAGGATTGCCGCGGCGCCCGGTGATACAGGATTACCTGCGCATTGTAAGGGACAAGGCGTTGGCGCGGCGGCTGATGCTGATTTCCAGCGCGGCGATTGCACGGGCGGCGGACGGCGGCGATACGGCCGGAGAGATTGCCGCAGAGATGGGCGACCAAATTTTGGAAGCCAGTTCACGAGTAACGCGGCACGCAACTCCGGTGGCCGAGATTCTGGCGAATGCGGCGGGGCAGTTTGAACGGGAAGCGGATGCGCCAGCGGGAAGCGTGTTGGGAGCGCACCTGCTGACGACGGAGATTGATCGCGTAACGAGCGGACTGATGGGCGAGGAGCTTTGTTTGCTGGCCGGCAGACCGGGATGCGGCAAGACGGAAGGCGCGCTGCAGATTGCCCTGGCCAATGCGCGGCGTGGCTTGAGGGTGCATATCCAGAGCATGGAGATGCGGAGTCATCAATTATTGCGGCGGC
>Ga0326727_10012989_pt1 | contig 18719 bp, 12 predicted proteins | sample MB2enrmetagenome_FD_207643 | JGI IMG/M metagenome (GOLD analysis project Ga0326727, IMG submission 207643) | Lab enriched peat soil microbial communities from McLean, Ithaca, NY, United States - MB29MY | ecosystem: Environmental > Terrestrial > Soil > Wetlands > Peat | place: USA: New York...
CACAACTTGACGAACGAAATCATCGAACGAATCGAGTCCGATTCCGCGTATGGTTACGCCTTCGGTCTTGAGTCCGACGAGCCGCCCCCAGACCTTTTCCCGCGGGGACGTCAGGTTCACGATGACGATATTGTTGATTTCCACGGTGCACCTTGGAGTTGCTTGAGAAGTGGCAGATCTCAATGGCACTTTCTGAGCATTTGTCGCAGTTTCCCTGCTTGCTCGAACTCATGCTCCAATTCGCGGTCGCTTAAGTGTTGCTTAACGAACTCAAGTTTTTCAATAAGCAGTTCGAGCGCCTGCTGGATATCCCCGGTGTTTGTAAGACAGATGTCTCGCCAGACCGAATAAGGGCTTTCAGCCAGCCGTGTCACATCCCGGAAGCCGGAGGCTGCAAGTTCGAGCGGGAGTTCCGATTTGAGGTTTTCTTCGGCAATCAGGCTGGCCAGCCCGGAAGAAAGAAGCTGTGGAAGATGGCTGAAGAACGCAAGGGCGTGGTCATGGACGGCAGGATTCATGATGTGCGGGTGCGCGCCGACGGCGGTGACCAGGGAGATAAAAGCCTTGGCGCGGGGGTCCTCAAGATGCCGTTCTTCAAGTGGCGTCAAGACGTAGCGCGCGTTCTTGAAAAGCGCGGCATCCGCGTTTTCAACCCCGGCCTTTTCCTTCCCGGCAAGGGGATGCCCCCCGAGGAACAGGAGTTCATCCCCGAAGGTTTCCCGCGCCCGCTGGCAGATGATCTGTTTGGTGCTGCCGACGTCGGTTATGAGCGCTTTTGAAGGAGCCAGCGCCTTCAGCTTCGGGAAGCTGTCCAGGATCGCGCCCACGGGTGCGGCCAGGATAATGAGGTCCGCATCCCGAACAGCCTTTCCCAGATCGTCGGCGCCTTCGTCGATGCTGCCAGCCGCAAGGGCGCGTCGAACGGTTACGGCGCGCCCGAAACCCACCCGGCGAGCCGCGGGGCCGTACTTCTTCACCGCCAGTCCCCAGGATCCGCCGATCAGGCCCAGTCCGATGATCGAGATTTGCTGAAAGATGGTGTCCATGACCAGGATTCAGGAGCCAGGATTCAGGAGGCCGCGGCTTGTGGTCTGCGCTCCCGCGTTTGTTGAAAAAACAGGACGCGGAAGAACCCTCAATTCTAAATTGTCCACGGCCTGCTTCCCCTTGCCTGCTGCTAGAGTGTTCTTCCCACTGCGGGAGCAATCATCCGCAACTCTTTCATTAACTGCTCAAATTGCGCGGGATAAAGCGATTGGGCGCCGTCGCTCAACGCCTTCTCGGGATTGTTGTGGACTTCGATCAGCAACCCGTCTCCCCCCGCAGCCACCGTTGCGCGCGACATGGGCGAGACCTTATCGCGCCGGCCGGTGCCGTGCGAGGGATCGACGACGACCGGCAGGTGCGAAATCTTCTTGATGACCGGAATCGCCGAGATATCCAAAGTGTTTCGCGTGTAGGGCTCGAATGTGCGGATGCCTCGTTCGCAGAGAATGACGTTGTAGTTCCCTCCCGCCATGATGTATTCGGCGGAAAGCAGTAATTCCTCGATCGTTGCGGCAATGCCACGCTTCAACAACACCGGCTTTGAAACCTTGCCCAGTTCCCTGAGCAGGTTGTAGTTTTGCATGTTGCGAGCGCCCACCTGGAGCACGTCCACATAGTCCATGACCAGGGGAATTTGCGTGTGGTCCATCACTTCCGAGACGACAAGCAGGTCGTGCCGGTCGGCAGCCGCCCGCATCAATTCCAGTCCTTCCTTCCCCAATCCCTGGAAACTGTAGGGTGACGTCCGTGGCTTGAAAGCGCCGCCGCGAAGCACGCGCACGCCCTGCTTCGCCACCACGGCGGCGACCGCTTCGATCTGCTCGGAACTTTCAACGCTGCACGGTCCGGCCATCACCACGACTTGCTCGCCCCCGACGGCCACTCCTTTCCCCAGTTGAACCACGGAGCCCTCGGGCCGGAATTGACGGCTCGCCAGTTTGTAGGGCGCGGAGATCCGCACCACCTCGGCGACGCCCTCCAGAAGTTCGATGTCACGGGTGTCAAAATCAATGACGGCGCCCACCGCGCCAAGGACTGTTTGACGCGCGCCGGTGGAGCGATGAATATCGAACCCCATTTCCATCAGCCGGTTGATGGCGCTCTGTATCTGATCCTCAGTCGCGCCCTCTTGCATGACAACCACCATGGCCTATTACTCCTTCCCGAGGGACTCGCTCTCATCCATCGCGTGGCGCTCCAACGAACGCGCTTCGTCAATGATGCGTTCAAAGAGCCGGCGGATAGCGGCATCGCCCAGCGGACCCGGATTGGATTTCACCACGTTGCGCAGGATCTCCGCCTCTCGCTCCGGCTGCCAGGCCGGCAGCTTCACCTTCTTTTTGAGGTGGCCGATCTCCACCGCGCAGTGAGACCGCTCGTTCAACAGCTTCACGAGTTGCTGGTCAATCTCATCGATTCGCTCTCGCCAGGCATCGAGATCGCTCATGCGGGATTCTCCCCCGTTCCCTCTTTAATCCATCGGGCGAACCGCTCAATGGCCTCTTCCCCATCTCGGGCGTACCGTTCTTCGATCACGCGGACCAGCGCGCTGCCGACCACCGCGGCGTCGGCAATGGACTGCACTTCGCGCACCTGCGCCGGACTGGAAATGCCGAAACCGACCGCCAGGGGAAGCGCCGTGTGCCGTCTTACCCGCTCCACCATCGGGCGGACGCTGGACGAAATCTCGCTTTGCTCGCCTGTGACCCCCGTCCGTGATATGAGGTAAAGGAAACCCGTGGAGAACCTGGCCGCAAGCTCGAGCCGGGCGTCGGTCGAGGTCGGCGAGGACAGGAATATGGTGTCCAGGTTTTCGGCGCGCATGACGTCCACATAAGGTTGTGCTTCTTCCGGGCACAGGTCAACCACCAACGCCCCATCCACGCCGGCCCGCGCGGCATCCCGCGCGAATGCCTCCAGCCCGTATTTCAATATGGGATTGTAGTAGCTGAAGAGAATGATGGGCGCCTGGACGGATTCCCGCCAACGAGGGAACCGCTCCAGGATTCCCCGCAGCCTCGTGCCGGACTGGAGCGCGCGCTCGGAGGCCCGCTGAATTACGGGGCCATCGGCAAGCGGGTCGGAAAAGGGAACACCCAGTTCAATCACGTCCGCGCCCGCGCGGTCAAGCGCGGTCAAGATCTCTCCCGTCGCATCGAGCGTCGGGTCGCCGGCCGTGAAGTACACGACCAGGCCTTTAGCCTGCCGATCTCGCAGGGCGCGAAACCGGCTCGCAATTCGAGTTGTCGAAACTGTAGGCATTATGAGGTCCAGCGGCTTTCCGCCGCACTTTCAAGATTCGTTAACCCTCAGTCCTTTGACAAGATCCCAGCCGATTGAAAAATCCCCAGGTCCTTGTCCCCGCGCCCGGAAAGATTAGCGATGACCACGGCTTCGCGGCTCATCTTCGGCGCCCTCTTAATGACTTCCGCCAGGGCATGAGAAGATTCGAGCGCGGGAATGATTCCCTCCTTGCGTGAGAGAATCAGCGCCGCATCGAGCGCTTCACCATCACTCACATGTGTATACTCCACCCGCCCCTGGCGGTACAGCGCCGCGTGTTCCGGTCCCACGGCGGCGTAATCGAGACCTGCGGAAACGGAGTGCGTGCTCGCGATCAATCCATCCTCGGTCTGCAGCACGTAGCTGAAGCAGCCTTGGAGCACGCCGGGGCTTCCACCGGCAAAGCGCGCCGCGTGGTCGCCCAGTTTCAGCCCGCGTCCTCCCGCCTCCACGCCGACCATCTTGACTTGCCGGTCGGGGATGAAATCATAAAAGAGGCCGATGGAGTTGCTTCCCCCGCCCACGCAGGCGAAGAGCGCGTCCGGCAACTTTCCCGCTTGCGCCTGGATCTGGCCGCGGGCCTCCTGCCCAATCACCCGCTGAAACTCGCGCACCATGAGCGGGTAAGGATGCGGCCCCAGCACGGAACCCAGCAAGTAATGGGTGCTTTGCACGTTCGTCGCCCAGTCGCGCATCGCTTCACTGATGGCGTCTTTGAGCGTTTTGCTGCCGGCGGAAACTCCCACAACCTCCGCACCCAGCAAGCGCATGCGATAGACGTTGGGGGATTGCCGCGCCATGTCCTCTTCGCCCATGTAGACGGTGCAATCAAGGCCCATAAGCGCTGCCACGGTCGCTGTCGCCACGCCGTGCTGCCCCGCGCCGGTTTCCGCCACAACTCGCGTCTTGCCCATTCGCTTCGCGAGCAGGCCCTGCCCGAGGCAGTTATTGATCTTATGGGCCCCCGTGTGCAGTAGGTCTTCCCGTTTCAGGTAAATCTGCGCCCCACCCAGATGCTCCGTCAGGCGCCGGGCATGAAAGAGCGGCGTCGGCCTTCCCGCAAAGTATTTCAAGAGGTCATCGAGCTCGGCCTGGAACTTCGGATCGCTCCGCGCCGCCCGATACGCCTGCTCAAGCTCCTCCACGGGGTGCATGAGCGTTTCAGGCACATATCGCCCGCCGAATTCTCCGTAACGGCCACGCGCATCCGGCCACGAATGGCCTTGGGAGAGCGTCCCTGTCGAATTGGATTGTTGCTGTTTCAGTCCCATCGATTTTGAATCCTGCATCACAAGTCCGCAACCTGCCTGTCTGCTTCCGCGACCGCGGCAAAGAACGCCCGCAGTTTGGCGGGGTCCTTGATTGCCGGAGCTGATTCGACGCCGTTTGCCACATCGACGGCAAAGGGCCGGACTTCACGCACAGCCTGGGCGACGTTTTCGGGCGTCAGCCCGCCGGCCAGGATGACGGGCCCGTATTGCTTGGCCGCACGCGCAATGCTCCAGTCGAAAGTCTTTCCCGTACCTCCGCGCAGGGTTGAATCGAAGGCGTCGAGCAAGCAGGCGTTCGCCTTGATCTTGCTCAGGTCCTCCGGCAGGAAGCCTTCCCGGACCGCGACTGCAACCACCAGCGTGAAATCCTCCATCAGTTCATCCATGGCCGGGAACCTCGGTCCGTGCACCTGGATTGCCGCCACTCCTGCTTGTCGTGCCTGCGAAATAACGCCTTGCGCGTCGATTTCATCCGCGAAGATGCCGACCGTGGTGACAAAGGGCGGCAGCTTGCGGATCATTGCCCTGGCCGCTTGCGGCTCAATATACCTCGGAGAAGACGGATAGAAGTTGAATCCGAGAGCCGCGGCGCCCAACTCAATCGCCAGCCGGGCATCCTCGAACCGCGTGATCCCGCAGATCTTGACTCGGGTTTGCATCATTCACACCGCTCGGGCCGAAGCGTCTTCATTGCTTCCTGCATTTCTCTCAATGCCGCGCCCGGGTCAGGCGCCGTCATGAACCTTTCCCCGATGAGAGCCGCGTGGTATCCGGCATCCGCGATCCTGCCGAGGTCCTCCGGCGTTCTGATGCCGCTCTCACTTACCGTGACAATCCCTGCGGGAATTCGCGGACGCAACCGAAACGAAGTTTCCAGATCCACTTTGAGCGTCTTGAGGTCGCGATTGTTGACGCCGATGATGCCGGCGCCCGCCGTCAAAGCCCGGTCGAGTTCCGGTTCATTGTGGACCTCCACCAGCGCCGCGATTCGCAGGCTGCCGCAAAGCTCGATGAACCTTCGCAAATCCTCGTCGGGCAGCGCCGCCACGATGAGCAACAGCGCGTCCGCGCCCGCCGCCACGGATTCGTAGACCTGGTAATCCTCGACGATGAAGTCCTTACGCAAAACCGGCAGGCTGACGGCAGCCCGAACCTTTTCCAAGTCGTCAAGCGATCCGAGGAAGTAACGTCCCTCGGTCAAGACGGAAAGCGCCGAAGCGCCCGCGCTTTCATAGCTTTGTGCGATTTCGCGCCGCCGGTATTGCTGCTGAAGCATTCCCCGCGAAGGCGAAGCGCGTTTCAGTTCCGCGATCACCCGCAAAGGGCTGCCGGAAAGAGCGCCCGTGAAATCCCGCCTTTCCGTTCTTGCCCCGGCGGCCCGCTGGAGCGCTTCGAGCGGCACACGCACGCGAGCTTCCCGAAGATCGAGCCTTCGCGCGGCGACGATCTCGCCCAGGCAGGTTCCCGATAAGTCCATCATCGGCAGAGCCGGTCCCCTCGAAACACTACATCATCAAAGGAATGAACGCTAACTCTAATCTCCAACTGAAAACAAAGTCAAGAATAGCTCAGTCGTGGTGGCGCACGGCACGGAAGTTGGAGGATTTTCGCATTGTGGCAAGAAAAGCAGGTTTGTCGACCCTTTCATGGTGTCGCGGGACCGAAGGCGCCGTCACGCGCCAGTAGAGGGCGGGGCGAGACCCCCCTACGGAATCAGGTGGTCATCCCCGCCCTTGCCTCCCAAACAGGACATTCGGCAGGTCATCGGCCAAGGCAGGCACAAGAAATTGCAAGCCGACCTCCGGTCCATCGCGTGGGAGGCGCCGAGGTACGGTCACGCCTGAATTTGATACATATGTCTGGGCATAGGACATCCTGGGAGGCGGACAGGCCATGTAAAGTTCGCGTTTACTTGTAAGTGATTGAAAATACACGGCTAAAAGCTTTTGAGCCATTCGGGGTTTTGGCACTTGCAGTGCAAGCTAGAGGTGCGGCAGCCGGTCCCAGGCGGCGGAACCTGCCCCGCCTTCCACAAGGTGACGAGATGCGGCCAGAAAGCGCCGAATAGTAATCGTCACTGATGGAAATTCGGCTTCAAGTGTGGTAAAGGCTGAAGGTTATCAGGATAGCCCGACGGATGGGCGTTCGATAATGCGTCTGATGTGACTTATTCGGTTTGCGAGGAAAGACATGGGAGAAGGGGAAACCCGAAGGAATCTCGTCCTGATCGTGGACGATGAACCCAGCATTTGCACGATGCTGAACAACAAACTCACGAACTCGGGTTTTGAGTGCCAGACCTGTGCCTGCGGGAAAGAGGCGGTCGAGAAGCTTGAGAAAGAGGCCGTCGCCCTGGTTTTGTCGGACCTGCGAATGCCGGGAATGTCGGGGATGGAACTGCTGGACCATACGCAAAGGATCTCTCCTCACACGAAATTCATGATGATCACCGGGGAAGATGACGTGCGCGTGGGCATCCAGGCGATGAAAAAGGGCGCGTCGGATTATCTTGTCAAGCCTTTGCAGCTCGCTTCAGTTGTGGCCAGTGTGGAGCGCGCCTTGGAAGTGAGGCGGATGGAACTGGAGATCGAGAACTACCGGCAAAATCTGGAGCGAATGGTGCAGGACCGCACGAGCCAATTGCAATCGGCTTTGAGGCGTGTTGAGCTGACCTGCGATGAATCGCTTGAGGCCCTGGGGGGTGCGCTCGATTTGAAGGACACGGAAACGGGCGGGCACTCGCAGCGTGTAAGCCGATATTCCATCGAGATCGCTAAAGCCCTGGGGTGTACAACCGACCAACTGAAAAACATCGCTCGTGGAGCCTACCTGCACGACATCGGGAAGATCGGCATTCCGGACGCGATCTTGATGAAGCCCAGCAAGTTGGGTGAGGAAGAAAAAGCCGTCATGCAAGCCCACGTGCGAATCGGCTATGAACTCGTCAGCCGGATTGCCTTCCTGGCGGGAGCGGCGGAAATCGTGCTGACCCACCACGAATGCTATGACGGAAGAGGCTATCCACAAGGACTCTTTGGAGAAGAGATACCGCTGGGAGCGAGGGTGTTTGCGGTCGCCGACACTCTGGACGCCATGACTTCGGACCGCCCCTATCGCCGGGCGCTGCCGTTTTCCACAGCCAAGGCGGAGATTGTTCGCGAGTCAGGCCGCCAGTTCGATCCGAAAGTGGTCCAAGCTTTCCTTACCATCCCTGAGCGGGTTTGGGACAACATCCGAAACACCGTCGCTGAAGGCTGGAATGGATCGAAGCTGACCCTCTCGGCGGGTCTCAACTTGGAAGATCCTGAAGTTATCGAGCGGGCCTTGTGATTCTGCATCCGGCCCGCGCCGGCCCGATCGAGTCTCGGGCACGGAACCAGGCGGTCTTCGGACCGACTTGGGCATAAACGGAGATGTCCTGAAAGCTATGCGGATACTCATTTCTGAAGACGACATGGTTTCCCGGTGCGTGCTTGAGACCACCCTGACGAAATTCGGATATGATGTGGTGGTGGCAAAGGATGGCGTGGAAGCGTGGCGGGAATTGCGCAGGCCTGAGCCACCCTCCCTTGTAATCCTGGATTGGATGATGCCCGGGCTGGATGGGCTTGAAGTTTGCCGGAGGATCCGCCAGGACCCTTCGACCCAATCACTTTATGTTATCCTGCTAACCGCGCGCGCGAGCAAAGAGGATATCGTCCTGGGAATCGAAGCCGGAGCGGACGATTACATTACCAAGCCTTTTGACCGCGAGGAACTCCGGGTCCGAGTGCAAGCGGGAGCTCGCTTGATCCGCCTGCAACAGAAGCTGGCGGACAGGGTGCGCGAACTGGCGAACGCCCTGGCAAGGGTCCATCAGCTCCAGGGACTGCTGCCCATTTGTTCCTACTGCAAGAGGATCCGGAATGACCAGAACTATTGGCAGCAGATCGAGACCTATATTGCGGAACATTCCGGCGCGGAGTTCAGTCATGGGATATGTCCGGAATGTTATGAGAAGTTCGTAACTCCTGATCTCGAGAAGTGTGCGACCTCGGGAGAGGAAAGAACCTAGGGTAGTGCGTCTTAGGAACCTTTACATTCCCGAGGCGGGTTGATGTCCTTGTAGCGCCGGCCTTTAGGCCGGCATGCCGCCCTAAAGGGCGGCGCTACCTCTGTAACCCTATGTGGGCGCACTACACTAGGGTAGTGTCCAATGGGCTGGGCGCTGTAGCGCAGCCAATCTGCCGGCGGGATGCCGGTGCCACGACCAACGCGACTGTCCAGGCATTTTGTGGACAGGATGCCAAAACTGCCTTCATCCAGTGTGCAATCGGTTGCGACGCCATTTAACGCACGTTCCGATCCTGCTGATGCTCCTGGCGCTGGCGGCCCCATCCGCAGGCGGGCGGACAACTGTTCCCTCTTCCTCGCTTCCTGTTCTCACGCGCATTGAGCAAATCCGAAAGCTGACACCCGCGCAGGCCGAACTTGCCTACCCCGTCCACGTTCGAGGCGTAGTTACTTATGCGGTTGAGGGCGAAAACAGCTTGTTTGTACAGGATTCCACTGCCGGAATCTGCGTAATCGCGCCGGGCCTGAAAGTGCAAGTCCATGCGGGTCAACTGGTCGAGATCGATGGGAAGAGCGCCCAAACAAACGTCGTCCCGAATATTCTGGCGTCTCGTCTCCAAGTTCTTGGCGCCTCACCCCTGCCTGATCCTCAACGGGAGACGTCCGACCGATTGGCGACAGGTGGAGACGATGCCCGATGGGTGGAGATCCATGGCATTGTCCGGTCCGCGACTGGAGATGAAAAAGGGTCAATCCTGGCGCTCGCCGTTGGAGACACAAGAATCAGCGTGCACGTGGCGGCCTCCTTCAGGGCTGCCCCTCTTCAATTGGTGGACGCAACGGTCAATATCCGCGGAGTCTGCACCTCGCTTTTCAACCAGCAGAAGCAGCTGGCCGGCATAAGACTGAGCTCTCCCGATTGGAGCTCGATCAGCATTCGCGAACTGCCGCCCAGGGATCCCTTCGGGGGTCCGATTCTGTCCATTAGCGACCTCTTCGGGCTCGATCATCACGGGACCTCCGGCCATCGCGTGCGACTGCAAGGTGTGGTTACCCTTCAAAGAGGGAGGTCCTTGTGTATCGCGGACTCGAGCGACAGCATCTGCGTTGATGCTGAAGAAGACTACCCCGCCAAGCCCGGCGACAGGGTTGACGTGGCAGGGTTCCCAACGATCCAAGGTTACAGGGCGACCGTGGAAGACGCCGCCGTCCGCAGGACAGGGACAGGGACCGGGCCCTTGCCGGCTCCTCTTCCCATCACAGCCGTTCAAGCGCTCAGCGGAGATTTCGAAGACCATCTGGTGAGTATCGAGGGCGTGTTGCTTGGCCACACCTCGTTGGGCCGGGATTATGTGCTGAATCTTCAATCGCAGGACCATTTCTTCACGGCAAACCTCTTCAGCGGGGGGGCGGGCCGCTCGTCATCCAGCTTGCCCTTGAGGAGCACCGTCCGGTTGATCGGGGTGTGCTCCCTGCAGGTCGATGAGACCGGGACCCCGCAAGGTTTTCGCATCCTCCTTCGCTCGCCCAGCGACATTCTGATGGTCGAGCAGCCTCCCTGGCTGACTTCCCAACACATCATCTGGTCTTTTGGGCTGATGGGCGTTTTCGTTTTGATCATCCTCATCTGGGTCGTCATGCTGCGAAAACGCGTGGACGAACAGACAGCCATTGTCAGGATCCAGCTGCAAAGGGAGGCAGCCGTAAGGAAAAGGTATCTGGAACTTTTCGATAACGCCCACGATATGGTGTTTACGACAGACATGGAAGGCAAGCTGACTTCGATCAACAAGTCAGGAGAGCGCGTTATCGGCCGCACCTGTATCGAGGCCTTCGGGATGAGTCTGGCGGGGCTGGTGCCCTCTGCGCAACTGGCGCCCATTTACGGGATGCTTGAATCGAAAGATAACAGTGGAGGGGTCCGAAACCTCGAATGGCAAGTTACGTCCACGGACAGGAAACAGGTGGATTTGGAAGTCAGCTGCCAGCCGATCTATGAGGACGGGAAGCTGGTGGGGCTGCAAGGTATCGCGCGCGATATTACGTATCGTAAGAAGGCCGAAAGAGATCTCCAGGATGAAAAAGAGCGATACCGGCTGCTGTTCGAAAGGAACCTGGCGGGAGTCTATCGCGCAACGATCGATGACCGCCTCCTGGATTGCAACGATGCCTTCGCACGGATCTTCGGTTATGCATCACGTTCCGAGATGGTGGCGTACCATGCCACAGACTTGTACCCTACCGCCAAGGCGCGCGACCATTTCCTCAAAAGCCTGAGAGAGACCGGGACGCTCACGAACTTCGAACAGTGTTTGGTGAAGAAGGACGGAAGTCCCGTGTGGGTCCTGGAAAATGCTTCCCTGGTGGCGAACGCGAAAGGCGAAATCGTTCATATTGAAGGAAGCCTTATTGATATCTCCAATCGAAGGCACGCGGAAGATGAGTTGCGCCGGGCGAAGGAAGCCGCCGAGGCCGCGAATCGCGCCAAGAGCGAATTTCTCGCCATCATGAGCCATGAGATCCGGACTCCTCTAAACGGCATTATCGGCATGGCGGATCTGACGCTTGACACCACTCTCACGCAGGAACAACGCAGTTATCTCACCATGGCCAAGGGTTCAGCGGACACTCTCCTGTCCATCATTAACGATATCCTGGACTTTTCCAAGATCGAGGCTGGGAAGCTGACCCTGGAAAAAATCCCCTTGGACTTGCTTCGTCTCGTGGAGGAAGTGGCGGACCTGTTATCGGTCAAGACCGAGGAGAAGGACCTCGATCTCATCGTGAAGACCGTGCCCGACACCCCCCGCGTTGTGCTGGGAGATCCGGTTTGCATCCGCCGGGTGATCATGAATCTCGTCGGCAATGCAATCAAGTTTACGGACCGCGGGCACGTGCTGATTGGCTTGGATTGCATCCAAAAGGATAAGGAGAAAGGGTGCTTCCGGATCTCGGTCACAGATACAGGCATTGGCATTCCCAAGGAAAAGCTTGAACACATTTTCGGGAAATTCACTCAAGCCGATGCCTCCACGACGCGCCGGCACGGCGGGACGGGCCTAGGCCTCGCCATCTGCAAGCAACTGGTGGAATCCATGGGGGGCACGATTGGAGCCACGAGCCGCCCGGGCGAGGGATCGACCTTCTTCGCCACTCTTTGCTTGCCGATGGGCGAACAATTCGACCCGGCGCCGTATCCGAGACCCGGCCTTGAGTGCATGCGCGTGCTGATCGGTGACTCCCATGAGATCAGCAGAACAGTCCTGAAGGAAATGATCGCGGCGTGCGGCCCGAGAGTGGATGTTTTTGGTGAGGGGGAAGACGTCCTCAAGGCAATGCATGAGGCGGTTGCGGCCAACGATCCCTATCGTCTGGCGCTGCTGGATTGCCAGTTGCCCGATATGGCAGGGGAGACACTGGGAGCGGCCATCAAAGCCGATGCCGGATTGGCTCAAAGCACCATCGTTTTATTGATGGACAAGAGCCAGCAAAGTGAGACCAAGCTTCTGCAGGAAGCCTATTTTGCATCTTCCCTGACGAGGCCGATCCTCCCTTCCCTGATCTTTGGCCTGCTCAACTCGGTGGGAAGTGGATGCGAGGAAACCAGCCTTCCCTTGCCGCCTGTGGAATCCGTCTCGCAGGAACAAGATTCTTCGAGCGTGAATAAAGATCCGGCGAAGGGCAGTCCCGCCCCGATGCGGGTTCTCCTGGTTGAAGATAACTACGTCAACCAAATGGCCGAGTCGAGAATGCTTGAAAAGCTCGGCTGCACGGTCGATATTGCCGAGAATGGCAAGGAAGCAATTGTAAGAATAGAGAGCGATAACTACGACCTCATTCTCATGGACTGTCTGATGCCTGAGATGAATGGGTACGAAACCACCATAGAAATCCGGCGCCGCTTGAAGACGACACCCCATCTTCCCATTGTTGCCCTCACCGCCAGCGCCTCCAGTGCGGACAGGGACCGATGCCTGCAGGCTGGAATGGACGACTATTTCACCAAACCTCTGAGTCTTGCCGATTTTCGCGCCCTTCTGAAGCGCTGGAGACCGGCGCCGTCGTTTGGAAGCAGCAGGGGCTGAAGTGACCCCTCACCTGCCTGCGGGCCGAAACCCCAGCTATTTACGGGTTCCGGGTGCCCCTTCGGCAGGCGCAGGCCTGCCCTCGTACCTCGGGCACCCTCTCCCCGAGGGAGAGGGTAAAGATCAATAACCACAACCCTCTCACCAAGGAAAAGATCAAAAGAGACAGCCCTCTCCCAGGGGATAGGGTGCGAGCGGAGCGAGCCGGGTGAGGGGTCTCTGCTCTGATTCCCGGAACACCATAGACCGGAGTGTACCTTTAGGGGAGGTATCGCGTAGCAGCATCATCGAGCGAGCCAGCGCCGCGGTTCCGGCGCCTTGGAGTGCGGCGGCTTGACGCCGCCTTGGGATGGAAGGAAACTTGACCACAGAAGGCGGTCCCGGCGTGCGGGACCGCAGCCCAGGCAGGAAGCCGCCGTCACCTCTCAGGCTTGAAGATGGCAATGCCAAGGGGCGGCAAGGTCAATTGGACATGGCAAGGCTGGTTGTGCCAAGGGGTAGGCACGGCCTGGCAACCGGGCGTGTTTGTGACGCCGCTGCCGCCGTAAATTGAGTTGTCGGTATTGAGGAGTTCGCGATAAAAGCACGACTCCGGCACTCCGAGCCGATAGGCGGGTCGGGGCACGGGAGTAAAGTTGCAGACCACAACCACGTGGCTGGCCGGGTCGCGGCCGCGACGCAGGAAAGCCACCACTGAGTTATCGGCGTCGCGGAAATCGATCCATTCAAAACCGTGCCACTCCAAATCCACTTCGTGCAGGGCCGGCTCAGCCTTGTAAATGCGCGCCAAGTCCGCAACCAGTTGCTTAACCTTGCGGTGGGGCTCGTAGTCGAGCAGGTTCCAATCCAGCGACTGGCTTGCATTCCACTCGATCCACTGGCCGAATTCCCCGCCCATAAAGAGCATCTTCTTCCCGGGGTGCGTGAACTGGAAGGCGTACAGCGAGCGCAAGTTGGCAAACTGCTGCCACACATCGCCGGGCATTTTTGAAAGCAGCGAGCGTTTCCCGTGAACCACTTCATCGTGGGAAAGCACCAGCACAAAATTCTCATTGAAGGCGTAAAGAAGGGAAAACGTAAGGTTATTGTGGTGGTACTTGCGGTGGATCGTGTCTTTTGAAAAGTAGAGGAGCATGTCGTGCATCCAGCCCATGTTCCACTTCAGGCTGAACCCCAGCCCCCCCAGGTAGGTCGGGCGTGAGACCGCCGGCCAGGCCGTGGACTCCTCCGCAATGGTCAGCACGCCGGGGCGGTCCCTGTGAACAAGCTCGTTGAAATGCTTGATGAAACTGATGGCCTCCAGGTTCTCGTTGCCGCCGTACTTGTTGTGGACCCATTCTCCCGGCTTCCGTGAATAGTCCAGGTAGAGCATTGAGGCCACCGCATCAACGCGCAATCCGTCGGCATGGTACTGATCCATCCAGAAAAGCGCATTGGACCAGAGGAAATTGCGCACTTCCGCCCGGCCGTAATTGAAGACTTTCGTGCCCCAGTCCGGCTGCTCGCGCAAGCGCGGGTCTTCATGCTCGTAAAGGTACGTGCCGTCAAAAAACGCCAGCCCGTGGGCATCAGCCGGAAAGTGCGCCGGCACCCAGTCCAGGATCACACCGACCCCGTGCTCATGACAGTAGTCGATGAAGTACATGAAGTCTTGAGGTGTGCCGTGGCGGCTGGTCGGTGCAAAGTAGCCGGCCGTCTGGTAACCCCACGACTCGTCCAGCGGATGCTCCATCACGGGCAATAACTCGATGTGCGTGAAACCCATCTCGCGAACATAATCCACCAGTTGGACGGCGAGTTCGCGGTACCCGAGCATGCGGTTCGCTTCGCCGCGCCGCCAGGAACCCAGGTGAACTTCATAGATGGCCAGCGGCGTATTGACGAACTGCCGTTGCGCGCGGGCCTCCATCCAAGCCTGGTCATGCCAGGCATAGCCTTTCAGGTCACGGACAATGGAAGCTGTCTTAGGCCGGAGTTCGGCATGGAAGGCGAAGGGATCCGCCTTCAGGCCCAGGTAATTCTTGGGGCCCTTGATTTCATACTTGTAGGTCTCCCCTTCCGCAAGTCCGGGTATGAAGAGTTCCCAAACGCCACTGCCCCCCCGCACACGCATGGGATGACGGCGGCCGTCCCAGCTATTGAAATTCCCCACCACGCTCACCCGGCGCGCGTTGGGGGCCCACACGGCAAAACCCACGCCTGGAACCCCCTCGAGATCCATCACATGAGCGCCCAGTTTCTGGTAGGACTCATAGTGTGTGCCCTCGCCCAGAAGGTAGAGATCGAAATCGGAAAGCATGGGGCAAAAGCGGTACGGGTCCTCAAACTCAAGCTCGTTGTCCGGTCCGTAGCGGGCTCGAAGCCGATAGCCGAAAATCCGGCCCTTGTCCGGGAACACGGCCTCAAAGAATCCGTCTGAATGAATGCGCCGGGCAGGATAGATGCCCGAATCGCGTGCCACCCAGACCTCGTCGGCTCCCGGCAACCAAGCCCGAACCGCAACGGCCGTTTTCCCTTTCAACTTCACGACGTGGGCGCCGAGAACATGGAATGGATCCGAGTGCTCCGCCTTGAGGATTGATTCGATCTCTTCGAGGGGTGCGGTCGTTTCAGCCAGTAAGTTATTCCGTCCCAGCATGGTACGACTATTCTATCAGGTTGCGGGGAAAAGCCACGTTGATGTTATTGGGTCGCAGGAGTGGAGGATGCTTTCTGGTAGCTGGCAGGAAGTGAGTGGAAATACGTGCAAGGCAGCCGTTCCCCCGGCTGCCTTGCCATCACGGCAACAATGCGGTTATCGTCTGCCTCCGCCGCGCGAGCCTCCGCCACCACCGCCATGGTACCCGGAGGATTGGTGACCGCCGCCACCCGAAGGCGCTGAGGATCGGCTGCCCCCTCCATTGGAACGCGGTGCGGATGACCGTTCAACAACAATAGGCTTGCGGATGTTCAGTGAGGGACGGCCGCCATACCCTCCATAGGATTGCCCCTCTGAACGCGGGCTCGGGGCATTCCATCCTCCGCCCCTGGTTGAGGGCGCCGGCTGGCTGTGCGTTGAGAACCTCTGCCAGCCGCCCTGGTTGCCTCCCTGCGGAGCAATAGAGCGGGACTGGAAACTTCCTGATGGCTGGCTCCGCGTCATGCTGTTGGATGTGCTGCCGGCGAAGCCGCGCGACGCCTGGCCGCCTTGCGCCTCCGAAGGGGTGGACTGGCGCGAACTGAAACGCTGCCAGGCGGCTCCCTGGCGCACCCCCACACCTTGCCCGCCAAAACCACTCGCCGGAGCATTCGCGCCACCGTAACGGTTCGCGCTTCCCCATCCTGCACCGGCCGCGTTCCCGAACCTTCCAGTGGAATTCATCCCCGTGTTTGAGACCCCGGCGGGGTTCTGCTGGACCATCTGCCGAATTTGAGCAGACCGCTGGCTGAAGGATTCACCGCCCGCAGGCACGGGACTCTTGCTGAAGAACCGCGCGTTGGTGGTGCCCCGTGATGGCATGGCGGACGTACTGGCCAGACGGCCGGCGGGCATCAAGCTCGCGCGCGTGGGAACAGCGGGCAAAGCACCCTGCACCACCTGGCCCTGCCGCAGCGTGGCCGCGTCCACACCGTGCCCTAACCCTCGAACCGTGCCCTTCCCGAACTGGTCTCCCGGCATGGTCGTGATGGCGCGCCGCATGTTAGCGTTGTTCAGCGCCATTTGAAGATTGGAATTGTAATGCGCAGACGCCATCCCCATCGTACTGCGGCCACGATCGAATCCGTTGAATCTGTTAATGCTGGTCAAATTCGCAATGCCTACGACATTGTAAGTATTGTGATGTCCCCACCACGGAGAGATCCGGTCGTAAGCCCCGAGCGGGAACCATCCAATCGACCCGAACCCGAATCCCACGCTGACGCCCCAGTGGCGGCCTCCAAAACCGAGAAACGAAACGTAGGCTGGAGCCCAGACGGGCCGACGGCCCCCGTATCCGCCGCGACCCGGCCACCAACCCCACCGGCCACCCGAAAAGATCCAGCGGCCGTAATGGTAAGGCGCCCAGCCCCAAGGCTCATAAGAAACCCATGTCCATCCCCAATAAGGCTCCCACACCCAGCGGCCATCGTAGTAGGGCACCCAGTCCGGCCCCATATCCGGTTCCCACACATTACCGTAATCGGGCGTGTTGACCCATTGGCCATATTGATCCAGGTCCTGGGCGCCGGTGTAGTACTGGTTCGTATACTGCCAGCTCGCGGCCTTCTCAATCTCGTGATCGCGATCATTATTCCATTTATCCCAATCGTCATCGCGCCCGGCATTGGCGATCTGGTACTCGGGATTATCCGTGCCTTTGATGTAAATGACCTGGCCCTTTTCCACGGTTGTGCTGCCCTGCTGGGTTGAGACTTCCGCCCGCCCTTTGCGGACGGTGAGTTCAGTTTGCGAATCCGCGTCGATCTGGATGCGGTAGACTCCCTCCGCCAGGGGATGCACGGCCATATTCAGCGTGTCGATTTCCACGTCTGCTTCCGCGCCCTTGAGCACCACGTAGTCGACCAAGCCGCTTGAAACCTGCACCTGAAGGTGCTTTTGCGCGAGATCAGCGATCTTTACCGCGGCGTTCTGATCCATGCGCAGAATGTTCGCGTAGTCGAGTTGGACCTCCGCGCGCGAGCGGGCAGCCGTAGCCACCGTATCGCCCGGCGCCATTGGCGCGTTCACGATCGCCGCAACCCAATCGTTGCTGTCGCCACGCAGCGTGGAAACTTGGCCGTTGATCATGCTGATACGGGCGGCGCCCGGCGCAGACTCCTGATCCTGTTCCTGATCCTGGGCCATCACAATCTTCGCTGCCACAAAACAGAGCGTGCACAGCGCGATCACATACCAGATTCTCTTGTTCCTCATGGCCCACCTCCCGCGTACCCGACCCTCAGATCCCATCTTAGTTCTCCACTCTCCTTGGAGCACGCGGACCGCCAAAGCTCCGAGACGCTGTGAGGTGGCCGATCTCATTGAAACACAAGCAGTTAATGACGCACGCTCAAAGAGCTGTCAATCATATGAAGAAGTCTGCTTGGCCGAATTCAACCGACAGTGGCCGAATTCGGCCAAACACGTTCTTAACAGAGGTATTCCTTTCTCTGTGCTCTCCGTGGTGAAGACATCAATATTCTGAGCCGATTCGCTGTCACCCTGGGCAGAGCGAGATCCTTCGCTGCGCTCAGGATGACAGGCGAAGGGCCGCAGAATGACAGGCGGAGGGCGGGAATGATTGCGCTCCAGATGACATCACTTCCTTAACCGACTCCCTCTACCCCTCACGGCCTGCCTTCTGATACAGTAGAGGTTCTTGCTTTGGCTGCTTTCATACCGCCTGAAGGCAAGATGCGGTTCATCCTGAGTTCGCCCCACACTAAACTCTATGCTCTATCGTGACGCTGGTGTTGACATTGACGCTGCAGTAAAAGCCAAGGCGACCATCAAGCGATTGGCTCGCGGAACCTTCAATGCTCGAGTCTTGAAGGATGTCGGAGCATTTGGAGGATTCTTCTCCATCCAGGATCTTCCCCGTGATGCCGTGCTTGTCTCCAGCGTCGACGGCGTGGGGACCAAGTTGAAGATCGCTTTCGGCTTGAATCGTCATTCCACTGTCGGCGGCGATCTGGTCAACCACTGCGTCAACGATATCGCAGTTCATGGCGCGGCTCCACTGTTCTTCCTCGATTACCTGGCGACGGGGAAAATGAAACCCAAGGTTGCCACCGAAGTCGTGCGCGGGCTGGCCCTGGCGTGCCGCGCCGTGGGCTGCGCCTTGGTCGGCGGCGAGACGGCCGAGATGCCCGGATTCTATCCGCCGGATGAATACGACCTGGCCGGCTGCATTGTGGGCTGGGTCCGGCGGCGCGAGATCATCGACGGGGGCAAGATCAGCCCTGGAGACGCGATCCTCGGCCTGCCATCGCTCGGACTGCACACGAATGGGTACTCGCT
>Ga0326727_10012990_pt1 | contig 18719 bp, 20 predicted proteins | sample MB2enrmetagenome_FD_207643 | JGI IMG/M metagenome (GOLD analysis project Ga0326727, IMG submission 207643) | Lab enriched peat soil microbial communities from McLean, Ithaca, NY, United States - MB29MY | ecosystem: Environmental > Terrestrial > Soil > Wetlands > Peat | place: USA: New York...
CGCGGCAGTACCACGCCCAAACTCCAGGTACGTAATGGCGTCACGGAACGCGTAGTAGTTCAGCGTAGTTGTGGCGGTACCAGGCCCACCCGCTGTCAACACCGCCACGCTATCGAAGACCTTCAGTGCGTCAATTGTCCGAAATAGAAGCGCGACGAGCAGGTAGGGACGAAGAAAAGCAAAGGTCAGGTACCTGAAGCGCCGGAGGCCCGATGCACCATCAACCGCGGCTGCCTCGTAGACGTCGAGTGGAATGGACGCGATGCCTCCTGCAATGATGACAATAATAAAGGGCGTAAACTCCCAGACATCAATCCCTATAAGGGACACGAGAGCTGCATGACCCGTGCCAAACCAGTCTGGCTGAGGCAGGTGCACAACTCCAAGCATGTAATTAATTGCACCATAAATTGGGTTGAGCAAAAGCTGCCAATCATAGATGATGGCGATCGGAGCGGAGGCGAGCGGAATAATGAATAACGTCCGTAGGAAATTTGCCCCGCGCCTCACATGACTTAGCCCAATACCTATAGCCGTCCCCAACGCCAACTCGACCGTGACGGCGACTCCCGTGAACACCAGCGTGGTAACAACGGCAGACCAAAATTGCGGATCCGAGAAAAGAACGTGGTAGTTCCCTAGGCCGATAAACCTTACCCCCGGATGAAGTGGGTCTGCATTGGTAAAACTGAGGCCGAGGGCATACAAGAAAGGCGCAATCGTAACGACCGCTAGTACGATCGTCAGTGGAGCCAGGAAGGCGCGGCGCGCTCGTCGTTGCTTATCGGCAACTGCCACTACATCTCCAAGGCCTCGGTCACTACCATATGGAATTAGGAGTCATAGGTAAGGCGCGACCTTCCTCGTCGAAAAGGGGCCATGAGAGTAAGTGTAAGGCAACTTTCCCGAAGAACCCACGGCACGCAGCTGCTCAACACGCTAAACACTGTCTCAATTCGCCCTCAATCGTGTGACACGACCGCGAGGGCCATGCCCCGCGGACGTTGGGAACCGCGGGCCCCAACGTTCAAGCGGCATGGCCCCGACGCTCACAGAATATACCTGAGTCCTTGTCCCGCGTTAAGTTAGATTACTTCATCGCGGCCAAGGCGCTCTTTTGCACCTGGGCCATAGCGCTGGTGACGGAACTCTGTCCGGACACGATCGAACTAACACCCTGCGCAAGTGCAGTGGAAACCACGTCCCAGTTGGGATTCGTCCAGGCAAGCGCGAACGGCAGGGGATCTGCACCGAACAGCGTTGTACTCACTACGTGAGCGGCCTCGGCACCGATTGTCTTTGCCAAGGCAGGGCTCTTCCACGCGGAGGCACGAGGTTCGGTACCAGTGGCCACGGCTCTTGCCAACGTAGTGGGTGGACTGGTCAACCACTCCACGAAGAGCCATGCCGGGCCGCGCAAGTTGCTGTTCTTGTTTATCCCTACGGTCCAATACCAAAGATTCGGACGAACCATGCCGTTGTGCGCCGGCAGGCTGTACAGGGTGTTCTCTTTGGCGTACTTCGCGGTTGACGGGTTAGTGAACTGCGCTGCATGCGACGATGAGTCACACCACATCGCGACCTCGCCCGCGGCAAAGGCTGCATCGCATTCATTCCAGCCCCAGCTAGCCACGCCCTTTGGACCCCACTTCCGAAGCAGCGTCGTGTAGACGCCGACCGCCTCGACCACCTCAGGTGTGTCAAACGCAGGCCGCCCGTTAGGATCAATGTAGTAGCCACCATAGCTAAAGACAAAGCCTCCCACCGGCCAGGGCGTCTCACTCGGAGCTGCGATCGCCCGGTTCACAATCCCAGGCATATTCCCGGCCTTCTGCGCTGCTGCAGCGGCCGTCTCAAGGGCGGGATAGGTGGCGGGCGCGTGCGGGACAAGGTCCTTGCGGGCAAATATCAACTCGGCCTCAGCCGAGACCGGAACAGCCCACTGCGTGCCTTTTGCCGTGGTGAAGGCCACCGCTCCTGGGAAGATATCGCCTTCGTCATACCACGACCGGTCCGTCAGGGTCTTGTCGTCGAGAAACTTGCTGATCGGCGCCATCCACCCTGCTGCAAGGGCCTGACCAAGCTGATTAATCATGAAAACATCCGGCGTACTCGCGCCGCTGCTCAGGCTGATGGGCAACTTGGTGACGAACTCATCTTCCCCAAGCAGGCTGATAGTAACTGTGATGCCCGTCAAGTTCTTAAATGCTTGAAGCTGGGCCTGTACTGCAGTGGGCCAGGGACCCGCTGAACATGCAAACGCCAAACTGGTCCCAGCGAACTGGCGCCAGTTAATGTTTGCACTCCGGTACTCCCCTTCCCTTGCGTAGTGATCCAGCATCGCAAGTGCAGACTTCTCTCTAGCACTCGGAAGGAACCGCGCGGCAGCACCTGCACCTGCTATTGCCAGAGTTCCATTTAGAAACTCTCGACGTGAAACTGTACCCATTCCCTTCTCCTAACCTGATGCCAAATTGGGCTCTTCCTTCATTTGTCGCGGCACGGGCATGCTCAGGCAGCTTGCCACTACCTTTTGCTTACACTTCCCCTCATAGTCAGACACGACCATGATAGCTGGTCAACCAGTGCGCACTAGGGAAAAAGCCCCGTTCACACGCGCTATCGCATCCAAACATAGTCAATCGGCGTAGCCTCCTTTCTTCCTTTTGAAACGCGAGCGACGCGATGGCCACCGAACTGGAGACGGAGCCCCTTTTACGACGGGCGCCGAATTCCTGCCTCCGCCGGTCACCTCAAGAACTGGCAAGATGGACCTTAACGCTGTCACAGGCACGCGCAAGCTCGAAAGCCTCTGGGGCCTGAACCAAGGGAAACGTAGCCGTCACGAGCTCCCGGGTCGGGACCTTTTCCTCCTTCACTAGTTCAATCGCCTGCAGGACGTCCCGCTATACATAAGGCTTCCCTCGATTCGGATCTCACGATCCTGAACGATGTGAAGAGGAATCGTGACGTCCCCTGCAGATACACCCACAACCACGATCCGCCCAGCCTTCTCCGCGAGCCGGATCGCTTGCCCGATGGAGGCTTGACTTGCCACGCAATCAAAGACGATGTCGGGGCGGCCGCCGAGTGCGTCCCGAATTGCAGCTACCGGGTCTCCCTCGAGAGGGTCACAACAAAAACTGGCACCTAGCCGTGACGCCCGGGCCCTCTTGGAGGAGACCGGCTCAGACACCGCCACAGCCGTCGCTCCAGCACAACACGCCGTTATCAGAACCAATAGCCCAATCGTGCCACCACCGAGGACCGCTACCGTGCGGCCCTCCAGCCCTCCCGCCAGTTCAGCCGCGTGAACAGCTGTGGACAAGGGCTCGACCAGGGCAGCCTCAGCATCGCTCATGCCCTCCGGCACAAGATGGAACCGGTCCGCCGGCGCCTTGAAAGCTTCAGCCATCCCACCAGCCATTTGGGCTCCCACGACTACCAGGTCTTCACACAGGTTGTACCGGCCTGACGCACAGTAGATGCAGACCCCACAAAAGAGGTTAGGCTCAAGTATCACACGCGCCCCCTCCCTCAAATCACCCACCTCCGCACCCACTTTCTCAACAGTTCCGACAACCTCATGCCCAGGTACATACGGGAACTTTATGAATGGGTGATTACCAGCAAGCCCATGTAGATCCGAACCACAAATCCCAATTAGGCGACTACGCACCCTTACTTCACCCTTGCCGGGCTCCGGAAGCGCTACCTCGCGCAGCTCCACAACTCCTGGTGAACTAATCACGACCTGACGCATAAAGAACCTCCTCGACACCCGGGCATCCGAGTTTTACTTGTCTACCTGGTACGCTCTTAACAGCTCGTCATCGGATGCCTCGCGCAGCTCAGCATCCCGCTCATAGAAACACGCCGCGGTTCTCATCACCAAGTCGTCCAAAACTGTTTGGTTTGGTTGACCGAACAGTGCCACGAATGGATTTGCTCCCGGACCAAGCGGCTCGGCCGTGCAGTATGCGACGCGTCTCTGGTAATTCCTCGCGTACAGGGCCATGATCACGATGTCCATATCAAGCATACCGCTGCTGAGGGCACGACGATTTGTGTCTGCCAAGTGCAAATTGATCATGCGTTCGCCGTACTTCAGCAGAGTAGTCCCGATGTGCTCCTCACCAGAGAGGATGTGGTAGAGGTCACCATTGAAGTGCTGGATTCCCGGGTGGTTAATCAGGCTGATGAGATAATCTGCCTCGGCGAAGGTGTGCACTAAGCTCGTCTCATCAGGGCGGATCGGCTCGATACATCCATGAATGCCGCTCATTACGAAATCATCGGCCACAATCCGCATGGTCTCGGCTGCCCTCGCCATTTCGTTGTCATCATACCTAATCGGCCTGCCGACAGCACCCGCGCCAAAGAGGACATACGAACCACCCGTCTCGACACAAAGCTCGATACAACGCCGGGTGTAATCGATCATGCGCTGCCTCACATGCGGCAAAAGGCTGGCGAACTCCTGCTCTGGGGTGACCATCCCGCAGACACCCGACACTGCTAATCCATGATCCTCGAGCACCTTTCTAACTTCAGGTCCTCGGTAACCGAGATCAGGACCGTATCGGTTACCATGTAGCTCCACGTACATTACTCCGCAGTGAGCTAGGCGCTTTACCGAGTCTGCCAAGTCCTCGGTGCCGAAACCCCAGTTGCTCCATGACAATCTTAGATGCGGTTCGTTCGCTGACCAATTACCTCTGGCTCCAAGGTACTCCTTAACAACCAGCTGATCAAGCTGCCTAAATTGTTGTAGTTTCACTATTTTACCTCCGCTACTCGGATTCCGACGGGCAACATTGATGCTGGCTGAGGTCAACGCTACCGGCACCCGATAAGGCGTGCGAATCTGAACCCGATCCGGTCTCGCCTAGTTCAGGAGCCGTGCGTTGCTCAGTAGGTGAGCGATCCTGGTGGACGAGTTCCGATCTGCCGTGTCCGGCACTGACCTCATCTGCCGCACCAGGCCGAGAAGAGACAGTCACCTCCCCTACTTTGACATCGATAACCTCTGCCACTGACACCGCGTGTCGTCGGTAGATACCGACGAGATGAAGGTAGGAAGCGGCGATCCTCCCCACTGCAGAAGAGCGATCTATCTCTCCGCGGAGATAACTGCCAAGCGGCGGCAACCATATGGTGCGGCCGATCGCAAAACCGCGGTAACCCTCGACTGGCGCGGCAGCCTGGAGCCAGCGGGTAACTGCATCGACGTCTTCTCCCCGTCCCAGGACGATGCAACCGACATTCTCGCGGTTGTCTCGACGGGTGGCAGCGACGATGGCCTCACAGTTGTCGCTTCGGTCGAGCCCTTCAACCTTCCATAAGTCTGGGTGGACACCGGCTCGGAGGAGCTCATCTATGGCCGCGCACATCAGATGGGGACGCAGTTCGGTCTCGTAGCGATCACGGCTCTCGCCCGTTGACAGCAGTTGCCTGGCTGTCGGGGGTACGATGAGTTCCATCAGGAATCGAGTCCGGCGGTCGGCTAGCCATTGGGAGAGTTCGTGGAGTAGGCTCGCCTGGCGCCGGTTCATGTCTGGGTCGTCTTCGACATTGTAACGAACCAGGACTTTTGCGAAAGTCGGCTCAAAGAGCTCAATGTGGGTGCCGAAGTCGGTGCCGTACTCGAAGGCCAGTTCTCTTTGGTCACTTTTTTCCGTCGCCACCGCGAAGATCAGCCCTCGATCGCGTGCTTCCAGCAGGATGGACTCGCAGTATTGCTCATCGGCGAGAATGACGAAACCGGTCGGGTCCTCTGCAGTTTCGAGGGCAAGTAAGAACGCATCGAAGATCAGACGCTTCCCGGCGACAATACGGTCGTGTTCTGAGGAGTTCACGGCGCCGCCACTCATTCCGTAGAGTCGCTCGAATGAGCTCCTGTGGTCAAAGGGGAGTATGTAGAGCTTCTCGTCCTGATCTGCCATCCAGCTGTTCCTTCTCGTGTTCGGTGAGTCCAAGGTAGGCCTACGTCCGGCTGGCCGAAGTGTTCGGCGAGAGCGGGTGAGTTCGGACGGTGCCATCGCAGCCAAACGAAATGAAGCGGGATCGGCCAAGGAGGAGCTCAGCGACCGACTCTTCTCCCGCGAGGCGCCCCATGGTGAGGTCAAGGTGGCTAGGGTCCGCGGCCCGCTGCGCGTGGCCGAGGACCGTGGGGTGGATACGCGCCTCGCATAGAGTCGTCAACCGCAGGGCGAGATTGACCGCACTACCAGCCCCCTCGCAGACAATGGCGATGGCAGCGCCAGACTTCATTTGGCGCTTCAGCGTATGGGCGATCTCCTGAAGCTCGATGGGCTCTTCCAGTGTGAGCACGGTCCCCACACCGCTGCTTGTGCCGACAGCCCGGGCGAGATTCCCGTTGTCACCTCCTAGCGTCTCCACCAGGAAGGCCCGACCGGGAAGCGCGGCCGCAGTGACCCGTAGTCGCGAGATTACGTCCGTCGCGTAGGCGATCGCCGAATCAAAGCCGATCGTCCGATCACTCCCTGGGACGTCGTTGTCAATAGTGGCTGGCACAAAGGAAACCGGCAGCCGCCTACTTGCCAGCACCTGTGCTGCCTTGAGCGAACCGTTACCTCCAACGACAATAACTCCGTCAAGGGCGGCAGCGGTGACGTTCGCCACGGCACGTTCCACGCTGCCCTCATCAAGAAGGCTCCGCGATCGGCTTGTCCCGAGCATGGTTCCGGCGACGACGCTCGCCGCTAGTGCTTCGAACGGGTCAACGGTAACAACTTCGTTTTCCACGAGTCCCGCGAGACCGCGCCTGAAACCGACTAACACTCCCCCCCGCTCCTGCAGCGAGCTACACGCACCGTGAATGACCGCATTCATCCCAGGCGAGTCCCCTCCGCTGGTCAGAACCCCGACCCGCACTATTGAGGCCTCACGTGAACGGCAGGGCGCAAGCTCTTGATCCAATCGAGGACAGAAACAGGATCCGGATCTCCCAGCACGAGCGAACCGGGTATGACTCCGTCTGCACCCGCTTCGGCTAGATGCGGCGTGCTCTGCCGCCGGATCCCACCATCGACAACGACGTCCGGTCGGCGCCGAGAGCGATCTCGCAGGGACACTGCCTGGGTGACGCGCTCGTACGTTCTTGGATCCATCTCCAGACTCTTTTTCCCGATAACGGTGCCCATCATCAGGACACGGTCAACAACCTCAAGATAGGCCCCAAATCCTTCAGGCGGCTGATCGACGGTTAGGGCCATGCAACTCTTTGAACCACAATTCTCTATGGTTCTGAGCGTCTCGGAAAACTGGTTCGCAGTATCCGGATGGATGGCGATCCAGGCACAGCCAGCGTCCGCAAAGGGATCGATCCACTGATCTGCGTCACTCACCATGAGGTGCACTTCTACCGGTCTTGCGGTACGCCGACATACAGCTCTGACAAAATCTGGTCCGAATAGCAAGTTGGGAGCGTAATGGCCATCCATGACGTCGATATGAAACCCGTCGACATGCTCCTCAAGCATGTCAATCGCGCGCCCGACATCAAGAAGATCAGCTGACCACAAGGATACAAAAGCGCGCATCCCGCCACTTCCTTGTCAAGGTGGTGCCCAGTTCTCCTGGTTCTTCACCTGCCAAATGCACAAACCGACAACAACGACACGCTGTTTGTGCTGGGCGGGTGGTGCACTGAGTCCGGGCAGGGATCATTGGTATGGCCAGTATCCGCCTAGGAGGTGGGCGACGAGGCGGAGAACCACGAACGCGTTTGCAGACGAGACATCCGCCTTTCCCGTTGGCAGCAAAGTGGCCTCGTCGGCACCGACTACCACTACGATTCACTCCAGAGCGCGGCGTCTCGCGAGAATCCCGTTGACACCTCGCTTCGCTACCTGGCTGGCGTGAGTTGCGCAGGCAGATCGAGGAGGCAGATCGGAGCCAACGCTGTTCCGGGGGGGGTCCAACGTTGTCCGATGGGGATGTCCGGCGCGCCCACTCCGCCCACTTGCCAATGCAGGGCATCCTCGAGAATCTCGACTTCGTCCTCAACCCGAAGTTACCAGCCACCTGGATAAGGAATGTGGCGCGGTTGGAGTTCATCGCGGCTGGCAAGTTACTCGTCGTCTCGGCATGCCAGCGAGCTTTAGCGTGCTCGTCCTTTGCGTCTGGTCGACTGGCGGTGCCGGTCAGTCGACCGGGCCGACCTGGGGCGCGCCTGACTGTGCTGTTGTGCTGACCAGAGGCGTGGGACTCGGAAGTGACTTTCGTATAGTTGCGATCTTGGGACCCAGGACGCACGTTTGTCACCTTTTCACACCGATGCTAAGCTGTCAAGTACTGAATGCTCTCGTTTGGACCGGATCTGATTTGAATGGCTCAGTTAACATACCCACCACCAAACGGACGTGGATCTGCTAGAACGTTCCGCCGTGAGTGAAGGTCAGGCGGTGGACGAGCCCATCTTCGCGGACGAACGTCAGGCGAACATCGCCAAGCTCGTTGTTGCGCGCGGTCGTGTCCGCAACACAGAACTGACGGAGCTCTTCGCCGTGACCGAGACAACGATCCGCAAAGACCTCACCGTGCTTCAGGAACAAGGCGTCTTGAAGCGGACACACGGTGGAGCGATTGCAGTCAAGCCGCCGGTCGAACGGACGTTGCAGGAGCGCCGAGTAAGCGAGCAGGAGGCGAAGATGATGATAGCTCGCCTTTGCATCGCCGAGCTATCCGAGGGAGACGCCGTCTTCATCGATAGCGGCTCGACGACCCAGCTCATCGCTGACGTGCTGGCAAGAGAGTCGGTGGGGCCCAATCTCTTGCACCTAACGGTGCTCACGAACTCGATCGGTGTAGCCGATGTCCTTGCCGATGTGCCCGCGTTCGAGCAGGTACTAGTCGGAGGGCGCGTCCGTCATGTCGGAGGATCGGTCGTCGGCACCCTGGCGCTGGAGAACCTAGAGCGCTTCACGGTGAACATCGCCTTCATCGGAGCTAGCGGGCTCTCGGAGACCGGGCTAACCGTGGCCGATCTTGAGGAGGCACGACTGAAAGCGGCGGTAATCGAGCGCTCTCTCTTAGTGATCGTCGCGGTCGACCATACGAAGCTTGGTGTGACTCACTTCGCAAAAGTCTGCGACTGGAATGATCTCGACGTTGTGATCACCGACGAGGCGAAAGCAGAGACACGCGAGCTTTGCTCAGCCCACGGCGTCCGCCTGATTGATGCCGCGTGCCAGCCTGATGAACCTACTCAGTAGTGTCTGCCGCGCGTCGTCCACAACACCCTCATGCGGATGCCAGCATCGTCGGTCCGATGGTTCTCAGCATCCAGTCGGGCTCTGGCCACGGACCCTCATCCGTTCCAGCTCGCCCTTGGCGCGGAATTGCCCCGCTTCGACGGACAGGTTGATTATGCCGCTTGAGTTTGCCTGATGGCCTGGCCGATCTTGCGCCTCTCGTATTCGACTGGTGTGAGGCTGCCGAGTGAGCTGTGGCGGCGCTCGCAGTTGTAGAAGACCTCGATGAACTCGAAGATGGCCCGCTGCGCCATGGAACGCGTTGGCCACGGGTGGCAGTAGATGAGCTCTTCTTTCAAGGCTGCGAACCAGCTCTCCTCCACGGCGTTGTCCCAGCACTGACCCGGTCGCGAGAGCGACTGGACGATGTCGTGTTGTTCGAGGAGCTTGCGGAAAGCACCGGAGCTGTAGGTCGGGTCGGCTCGCCGGTGGCCGGCAGGCGATCGCGCTGGGCCTGCGCCTTGGTTGCCTTCGACCGAAAGTGTCCAAGAGCGAGACAGCCGATCTAGAGTGGGCTAAGTAGCTCAAACATAACGATGAGTTGGATATCCCTTTTGCAAGGGGTGTCGGACATAAGTGAAGAAAGAGGTGGCGAAGTTGAAGTTCGAGGAGTGGCCCTACACGAATCCGATTGTCTCGTATCTTTACAGTAGGCCGCCGATTATCTGGCGCGACATGCGCGTACAACTCGTGGTCTATGAGACCGACATTGAGAACGTCCGTCGTGTGATCCCTGAGCCGTTAGAGCCACGTACGAACCGTGTAATTGCGTGGATATCGAAGGTTGAGCTCGCTGCAACCCAAGGCAGTTTTGGCGAGGCCGCTATCTATGTGCAGGTCAAGTTCGGCGACGCCGAAGGTGACTACGAGCCCTTCCTGTACGTGAATAATCACCTGCCGTTGACGGGCGGTCGGGAAATATGGGGCTTCCAGAAGAAGATGGCCGAGATCGAACTTTTCCAGGAGTACGAGGCTGTCCGAGGTCAAGTGAACCGCCTCGGCCACCAGATTGTCAAGACCCTCGTTGTTCCCGAAAGCGAGGCGACCATGGACGAGGTCGGATGGAGCAGGGACGGGGTCTTCTCGCTCAAGTACATCCCAGCCGCCGAAGAAGGCCAAGAACCACTGCGCCAGTTGGTCCTAACCAAGGGCACGGTCACAGTCCAGGAGGGCAAGTTCTTCGGCGGACGAGGATCGGTCGTCTTTGAGCGTTCGCAGATCGACCCAACGTATCTCTTGGAGCCGAAGCACGTCATCGGGGGCTTTTTCGGACAGGGCGACTTGTACTTGCCGCTCGGCAAGATCCTTCACAGGTATTAGATGAGTCGTGGTTCAACGGGATCAGACCCTGCCGTCGATAACTCCGAGTTGCAGCTGTCGAGTTGTTGCTTGGCCGGTAGCGCGAAGACCGAAAATGAGAACGTCGATGTCAGCCGCGGTCCATTGGTCATGCTCTTCTGCAACCCAACAGACTCGCGCCAAGACTGTGAAGCTACTGTGAAGCTATCGAGTGTGACGGAGAGGCGGAACCTCATGGGCAGCGAGTATTCAGGTGGCAGGGAGGCGTTAGTAGGTTCCCGCCTTGCGGCGGACACGGTGGGGCCCCGATGACGGCCATCACACACAGGCCTTCATCGGGGCCCCACCCGCTTTCACCGGTCGCGCTCGCCCGCCTGATCGACATTAGTGCTGTACAAGCGTGCCACGCTGAGTCGGACATTCGACGACTCGCCGAGATCGCCCGACAGTACAACTTCATCAATGCCCATGTGCTCCCAAATTGGGTGCCACTCATGCGCGAGTTGCTTGCCGGATCGGCGACGCTGGTCGGGTCGCCCGTGGGGTTTCCTTCGGGCGGGACGATCACGCGTGTCAAGGTGAAGGAGGCCGAAGCGCTGCTCGATGACGGGGTAGAAGAGATGGATGTCGTGGCGAACATCGGTCGACTTCGGTCTGGCCAGTTTTCGTACGTGCTAGAGGATTTGAAAGCAGTTGTGGACGTAGCCAGCGGGCACATCCCCGTCAAAGTGATCCTTGAGACGGCGTACCTCGATGACGACCAGCTGCACGCTGGTTGCGATGCAGCCGTAGAGTCGGGCGCTGACTACGTCAAGACGGGCACAGGCTGGTCGGGCAAGCCGACGACGGTGGAGACTGTCTGCAAGATATTGTCCTTTGTCGGAGATGCCGTCGCTATCAAGGCATCGGGTGGAATCCGGACGCTCGAGACCGTCACCGAGATGCTCGAGCTGGGTGTCAGCCGTTTCGGGATCAACTCCGACGCTGCTGTTCGACTGCTTACTGCGGCGGCGGACGTAGCAACGAAGGGAGAGTCTCGTGAGGAGTAAGTCCGCTCGGTTCGAACGCATCGGCGTTTTGCCCACCGCCAGTCTGTCTGACACCAGGCTCGCGTCTCCTCTCGTAGAAACGCGGACCGTCGGCGCCATCTGTTCTAGTTCTCCGCCGCAAAGCAGGACGAGGCGTCGCAGTGATGGCCCAAGATCGGCGTCCGTTGGTTGGACGGGGCTCTGCCCTGTTCCCACCGGTAGCATCGCCCGCGACAGCCTGACGGCTGCAGCGGGCGGCAACCCTGAAGGTGAGCGGTGCGGAGCATGATCATCGCGTTTGACATTGGAACGAGCGGCTGCAAGGCCGGTGCCTACGATCTGGAAGGAACGAACGTAGCGGAGACTTTCGTTGGCTATCCGACGTCGTATCCGTCACCTCTACAGCACGAGCAGCGTCCTGCGGACTGGTGGTCTGCCGTCGTGGAGTCTTGCCGCACCCTTGTCGAGCGAGCGTCAATTAGGCCGAGGGATGTGATGGGACTGGGGCTGTCCGGTCAGAGCCTCGCGCTTGTCCCGGTCGACCGACACTGCCAGCCGCTCCTGGAGAGCGTACCGATCTGGTCCGACGCGCGCGCGCAGCGTCAGGCCGACAAGTTCTTCACCCGAGTGCCGGAGGAGTCTTGGTACCTGACGACCGGTAACGGATTCCCGCCACCGCTCTACACGCTCTTCAAGCTCATGTGGCTCAGGGAACATCAACCCGAGGTGTTTGTCTCGATGGATCTCGTCCTTGGCTCGAAGGACTTCATCAATGCTCGGTTGACAGGCCAGTCTGCAACAGACCATTCATACGCGTCGGGATTCGGATGTTACAACCTCTTGGCCCACGATTATGATCGGGACCTACTGGAGGCGGCAGGCCTCCATGTCGCGCTCCTGCCACGGATCGTGCCATCCACTACCATCCTGGGTGGCCTCAGTGCCGATGCTGCGCGCGCTCTTCACCTCTTCCGCGGGACACCGGTAGTTGCAGGCGGTGTGGACAACGCCTGCATGGCAGCCGGGGCGCGGGAAGTCGTCGCCGGCCGCATCTACTGCTCCCTTGGCTCATCGAACTGGATCACGGTCTCAGCGGATCGCCCAATCCTTGAGCCCGAGTCGCGGCCGTACGTCTTCGACCACGTCGTTCCAGGTCTCTACATCTCCGCGCTTTCGACGTTCGGTGGCGGTTCGAGCGTCAACTGGCTGCGCGAGTCGCTTTTCGGAGGCGATATGGAGATCGAGGCGCTTATCGAACTCGCCGCCGCCTCGCCCGTCGGCGCTCGCGGCCTGATCTGCGTGCCCACGCTCGCCGGCGGAACAATCCTAGAAGGCGGCCCAGAAGCGCGCGGAGCGTTGATCGGCCTCGATCTGCTGCATAGCCGCGCCGACGTGGCACGTTCATTCCTCGAGGGCGCCGCCATGTCGCTCCGGCCAGCGGTGGTGATGATGCGACGCCTTGCGCACGTCAATGATGAGATGCTGCTGGTAGGGGGTGGTAGCAAGAGCGCGCTGTGGCGACAGATCCTCGCCGACGTGTTCGCGCTTCCAGTCGTCCGAACTGGGGTCGATCAGCAGGCGGCGACCCTAGGGGCGGCCGCCCTTGTCGCAGTGGGCGTCGGTGCGTGGTCCGACTTCACTGCAGTGGATCACGCTCATCGAGAACGGGACCGCGACGTTCCGTCGCTGAATCGGTCCAGGACCTACGACGGGATATTCGAGGTCTTCTTGCAGGCCGTAGCTCAGCAACGATACTTGGCGCCCCAGCTCGCTAAGTTACGGAACCCGGAAACGCAGGGTGTGCACGCTCATGATTGACGCGAGCGGACTCGGCTACGCTGGCCACGTCCCACGTCGGGTAGCGTTGCTCAACTGCGCTTTGTGGCCCATCCGCTGATCGGAGCGCCTGGCTCCTTCACAGCGTTGATCCCAGTAGTGCACGACGGAATACTACTGGTGGCCTTTCAGCACAGCCGCCGGTGTCCCTTTCCTCAGCCGCAGTCGACGTTGAGCGCGCCGACGAGTCTGCGACTACTGCTCCATGGCCGGGACCGGCCATTACCGACCTAGAAGAGCAAATCTCCCACCGGGGTTGAGACGAGACCGACCCACGGCGGCTTATGGCGAAACCACACGCTTGCGGGCTTTCCTACTGTAATCACTGACCAACACACGTAAGAGGGCGCTTCGGATCTGCGGGGGGTCTCGACCGAGCCGCGCTGAACTGAGTCCATTCCCCTGACGTCTTTTACCCTTTTGGGAAGGAGGGCCGCGGTGGCGATGGATTCGATCCGCATGCTCGAGGTGATGCTGGGCATTCCGGGCGTCCACGTGTGCAGTACCGGTGAAGTCGACGGTGAGGCGCGCATCGAGATCGAGACCTCCGCGAGCGCACCACGTTGTCCGATCTGCGATTCCCCGGCTGAGGCCGATGGTCGAGAACTCACGGACCTCGGCGAGCACTCCGCGATGGGCCAACCGGTCCATCTCGTCTGGCAGCGGCGCAGGTGGCGCTGTCCGAAAAAGAGCTGCGCGGTCTCCTTCGTCGAGCAGAGCGAGGAGATTGCGGCCTTCCAGGAACGGTCACCGCACCGCGGGGTGATGCTCTCTAGCAGCGACCAGTCCGGCCTTCCCGCATACAACAGCGCCCGGACGCGGTAGCTGGCGAAGTCCCGGAAGCCGAACGCGCCGCGCTTTACACGCTTGATCAAGTTGTTCATCGCCTCGGTGGGACCGTTCGAGACCTTGGCCCTGTGCCAGGCTGCAATCTGGAGCCGCCAGCGCTTGAGGGTCCGGCCAAGCGAGCGGACCTCGACGGGATGGACCGGGTCATCCATGTCTGCGGCGAGGCGGTCCACAAATGTGGGCGCGAGATCGGGATCGTCGTGCCCATAGAGTTCGCGGACCGCCTCCTTCGCGTGCCAGGCCGTGGCGACCTCGCCGTGCGGGTCACCGGCGCGAAGCAGGCCGAGCAGCTTCCCCCGGCCCTCATCGTCGAGGCGCTCGTCGGCCTTGGTGAGCAGCCTGCGACAGCGATAGAGAGGGTCGGACTTCCGGCCCCGGTGGCCGAAGGTCTCGTTCTGCACCCTCCGCCGGCACTCGTCGAGCTTGTCGTTGGCGAGCTTCACGACATGGAACGGATCGGCGACCTGGGTGGCATCCGGCACCATCGCGTCGAAGACCGCCCGATACGAGCCGGAGAGGAGCCCTGTTCTGCAAGCCAGACCCTCGGTCCGACACCGCTGCGACCCGGCACGACGTCGAGGAGCTGGCCGCGGCCGACGTCGACGATCGAGGTCGAGAAGTGCGGGCGGTGGAAGGGGCCGTCGCGCACGAACAGGACCTCGTCGAGGCCGAGCGCGGCGATCGAGCCAAAGCGGCCGGGGTCATCCACGAGCACCCCGCCATAGGCGAGCACCGCGTCGTTCACGGTATGCCAGTCGCAACCGAGCTCACGCGCCACCTCGTTAACGGATCTCGCGCAGCGCCCTACCTACTCAGTGATCCAACGACCGGCACGATCGGTGATCGCGCAACGCGGCGAGGCGATGCGCGGGTCCTCCTCGCTCCAGCTGCCGTTCGGGCAGTCCACCTCGGAGCAGCGCCAGCGGCGCTTGTGCCAGGCGAGACGCGTCGGCTTGCCGAAACAGGGGAGATCGACGAGGGTCACGATCCGCTGGTCCCCAGCTGAGCCAGTACCCCGCAGCAGCGGCACCCCGGCCGGAGCCGCCGGCACTCGACGTGGATCTCGAGGAAAAGATCACCATCGTCGACGCCAAGAACGTTCACCTCCGGAAGGCCCACGAGAATCTCGCACATCCGTGCCGGGTCCTTCTCGATCGAAGCGCGAAGCCTTGCTTGGTGTCTCACGCCGTCAGACTGACAGCACCCTCTCCTCGAGAGGGGGATGCCGTTCCCCCTTCAGATCCGAAGGACCCGTAAGAGAAACCCAGTTCGCTGGTCAAGGCGCTTTCACGACGCCGATGGTGTGGGCTCTCCGGCCCCGGCAGGCCTTCATGTAGGCGCGGCAGGTCTCGTCGGCACCTGTCAGACGACAAGGGCCGACGAGCGGCGCCGGCGCACCACCTCGGGGTCGGCCCCGAGGGTCCTCAGCACCATGTCTTCATCGGGGCAGATCGCCCAGTCGGTGACGAGTCTCAGGCGGCAAGCACCTCTTTCACGAGTCGCACGGCACTGGAGGCGTCCTCGGCGTAGCCGTCCGCCCCAATCTCGTCGGCGTAGGACTTGGTGATGGGCGCACCGCCCACGATGATGCGCACCTTGTCGCGGAGCCCTGCCGCCTTGATGGCTTCGATGGCTACTTGCATGTTGGTCATGGTCGTGGTTAACAGCGCCGACATGGCCACGACATTGGCACCGTCTTTGATGGCCTCGATGAACTTGTCCGCCGGGACGTCCACGCCGAGGTCGACGATCTCGTAGCCCGAGCCCTCGAGCATCATCGCCACGAGGTTCTTGCCGATGTCGTGCAGGTCCCCCTGGGTGGTGCCGATGGCCACCTTGCCCGAAGAGGCCACTCCCTCTTCTATGAGGTGGGGCTTCAACACCCCGAGGGCGGCTGTCATGGCCCGGGCGGCGACGAGCATCTCGGGCACGAAGATCTCGCCCTCCTCGTAGAGCTTGCCCACCTGGGCCATGCCAGAGATCAGGCCCTCGCGAAGAAGCGTCCCCGCCTCCAAGCCCTCGTCCAGACCCTCTGTCACCTTGGCGACGGCCAGCTTTGCCTGCCCGTCCACCACTGCCTCACGAAGCTCCTCGATCAACGCCATGCGTCGTTCTCCATTCTCTCTTGGCTCTAAGGACGTACTACGAACGAAAACTCCGGCTCTTTGTCACACAGGAACCGGGACTGGTTCTCTCCAGGTCGTCATGAGACCTGCACAAGTCCCCGGGCGGTGTCGAGCATCGCCACGATGTTCTCAGGGGGCACGTCCGCCAGGATGTTATGCACCTGCTGGAAGACAAAGCCACCACCCGGTCGCAGAATCTCGACTTGCTGTTTGACGTGCTCGGCAACGGCCTCTCGTGTGCCGTGGGACAAGAGCCATTGCGTGTCGCAGCCCCCACCCCAGAAAGTGATGTCCTTGCCGAAGTCACGCTTCAGACCGGCTGCGTCCATGCCTTTGCAGCTGATCTGCACCGGGTTGACTGCATCGAGCCCGGCTTCGATGAGGTCCGGCAGCAAAAGCCTGATGTCGCCGCACGAATGCAGCTTCACCTTTACATCAGACAGTTCTTTTGCGCGCTGCCACAAACGCGCGTGGCGGGGCTTGAAGAACTCACGGTACATCCGGGGAGAGATCTGCGGGCCGGTCTGCATCCCGAGATCGTCGTTGAAGACGATGACGTCGATGTACTGCCCGACCAGCTTGAGGTACTTCTCGAGAGCCCTCATGTGCAGTTCAGTCAACCGCTCAAGCAAGTCGTGGGCACGGTACGGTTCTGCGGCGAGTAGCGCCAGGAAATTGTCATTGCGGTACAGAAATTGGCCCCACTCCAGCAAATTGCAGCCGAACACCCCAAGAATCGCCCTCTCAGTGCTTTCGCGCAGGTGTCGTGCGCCTTCGACCAACAAGCGGTCACCATCCGGCCCTTCGACCAACGGCCCAGGCGGCGTGGGAATGTTCCACATGCACTCGGCCATCGCCTCTTCAAGACGCTCGTGATCAGGCTCGTCCTCATCTGCCCATGGAAAGTAGGCAGTTTCGAAGTACAAAGCACCGTCTGGCATCCGGCCGATGATCCGGCCCGTCCTAGAACGCAATACCCAGCCATGATCGACCCGCTCGGGCGACGTCCAGACCGGCACCTGGCAAGGCGACCCGTCCGGCAGCGTCCAGTCCATCCAATCGGCATCATTGAGGGCAAATCCCCGCCCCAGTTCGACAGTGTCGACGTCAAAGCGATTGAGGATGTCGTCATCCACAATCGCGAGCTGCTGCTGAATGTCCCATACCCGGATGGGTTTGGGCTCAAGTCCAAGAAAGGCCCTAAGCTTAGGATAGGCAATGGCCGAAATGCCTGATGACCGGTAACCGGAAAGATCGATCGGCACCCGATCGGTCTCGACGTGATTCAGTGCAGCAAGTACGCGATCCCTCGAGTTCATGGTATCTCCTCCATTGCGTCAAGCCTCGGCGCCCCCTCAATCAAAGTAACACTGGACTTGGCGATATGTATGGCCGTCTAGTCCACACTCCGCTCAACCACCCTTGTCGCCCACAGCATCTCTGTGACGCTCGCCGCGTATCTCCCTGATAGAAAGCCGTACTCATCAAGGAGCTCTCTTGGCTTCACCAGCATCTGACCGAACTAATCGCAGATTTCCCGCTACGCCCCCCCACGATCGTCGATAGCAGTCGCGGGCAATTCCGAGTGCTCCACTAACGCGAGCGACGCATCCTCTTCTTCACTCTGACTTGAAGTGCTCTGAGCCACTGAAAGCCTGGCCGATTCGCCGACGTCGCTTGTCTTCGAGTGTCGCATGCGGCTTAGCAGCCCTTGTAAAGCTCGCATCCTCATCCTTCCTTGGCGAACCTGGTCGATTATGCCAGCAGCAACAACAACTGCGCCGTAAGTGGCCTGCTGCCAGAAGGCCGAAAGGTTAAGAATGACGAAGGCGTTGCCCACGATCCCGAGGAGAATGGAGCCCAGAAACACTCCCAGCATTGAGCCCCGCCCACCTAACATGCTGACACCGCCAACAACGGCAGCCGCGATCAAGGGAAGCAACAGGCTGCTTCCGGCATCAGCTGATGCACTACCCAGCTGGGCGGCCAGCACTACACCCGCGAACCCACTTAAAGTACCGGCCAGCATGAACACCATTAGCCGCGTTGAGCGCACTGGGATACCCGCGAGGCGCGCAGCTTCCCCGTTCCCGCCGGTGAATAGGACGCGCCGACCAAACACCGAACCCGACAGCACGATCTGAAAGAGCACAATCATGCCCACCATCATAAACACCGGCGTTTGCAGGCCACCTGCCTGCCACTGACCAAGCGACCACACTTGCTGAGGCATGTTGATCGGCAGTCCACCCGTGATGAGAAGGGTGATCCCCTCCACCACGGACATGACTCCCAGAGTCACG
>Ga0326727_10012992_pt1 | contig 18711 bp, 17 predicted proteins | sample MB2enrmetagenome_FD_207643 | JGI IMG/M metagenome (GOLD analysis project Ga0326727, IMG submission 207643) | Lab enriched peat soil microbial communities from McLean, Ithaca, NY, United States - MB29MY | ecosystem: Environmental > Terrestrial > Soil > Wetlands > Peat | place: USA: New York...
ACGACCATCAGATCCAGGAGCGCCAGAAAGCCGGCGAAATTCCCCAGGTGCGCAATTGTCTTGTAATTCCCGATATCGATGGCAAGCGCATTGGTAGCGGGGGAAGCACGCTGCACGCTCTAGCCTGCGTCTTGCATTGCGAGCGGCCCGGCGTTGGTCCTGCCAGTTTTGAGGAAGCTGAGGCGATTCTGAGTGGCCTCCGGCTTCTGATCGTCCATGCCGGCGGCGACTCCCGCCGCCTGCCGGCCTACTCCCACTGCGGCAAGATGTTTGTTCCCATCCCCGCCAAGGGCCAACCCTCTGTTGCTGCAACACTTTTTGACCGGCTCGTGCCGGCCTTTCTCATGCTTCCGGAAGCATGCCGGGGACAGATCGTGGTTGCCTCCGGCGACGCTCTGATTCTCTTCGATGCTTCAGTCGTGGAGTTTGCCCGGCCAGGAATCACGGCGCTGGGATCCTTCGCTTCCTCGCAAGAAGCCTCTCATCACGGTGTTTTTTGCACCGCTACGGATGGCTCGGTAAGGCGTTTTCTGCAAAAGCCGTCGCCTGACGCGCAACTCGCTGCCGGGGCAGTCAACGCGCGGGGAGAATCCGTACTTGATCTTGGCGTGATGAGTCTTGACGCCGGCGCCGCTATTCAGTTGATGCGTGCCTTTTTCGCTAAAACTCCTCAGAAACATGGCGAGCCTGCGCTGGATTGGAAAATGGAGGTGCGCGCGGCACTTTATTCCAACGGTATCGACCTGTATCGGGAAATCTGTTGCGCACTGGGGAGCGATACGACCTTCAGAGAGTATGCAGACAACGTGCGCGCAAGCGGTTCAACCCTCGATCGCTCGCTCCTCGCGGAGTGGTTCGCTTTTCTGCGACACATTCCTTCTAATCTCGACATACTTCCGCGTTGCAAATTCCTTCACTTCGGCACCACGCGCCAGTTGATTGCAAGTGGAATCGCCCTGCTTACGGAAGACTCGGGCAGACCTGCGCACACCTCCTTGATCCTGAATAGCGACATTCAATCTGAAATCACCGCGGATCACGCGTGGATTGAAGGTTGTTCTGCTCGTGACACTTTAACCCTCGAAGGATTCAATGCCATCGTCGGTGTCGACGTCGTGGACCCCCTCAGCCTCCCCATTGGCGCCTGTTTGGATATCTCCGCTGGTATCAGTCGCAAGGGCGAAAAGGTTGAGTTCTTCCGGTTCTACGGCATCGATGATACGTTTAAACACTCAGCCGAAGAGGGAGGCACATTATGTGGCCAGCCTCTTCAAAAGTGGCTGGGTACAATCGGTGCGCTCCCTTCCGATATCTGGCCACCCGAGGTGCCGGAACGCCAGAGGACTCTGTGGAACGCTCGCGTGTTTCCGGCATTGCAGGAACACCAGGGATTTCGTGATTGGCTGTGGTTGTTACATGTTGAGTCCGCGACCCTGGAACAAAAAAGGAGCTTCCTGACCGCCGATCGGTACAGTTCTTCTGAAATAGCAATCCGCGTTGACCAAACCCAGTTCCATCTGCGGCGTGCGCGGATTCGATCGGCCGGGATGCTGCATGGCAATCGGGGACGCACCCCAACCCCGACTCGCGTGGCCGATGGTTGACAGTAGTTGAAGTAAACGTTGTAGCTAGCCTTTACGGGGACGGTGACTATGCTGAAAAATGGAATCCTCAATCCCGCCATCAATTCGTTGTTGAGCCGCGTACGTCACACCAACACGCTGGTGATCGCGGACCGTGGTTTCCCGTACTGGCCGCAAATCGAAACTCTCGATATTTCTCTCGTCGACGACATTCCGCGCGTTTTGCAAGTTTTGCAGGCCATTCAAGCCAATTTTGTAATCGGCAAAATTGTCATGGCCGAGGAATTCCGCCGCGTCAACGATGTGCAGACGGTCCACAGCTTCGAGCAGTGTTTCGGCGAGATTCCGGTGACTTTTGAGCCGCACACCCAGTTCAAGCTGCGTGTTCCCTTGGCGATCGGCTTGATCCGGACCGGCGACACCCTGCAATACGCGAACATGATTTTGGAATCGGCATAGTTCTTGTGCTGGCCAATGTCCCGAAAAAGGATGCCCCCCTCTGCAGCTGTACAGCTCAAGGACCAGCGGACGATCCTGGTTTCGGAAAGGGCCCAAAAAAAGATGACCGACCCCATCGGACGGATCCCCTATCGAATGGCACTGGCTGGGGGTTGGATTGACCAGCCCTTCGTGTCCAGGCTCAACCCTGATCCGCCTGGTTCCATGGTGGTCGTCGGACTGGAGCCTACATTCCGCTTTATGGACCGCTCCGGAATGGCGACGAGTACGCGAAAAATTGCCGGCAAGCTGTGGAACGGGGCCTTGCCAGATAAGGATCCCATGGCATTGGTGCGCGAACTCTATGAAGCGGAAAACACGGGGAAGGCAAACCCGTCCGGTTCCCAGGACATGGCTGGCCTCATACTCCCCGGTATCAACAGGCTTGACTACCACTATGAATTCGCCGGTGGGCTGTTCCCCGTCCACGTCGAGTCCTGCAATGCTCCTGATGTCGGGCGCTGGCTGGAGGATGTGCTTCATCTTCTTCCGGTCGCACCGCGCCCCGAAGGCTACAGCCCCCTTGGCGAGCAACACTTAAACGCCGAATGGGTGCGTCGCCTGGGCCAATCCGGGAAGGCCTGCTTTGCTGCAATTCTGGCAAAAGATACGGCAAAGCTCGGTGCCTCCCTGAACGAATGCATGAGCTGTTGGGAAGCGCTCCTCCCCAATACCGTGGCGCATCCGCTCATCACGGTAGACTTGCTTGGCTTGCTGGCCTTTTACCAGGAACGCTACGCGGGCGCCATGTATTCGGGTTGTGGCGGCGGGTATCTCTATGTAGTCTCCGAAGAACCGGTGCCTGGCGCAATCAAGGTGAAGCTCAGACTCGCAGCCAAGCACGAACGAAATGGCTAGGCCGCCGGTACCGCTCTAAGCTCCGCAGCCTCGCGCTAATCTCACGGCTTCAACCGCTCACGCACTCCTCCGTTTCCCATTCTGGCGTACTCTATGGATTGTCGCCTGATTTGCCCAAAGCCCCAGACGTACCCGTAACGCCCTTGCGGGAATCCTAAGAGGTGATGCCATGAGCAGGCTTCCCACATCGCGCCGTCAATTCTTAAAGCTGGCCGGCGTCGCGGGCGCAGGGCTGCTCCGGCCGGACACCGCACTCCTGGCAGGCACTATCGTTAGAGGCGCGGAGCCGCAAGTTCCTGAGCCGCCAGCCGATTACACTCTGCACATCGCGAGTGCTCCCATCGAGCTGGCGCCCAACCGCATCGTGTCTGCAATTACCTACAACGGTCAATTCCCCGGCCCCTTGCTGCGTTTCAAGGAAGAAGAGCAGGTGGTGGTGGATATTTACAACGACACGGATGCCCCCGAGCAACTGCATTGGCACGGTCAGTTTCTCTCGCCGGATGTGGACGGCGCAGCGGAAGAAGGCACGCCATTCATTCCGGCGCACGGCAAACGTCGCATTGCGTTCACTCCGCGGCCCGCGGGTTTCCGTTTCTATCACACGCACAATCGCGCTGGAACCGATCTTCACGCGGGGCAGTATAGCGGCGAGGTTGGGCCGGTTTACATTGAGCCAAGGCACGAGCCGGGAAATTACGACCGCGAGGTCTTCCTGGTCCTCAAGGAGTTTGAACCGTCCTTCAGCCAGGGCGGCGACATGGCCATGGATTTCCTCGCTCCAGCCACGAAGGTGAAGGAGTTGGAAACTTCCGGCGAGTCCGCGATGAAAACATCGCTCGCGAAAGGCATGCCGCACGGCTACGAAGTGGGCTACCGGTATTTCACGATCAATGGACGAATGTCAGGGCACGGCGATCCAATTCGCGTGAAACACGGCGAGCGCGTGCTCTTCCACGTTCTGAATGGCAGCGCCACGGAGATTCGCAGCCTGGCGCTGTCCGGGCACACCTTTCGGGTCGTGGCGCTCGACGGCAACCCCGTACCCACGCCTGCCGAGGTTCCCGTGCTCTGGCTTGGGACTGCCGAGAGAATTTCCGCCATCGTCGAGATGAATCATCCGGGCGTGTGGACCATGGGTGATCTCGCGGACGACGACCGCGCTCACGGCATGGGCATTGCGGTCGAATACGCTGGACACAAGGGCAAACCGCTGTGGACGCCGCCGAAGCCGTCCCATTGGAACTATTCGCGTTTCGCAAAGCACAGCGCCGTCGCTTCCGAACCGCATGAACTGATCGAAATGACCTTTGCGAAACATAACGCCGCGGAGCACGGCTTCAACCTATGGTCCATCAACGGCCAGGTCTTTTCCGGCGAGACCATGTCCGCCGCCTTTCATCTCCGCCAGGGCCAGCGCTATTGCATCCGTATGCGCAACGCCAGCGACGATATTCATCCCATCCATCTTCATCGTCACTCCTTCGAGCTCACCAAAATTGCAGGTAAACCCCTGGCGGGCGTAGTGAAGGACGTTGTGATGGTCGGCGGATACCAGGAAGTGGACATCAGCTTCATGGCGGATAATCCCGGGCTCACGCTTCTTCATTGCCACCAACAACTCCACATGGACTTTGGATTCATGACCCTCTTCGATTACCTGTGAGCTGGTGACGGAGCAAGCCGCTATGCTGCCTGTGCCGGAGGAATGCCTCTTCCTCCATACATTTCCAGCTAATTGGGACCGTGGCAGCTAGTTTACCCTGCTTGCCCCGATCTTAGAGGGGGAGCTTCGAAGGGCCGCCGCTTTGCGACTGCAAGCCCGCCGACGAACTGTAATTCATCTCCCGCCCGTCGCCCCCGTCAATCTTTCCTACATCGCACGCCTTTTGTGCGATGAATCTCTCGGCAACTCCGGATTTCAAGCTAAGATGTCAGTGGATTCCAAACGTGAAAGCTTTCATTCAATCGCTTCTCCGGCCCTTCGGGCTGCGCCTAAGCCGTTTGCGTGATGAACGCGGGCCGGATTATGGCGCGAGTGTGTTGTTTTCCAGTCTAAAGCGCTTCGGCTTCTCCCCTCGCGTCGTACTGGACGTTGGTGCCAATCATGGCAATTGGACGCGTGCGGCCCTTGAGTATTTTCCCGAAGCGCAATACGTACTCATCGAGCCCCAGGATCACCTGAAGGTCTGCGTCCAGGACCTCATCGACTCGGGATATAACATCCGCTGGGTCCACGCTGGGGTCGCAGACCAGTGCTGCATGCTGCCCTTTTATGTCGCGGGTCGCGACGACAGCAGCACTTTTCTTCCCCCAGACAATAAGTCGCGGACCGGACTGGCTTCGGAGGTCATGGTTCCCGTCGAGACCCTGGACGCCATTCTTTCCAAATACCATCTGCCCGTCCCAGACATGGTGAAGATTGACGCCGAAGGATTCGACCTGAAGGTCATGCAAGGCGCTTCCAGCCTAGTCGGCAAGACCGACGTATTTCTTCTGGAGGCCGGTGTCCTTTGCCCATTTGAGAATTCCGTGGCCCGCGTGGTCAGCACCATGGCGAACTTCGGTTATCGCCTCGTGGATATTACCGAGCTGAATCGCAGTCCAAAGCACGGGGTCCTCTGGCTGACGGAGTTGGCATTCCTTCGCTCGTCCAGCCCCCTTCTCGCTTCCGTCACCTCTTACGAATAGGCTTAGCTCGATAGTCCTCGCGAGTATTTTTGCGGCTTCCTTAGCATTGCGCGTGTGGCAATTTCTGATGGAGTTTCGGAAGAATTGCAATTACAGAAGTGTTCTAAAGCTCGATCCCTGTCAGCGCAGCCGCTGAACTCTCAATGCGTCTGGCCGTTCTCGCCCGAATGCGGCTGCGGCAGTGGCCGCGTGTCAAAATCGATGCCCCAGAAGTGCGGCGCTGGCGTCAGGAATTCCACTCCCACGCGTTGCCCGCGCTCGCCGCACCCTCCCAGGAACACAATCCGGCATTCCTGCTCTTCCTGGGTCAGCGGGTTGACCAGCACGATCATCTCGCTGCTGTCCACCTCGTGCCGCAGCATCAGCAGGGCGCCATGGGCGTTCACCACCAGCGTTTCGCAGATTTCGCGAAACTTCCGCCCATCATGGCTGCGGCCCTGGGCCTGCAGCTTCACCTTGTGGAAGACGCGTTGGCTGCGCCGCGACGTCGCATAGAGCGCTTCGTTCATGCGCCCATCATGAAGTCCGCCCGGAATCTCGTCAATTGCCCTTCCGGACGGGTGTTTCCCAAGTGCCAATTCGCTTTCTGGGGACTGGCTTGTACCCTGTTCCGGCAAGCCTTAGAATAAAACTAGCGGCTCCGGCATCTTGTCCCGAACCTCGCTTGCATCCCGCTGCCGCGCTTTTCTTGGAAATTTTTAAGTTTTCATATAGGCAAGCGAATTTTTGTGCCCGGGGGATTTATGAACCTTACTGAATTTATCGAAGGTCGCCGCGACCAGCATCTCGCGGAACTCTTGGATTTTCTGCGCATTCCCTCCGTCAGCGCCAAATCCGAAAATAAGCCCGATATCGAACGCGCCGCCCAATGGGTGGCCGATCACTTGCGTGTCGCCGGCTTCAAAACCGTAGAAATCGTGCCCACGAATCTTCATCCCCTGGTTTACGCGGAATCCCTCGAAGCTCCCGGGAAGCCTACTGTCCTCTTCTATGGCCACTATGACGTGCAGCCCGCCGAGCCTCTCGAACTTTGGACCTCGCCCCCCTTTGACCCACAATCGCGCAATGGCATGCTTTATGGCCGCGGCACCGCCGATGACAAAGGCCAGGTGCACATCCACCTGAAAGCCCTTGAATCGCTTCATCAACTGAACGGGAAATTCCCCGTAAACATCAAGGTACTCATCGAGGGCGAAGAGGAGGTTGGCAGTGTCAGCCTTTGGGATTACGTCCAGAACCACAAGGAAAAGCTGAAGGCCGAGGCGCTCCTCGTTTCCGATACCGCCATGCTCGGCAAGGGCGTGCCTTCCATCACCTATGGTCTCCGAGGCCTCAACTACTATCAGATCGAGCTGACCGGCCCGGTGCGCGATCTGCACTCCGGCGTCTATGGCGGCGCGGTCCCCAATCCACTGACCGTGCTCACCGAGCTTTTTGCCAGACTCCACGACAAAAACTTCCGCGTCACCGTTCCGGGATTCTACGACGACGTCGCCATAGTTCCTGCTGCCGAGCGCAAAGCCTTGAACAAATTGCCCTGGAAGGCGAAGGATTTCGAGCGTGCCGTGGGAGCGCCCGCCTACGTCGGCGAAAAGGGCTTCACCACCGTCGAACGCTTGTGGATTCGCCCAACGCTCGAATTAAACGGCATCTGGGGTGGCTACCAGGGCGAAGGCGCAAAGACCGTTATCCCCTCGAAAGCCTACGCCAAGTTTTCCACTCGCCTCGTCCCCAACCAGGATCCCAAGAAAATTGCCAAGCTCGTCGAAGCCCACGTTCGCAAGCTCTTGCCCAAGACCGTGCATTGCAAGTTCCAGGTCCTGAGCACCGGCAAGCCTTGGGTTGCCGCCTATCACGCGCCGATTTTCCAGGTTGCCCAGGAGGCCCTGCAAAAGGGCTTCGCCAAGAAGGCCGTGTTCATCCGCGAAGGCGGCTCCATTCCCTTCGTCACGCAGATGCACGACACTTTTAAAGTTCCCTGTGTTCTGATTGGTTTCGGCTTGCCGGATGAAAACGCCCACGCGCCCGACGAGCACATTCTCCTGGAGAACTACTTCAGCGGCATCAAGGCGATCGCCTACTTCTACGAGGACCTGGGGTCCTTGTAGGTGGTTCCTGCCACGGTCTCACAGAGTCGACAGTTGTTCCCGGCGTCCCTTCGCATAGTCCCGCAGCGCCATGTTTGCGCTCTCGATTGTCTTCAGCGCCTGCGCGACCTTCGCCACGTCTTTTCCCCGCAGCACAACGTACAGCTCATCCTCGCCCAGCCCCGTGTACACGCGGTTTCCGATACATCCCAAACTGGTCATCGCTCCGTGCTCTATCGCAGCCGGCAGCGCCATGCACGTCGGCCGCCCCAGCGCCGGCGCGCCGCTGCCCACCCCTGCCCGGTTCGCGGCCTCCTGCAAGAGCATCGCTCCCGCTGGTTTGCACGCAAATAGCACCACATCCGGGGTTGCCGCAGCTTCCCCCAGCGGCGAATAGATCACCGCTTTGGGCCCTTTCGCCAACCGCGGGATTTGTGGCACTTCCTCCGGACGGACATATCCCAGCTCAAACATCATTTTCAGCGTCTGCTCAGTCTCTTTCTCGCGCTCCGGCGAAAGCGGAATGTTGTGGGTATATGCGCCCACCGCGCAGTTAAAGTGATTCTCTGGAACGGTATAGAAGGTGCTTCCTTCCGCCGCCAGCCGCCAGAAGCTGCAGCCCGAGGGCTCCGAGCCCACGAACTTCTTGATTCCCGCGGGCTCCGCGTCCAGATAGGTGACCGCCACGGGCCGCCGCCCCAGCTTCACCGCCGCGGCAATTTCGCGTTCGAGTTCCAGCCATTTTGGGCTATCGCTCATCACCGTCCCTCCTTCCTTCATCAAGGCAGTGCGCAAGGATAACACAGCAACGCGAGCCGCAAGTCTGCCTCTCGGCACTGCGCATTACCGCATGAAAGCTGGGCGTTTTGCACATGCCCGCAAAAAATATGCGTTTTTCCAGCGATTTTTGCTGTTTTCCCCTTGCGTTCCTTTGTTGCGTTCGCTATAGTTCCTCTCGGCCCGAGTTTTTCCTTGATAAACAGGGGTTTTTCGCTCGCGGCTGGCCTCGATACGTTCGGGGTGGATAGACACTTCAGGAGGATAAGCAGAAGAAATGGCAGCCAAGCCACTGAGCAAAACAAAGATTGTCGCGCACATTGCAGAAAAGGTCGGCACCGCCAAGAAGACCGTTGCTTCCTTTTTCGAGGAGCTCCACAAGCTCGCCGTGAAAGAGGCCAAGGGTGCCGCGGGCAAGTTCGTCATTCCCGGGATCGGCCGCGTTGTAAAGGCTCACCGCAAGGCGCGCCTAGGCCGCAACCCACAGACCGGCGAACCGATCAAGATCAAGGCCAAGACAGTTGTCCGTTTGCGCCCGGCGAAGGTGCTGAAGGATGCTGTCCTGAAGTAGATTCGTTCTCCCGCTCGGGTGATTGTGAAATCGAAAACCCCCGGAAGCCTGCGTCCGCAGGTTGCCGGGGGTTCTTACTTCAGGCCCCAATTTCCAGAAAATTGCTGCGCCTTTTTTCTCGGTGCCCGCTCAGAGTGTCTTCAAGTACGCAATCACATCCTTGATCTGCGACGCTTCCAGGCTGTCCTTGAGTCCCGGCATCAACTGGTCGCCGTTTTCAATCCACGTCCTCAAAGTCTCATCTGTAATTTTGTTGCCATTCACGCTGAAGGTGCCGCGCTTGCAAATGCCCTTCAGGCCAGGCCCGATCTTTTTCTGGTCGCTTGTGTCGTAGTGGCACACGGTACATTTTTGCTGAAAAATGGTCTTGCCGCGTGCCACCGCTGCGGCATTGTTGCCCGTTTTCTTGCCGGGTTCCTGCCCCAACAGCGCGCTTCCGGCCACCAGCGCCGCGCACCCCGCCAAAACTACCAGGCTCACTAAAAACTTCTTCACGGTCCCTCCTTTTCGCGCAATTTAAGACTTCTCCATTTTCCATGTTCCGACGGCCAATTTCCACCCGCCACCCGTCAAAAGGGACAGTTTGCGGTTATGCACAGCTAGCACCTTCGTACCTTTGACGTTCCTCCAAATCTCCCCTCACAATGGACTTATGAGCCAGGAGACTTTGACCCGGGCGTGGGAGGTTCTCCAGGACGCCTACCAGGCCCAGATGGAAGGCGACTACGACCGCGCCGCGGAACTCTATCAGTCTTCGCTGGAGCTTCATCCCACGGCCGAAGCGCACACCTTTCTTGGTTGGACCTACCATTTCCAGGGCCGCCTTCTGGACGCCATTTCCGAATGCAAGCGCGCCATCGAGCTGGATCCCGATTTCGGCAATCCCTATAACGATATTGGCGCCTACCTGATCGAGCTGGGGCAGTTCGACGAAGCCATCCCCTGGCTGCAGCAGGCCGTCGAAGCGCGCCGTTACGAACCGCGCCACTTCCCCCACTACAACATGGGCCGCGCGTATCTCGGCAAGGAAATGTACGGCCAGGCCATGCGCTGCTTCCAGGAAGCGATCAACGTTGAGCCTCGCTACACCCTTGCGCGCCAGGCCCTCGAATCTCTCCGCCGCATGGTCAATTAGTACTCAGTCCTCAGTTTTCAGTTCTCAGTCGAACCCACCCTTGCGCAAGGCATCACCAATTTGTAGTGGCCGGTCTTCAGACCGGTCCTCTTGGGTTTTCTTTCCAACGTCGACTCACGAATGAACTTGAGGGTGCCCCATCCTTCGCGTATTTTGCGAAGGGTGGGCTCTTACGATCGAACACCACCTGATTTCTTGTCTTCCGTTTGGGTTTTTCATTTACTCATCTGAAGGACCAGCCGCCGTTCCTACGCGCTGCTCTTTTTTTCTCTCCCCGGTTTCACCACGCGATCGTAAATCCACAGCAGCGCTGTCGTCGCCAATCCAATCCCCGTCAACGCCCACAAAAACCGTTCCGGCCGGTGCTGCACTTCGCCGAAATGATGCAGCAGCGCCCCGCCAATGCGGCCAGAAGCAAACGCCCCAATGCCCAGCGGCAAAAACGCAAATCCCATGTATGTGCCCTGCTGCCCCGGGGGAGCCAGCCGCGAAATGTAATCGTAATAGCGCGGCTGCTGAATCAACTCTCCAACGGCGATCACCACCAATGTCGCATAGACCGCGACGATGCTCGCATGCACCGCCAGTATCGCAAACGCCACCATGGCAATCAGCGTCCCCAGCACCACCGCGCGAAACGCCGTCATCTTCTGCGTCATCACGCTGAACAGCACCGTGAACGCGATCACCACCAACGGTCCCGTCGAGAGCATTCTCTCCGTGTCCGCCTTCCCGTCCACGTATTCGTGCACATAAATCGGCAGCGTGATGAATTCCTGCCAGTACACGATCCAGTAGCCCGAAAAAATCAGCAGGAATATCATGAACTTCGGATTCTTCACCACCTGGCCGAAGTTCCGGATCGTCACGCCCAGGCTTTCCGTGTGCGTGTCTCCAGACTTGCGCGGCTCCCGGAAAAACAGCAGCACCGCGAAAAACATGAGAAACACGCTCAACGATGCAACGCGAAAAACATTTTCAACGCTCAAATTCTTGTGCACCCAGGACGCCACAAACGGCCCCAGCGCCCCGCCTATATTCACCAGCGTGTAGTAAATGGAATAGCCGATGGAACGCACGTTTTCATTCGACGCGCGCGCCGTCGTCCCCACCACCGAAGGTTTCACCAGTGCGACGCCCAGCGCCGGCAGCATCAACACAATTGTTACCAGCACCACCAGCGGCACGGCGCGGCGTACCGGCGCAAGCCATGGCGCTCCCAGCGACCCCAGCAAAAAATACGACCCGGCGAGAATCAGGTACGCCAGGGAAAGCGCGCGCCGGAATCCCAGCCGGTCGGCAATCGCGCCTCCAAAAATCGCCAGAAACCATACCAGCCCGCCAAACAGCCCGGAAAGATCCGCGGCGCGCTCCAGCGGAAAGCTCAGAGTTTCGTGCAAATAGCGCGCCAGCGAGGCAAACGCCGCGTAATAGGAGAGCCGCTCGAACAGCTCGCTGATATTGGCCACCCAGAACGGCCGCTCAAATCCCGTGCGTACCTCCTCCAGCCGCTGACCAAGGCTCATGCATCCTCCGTTGCCCGCAAGCCGGGAATGATAGCAGATAGCGGCCCGTGGCATTCGTCCTCGGGCACTCTTCCGCCAGAGCCCGAAGGAAACAACCACGTCCACGTTTATATGTTGAAGCTCAGGCGGGGCCTGAAAAGAAGAGGTTAGAATTTGGCGCGGCTCTAAACAGCGAACGATATCTTCAGCGCACGGATCGAAGGCGGTTCAGCAGCGCCGCGAGTTGCGCGCAATCCTGCTGATGCACGGCCATGAACCGCATCCCGAGTCCCTTGCCGGGATCCATATGGCGCACCGCGGCTTCTGCGCGAATCTGTCCTTCATCCACAAGAAAGTGAAGCTTGGCCATCAGCCCCTTGGCAAAGCGGTGCGGCGTTTCCAGATACAATCCACCCATACCCACATTGCGCACGCGCGACACATCCTTGCGGTGATGACACTCCCAATATACCCACACATCCGTTGCGGCTTCCACGCGGCTCGTCAGCCTGCGCGAAGGGGAAGAACCCATCCGGAAGAATTGCTCTCGCGGCGAATCGTCTGCCATCTTGAATCTCCCCGGGCGGGGAAAGCATAGTTGCAAAATGTCTTGCCAGTGTCAATACCTTGTTGCGGGAATTTGACGAATCGCTCGCCGCGCTGCGCCGTTGCGACCGTTCCTTGCGTGTAGGGTTCGAGCGCATAGCCGACCCCATCTCGGCAAAGCGTAAACTTTCTTCTCTCTCCACTTGCCCTGAGCGACGAAAGGAGCTTCAAGGAGCAAGCGGGATCACTGCGAATTATCGTCTTCCCGCAACCTGTTAGGGAACCTTAAGGCAACCGATGAGAGGAGCTATCTCTTGTGTGAATTGGTGGAGATGACCGTGCGCGCTTCGGGATGCTTCGGCGACCAATCCTCAGGAGGAAAGGTGACGCGCCAGAAAGTAGGGCAGGGAGATGAAAACTCCAGTCCTATTTCCGCTTTGCCGGAACGCACCGGGCCGAGAAACACCACCTGACATTCCTGTTCCTGCTTGGTGCCGTTGTGCTGCATGTGCACTTTGCTTCCACTGGTGATACGCGCCTGCAGCAGAATCAAAGCTCCGTGCGCATTAATGGCCAGTGTGGATGTTTCCTCCTCAAAGGAGGCGCCCTCCGCGTTCTCGCCACGGATGCGCACAGCCACCTGCATCAAGACCCGCTGGCTCCGGCGGCGTGGACCTGCGTGACTGTTAACGTTCGGCGAATGGCCCATAAAACCTCGCATCCCTCAATATACAGCGCGGGAAGGGAAAGTCGAGTAGCAAGGTAAACGGCGTATGCAAAAAGGATACGCTGCATGGACGGCACGGTCGCATGTCCATGAACGAATTGAATGTTTTTGCGCGAGTCTTACCGCAGAGCGGGATCAATTCCTCGTGGGTACCGGTCTTCTCGGACAGGTGCTGAACGGTTGTCGGCCACGGACGCGGACTCTGCTAAATAGAGTCTGGGTGGCCGACGTTGGCCCGCCGCTTCAGGAGCGCTGATCGATGGCCATGTAAGGGCGCGGATCGTGGCCGAGATAAATCTGCCGGGGCCGCGCAATCTTCTGTTCGGGATCCAGCAGCATCTCCTCCCACTGCGCCAGCCACCCGGACATCCGCGGAATGGCGAACAGTACCGGAAACATCGTCATGGGGAAGCCCATGGATTGGTAAATGAGCCCGGTATAAAAGTCCACGTTGGGATAGAGCTTGCGCTTCACGAAGTAGTCGTCCTCGAGGGCGATACGTTCGCATTCCAAAGCAATTTCCAGCAGCGGGTTCTTGCCCATCAGGTCGAAAACTTCGTAGGCGATTTTCTTGATAATCCGTGCGCGCGGATCGTAGTTCTTATACACGCGATGGCCGAAGCCCATCAGGCGCGTCTCGCCGGACTTCACCCGCTTGATGAATTCCGGAACCTTTTGGATCGTGCCAATCTCATTGAGCATCCGCAAAACTTCTTCGTTGGCGCCGCCATGCAGCGGCCCGTAAAGCGCCGCAATCGCAGCCGCGGCCGCGCAGTACGGATCGACGTGCGAGCTGCCCGCGCCGCGGATCGTGTTCGTCGAGCAGTTCTGCTCGTGGTCCGCGTGCAGGATGAACAGAATGTCCAGCGCGTGCTCCAGCGTCGGGTTCGGACGGTAGCGCGTCTCGCTCGTCCGGAATAGCATGTTCAGGAAATTCCCGGGATAGCTGAGTTCGTTGTCCGGGTACACAAACGGCATCCCCAGCGTGTGACGGTACGAGAACGCCGCAATCGTGGGCATCTTGCCGATCAGCCGGTAGGTCTGCTTCTTCCGCGATCCCGCGTTAAACACGTCCTTCGCGTCGTGATAAAAGGTTGATAGCGCGGCTATCGCTGAGACCAGCATGCCCATCGGGTGCGCGTCGTAGTGAAACCCGTCCAGGAACTTCTTGATGCTTTCGTGAATGAACGTGTGATGCGTGACGTTATAGTGCCAATCCTGCAACTGTGCCGTCGTGGGAAGCTCCCCGTGAAGCAGCAGGTACGCCGTTTCCAGGTACGTGGACTTTTCCGCGAGTTCTTCGATGGGATACCCGCGGTACCGCAGAATGCCGGCGTCGCCGTCAATGTACGTGATGCGGCTGATGCACGAAGCGGTATTGTTGTACGCGGGATCGTAGCTGATCATCCCGAAGTCGGCGGGATCCACCCTGATCTGGCGAAGGTCCATGGCGCGAATCGTGCCGTGGGTGACGGGCACTTCGTACACTTTCCCGGTGCGATTATCGGTGATGGATAGAGTCTCGCGGCGCGTCGAGGAGGAGGCGTCCTCGGCTTTCGCTTGCGTTGCCGGCAGTGCGGAATCCATGAACCTACACCTCAACGAGTGCGGGGGAGCGGCCGCATAGGGATATCACACTGTACACTAAAGCGCGCGCGGGTGGAAATGAGGGGCAAAAAGGCTCGGAACGGGCCGAAGTGTATGGGAATAAAGGCAGTTAATGGGTTGCGCGGACTACCCTCTTGACAATAGTCGTTATAACGTGTATCATCACCCCGTCATTGCCAGGAGGCCTCCATGATTCTCATTCGCAAGAGCGACGCGCGCGGCCATGCCAACCACGGCTGGCTCGATTCGCGCTTTACCTTTTCTTTCGCCGATTATTACGACCCCGCGCATACCCAGTTTCGCACCCTGCGCGTCATGAACGATGATCGCATCGCCGGTGGCGCGGGCTTTCCCACGCATCCACACCGCGATATGGAAATCGTCACCTACGTCCTCGAAGGCGCGCTCCAGCACCGCGACAGCATGGGCAATGGCTCCGTGATCCGCCCCGGTGATGTGCAATATATGAGCGCGGGAACGGGCGTGACTCACAGCGAGTTCAACGCCTCCGAAACGGAAGCCGTGCACCTCTACCAGATCTGGATGTTCCCGGACCGCAAGGGCTACGAGCCCGCGTACGGCCAGAAGCATTTTGCGGGAGAGGACAAGCGCGCCAAGCTGCGCCTGGTGGTTTCGCCGGACGGCCGCGAAGGCTCGGTGAAAATCCGACAGGACAATGAACTCTACGCGACCGTGCTGGCCCCGGGCGAAACGGTCAAGCACGAACTGAAACCGCAGCGCCACGCGTACGTGCAAGTCGCCCGCGGCAGCGTCACGCTGAACGGCCAGGCGCTGGAAACCGGAGACGGCGCAGCCATTTCCGAGGAGCATTCCATCGAGCTAGCCGGAGTGCAAGACGCGGAAGTGCTCGTCTTCGATCTGGCATAATTCCCTCGCCTCCGCAGCGCAGGGCGCGTTCGCGCGCCCTGCGGCCTCTCTCTTGCGTCTGCCCTGCTGCCCTTTCTTGGGTCTGCCTTGTAGCGCAGGCCTTCAGGCCTGAGGCCTTTCTCCTGCCTCTGTAGGGCCCGTCCTGGCGTTTACCCCGACGACCCGGTCGGGGAGGCGGGCCGTCCGTCGAAAGTAATCCGACCTACGCAGGCGCGTTCTTCGCAGACCCACGCGACCACGACGTCACAGAAAAAATCACGCCCAGCACCATCGCTACCGCCAGCACGATCAGCGAAGCGCCGAGCGGCGGCTTCGTGCTCATCAGATACACAATCCCCACAGCCAGCAATACGCGCACACGAATCAACGTCGGCAGCACGCCGCTCTGCAATTGCAGCAGCGCCTCCGGCGTAAGCGGCAAACTCCCTTCTGGCAGCGCGCCGCGGATCGCTTGCACACGCGGCAGGATCAGCGCGAAGCCGATCAACAACGCCACCACGATCCCAGCAACGGAAACGATCAACCAGCCATGGTACATGCCGCCGGTCAACGCCGACAGCCAGCCGCCAGAAAGTACAAGCACCGCCAGCGACGCCCCGGTCACAGGCGGCGACACGCGGTACACGCGCAGCCACGCGCGCGCCTGATCCGTGGTGCTGGAGTGGCGCAGCAGCGCGCTCACAGTCCACTCCAGGCCGTAGCCGAGAAACAGCCCGAGGGCGCTGACGATGTGCACGAACAGAACATTGGAGTAGAGGTTCATCATTCCTCCGATCAACCAGCGGCGGTTAAGCGCGCGCGGAAGAAAATCCGCGCGGCGGAATCACGCGCGGGTGCGCTGGAATTCGCGCATGAATCCCGTCAGGGCTTCGACGGCGTCGAGTCCCACGGCATTGTACAGCGAGATGCGCATGCCGCCCACGGAGCGATGCCCCGGCGTGCCGATCAGGCCCGCGGCGGTGGCGTCCTTGGCAAACTGCTTTTCGACGGCTTCATCGCCGCCGGCCACGCGAAACACCACGTTCATCAGCGAGCGGGAAGATTTCTCCACGGGGCAGCGGTAGAAGCCGTTGCTGTTCTCGATCGTCTCATACAAACGTTTGGTCTTGGCCTCGTTGCGTTTCTGCATCCCCGCGAGCCCGCCTTCGGCCGCGATCCACTCCGTCACCAGGCCCAGGACGTACACCGCAAACGTCGGCGGCGTGTGGTACAGCGACTTTTCCTTGATGTGCGTGCGGTATTGCAGCAGCGAAGGCAGATTCTTGTCCCCGCGCTCGGCCAGGTCCTTGCGCACGATCACCACGGTCACGCCGCTGGGGCCAAGATTCTTCTGCGCCCCGGCAAAGATCAGCCCGAACTTGGAAACGTCTAGGGGACGCGAAGCGATGTCGCTGGACATATCCGCAACCAGCGGCGCCGCCGAAGCGGGCCACTCCGTGTACTGCGTGCCCTCGATGGTGTTGTTGCTGCAAATGTACGTGTACGAAGCCTCGGGCGAGAGCTTGATCTCCTCGCGCCGCGGTAGCCGCGCAAACTTGTCCGCTTCCGTGGACGCGGCGATATTGTGCAGCACGCCCTTCTTCAATTCGCCGATGGCCTTGGCGGTCCACGCGCCCGTGTGCAGCACATCCACCGGCTTGCCCGGCAGGCACAGGTTCATCGGCACCATGGTGAACTGCATGCTGCCTCCGCCTTGCACGAAGATCACCGCGTACTCTTCGGGGATGGCCAGGAGCTTGCGCAGGTTCTGCTCCGCGGCGTTGTTGATGGCCTCATATTCCGCGGAGCGGTGCGAGAGTTCCATCACGGACATGCCGGTGCCGCGATAGTCCAGCAGCTCTTCGCGGACGCGCTCCAGCACAGGCAGCGGCAAGGCGGCGGGTCCGGCGTTGAAATTGAAGGCGCGCTTGGCGGCGTGTAGGGGTGCAGTGGTGCTCATGGTTTGAAATGCCTTTCGCCGAAATTTTGTGCGGGACGCTGCAGCAAAAGGGCTGCCCCTCGAAGCTCCCCTCGAGGATCGGGGCAAGCAGGGTAAAGAAGCGGACCGCCAGATAGCATAACAGAGAAAGGCAGTGGCAAGTGGCCAGTGCCCAGTGGCCAGCGGAGGGATCCCGCTGCCTCCTTAGGGGGTCGGACATTCATGTCCGACATACAAGCACTCCAAAAAACAATAACTTCCCAATCTCTCTCTTTCCATCTCGCCACTAGCCACTCACCACTGCTCTTCGCCCCCCATTGTCATCCCGAGCGCAGTCGAGGGACCGTGGCTGGATCGATCCTTGCCTCGCTCAATGGGATCATCACTCCACCTCCCGCTCCCTCTCCCTGCGTCTCGCCACTAGCCACTCGCCACTAGCTTGCCCGCCGAAGGAGAGAAGCGGTCCGCTCTTGGGTTTGGGGTGCGTACTTCCCAATTGTCATCCCGACCGGAGCGGCTCGATTTTCTCCTGCGCGCCGATTTATGGCGCGTCGGGCCGTGAAGTGGAGGGATCTGCTTTTCTCTTTCTTGTGTAGGCGCCGCCTTCTGCGTGCCCGCCGAAGGAGGGAAGCGGTCCGCTCTTGGGTTTGGGGTTCCCTCTTCTCCTTAGGGGATCGGAGCTTCAGCTCCGACATAAACCCGCCCCCAAAAAACAACTCCCCAAACTCTGCATCTTAACGGTGATTTCAACCGGCCTGGACGACTCTGGCTTGGGGTTCCCTCTTCTTCTAGCCACTAGCCACTCGCCACTAGCTTGCCCCCCGCAGCTCAAGCGGAGGAGGGCCACTGCTGTTGCCTCCGAAGCCACTACCCCACCCCGGGTGTTTTTGTGAAGCGTGTCAAAACAAAGGGTTTGCGGGCGCAAGAGCTTTGCCTTTCTCTTGCCTCCTGATCGCTGATGGCTGGTTACTGGTCGCTGATAATGTTTTGATACCGATACGCACTGTTGGTGCAGAGGGTGATTGTGCCGGAGGTCTGCTTTTCGCTTGCCTCTTGCTCGCCATTCGCCACTCGCCACTGCTCTTTATCGCTGATCGCTGACTGTCGTTTCTTGCGTCCCGCCACTCGTTTACCCAGCTTGCCCCGAGCCTCGAGGGGAGCGCTTTCCGCGAGGGGACACTAGCCACTAGTCACTAGAGCGTATCTCATAAATGCCTCAGGAGAATGACGAGGCAGCCGAGATGGAGCATACCGAGGAAGTTGGCCTCGTGATATTCCCAGCGGGTGACCAGTCGGCGGAAGTTATGGAGCCAGGCGAA
>Ga0326727_10012994_pt1 | contig 18711 bp, 8 predicted proteins | sample MB2enrmetagenome_FD_207643 | JGI IMG/M metagenome (GOLD analysis project Ga0326727, IMG submission 207643) | Lab enriched peat soil microbial communities from McLean, Ithaca, NY, United States - MB29MY | ecosystem: Environmental > Terrestrial > Soil > Wetlands > Peat | place: USA: New York...
CACTTCGTGGAGCACATGCTCTTCAAGGGCACCCGTTCGCGCACCGCCCAGCACATTGCCCGCGAGATGGATTCGATCGGCGGCAACCTGGACGCCTTTACCGGCAAGGAGACCATCTGCTTCAACGTCAAGTCGCTGGCCGAGCATGTGCCGATTGCCTTGGATGTGCTGACCGACCTGGTGCTCAACCCGGTCTTCGCCGCCGCCGACATCGAGCGCGAGCGCGGCGTGATTCTGGAAGAGATCAAGATCGACGAGGACAACCCGGATGTGCTGGTCCACGAGCTCTTCACACAGAGCTTCTGGAAGGATCATCCGCTGGGCTGGCCGATCCTGGGCACCTCGAAGACGGTCAGCGGGCTCGACCGCGAGAAGCTTCTTGCCTACCACGGCGACCGCTTTCACGGCGGCAACATCGTCTTCTCCGCGGCCGGCAACCTGGACCACGACCGGTTTGCCGAAGAAGTGGCGGCCAAGTTCAGCGCTCTGGCCGGCGGCGAGACGCTGCACGAGCTTGCCGCGCCCCAGGCCACCGCACGCATCGTGCTGCGCAACAAGAAGTCTCTCGAGCAAGTGCAGATCTGCCTCGGCGTCCCCGCCCCGCCCGTTACCGACGAGAGCCGCTACGCCACGCTGATCCTGAATACGGTTTTGGGCGGCGGCATGAGTTCCCGCCTCTTCCAGACCATCCGCGAGGAGCGCGGAATGGCCTACTCCATCTACTCCGAGCTGAGCCCCTACCGCGACACTGGAACCCTGCTGGTTTACGCCGGAACCTCGGCGGGGAAGGCGCTCGAAGTGGTGGACCTGATCTTGGCCGAGTTCCGCAACCTGAAAGAAACCCCGCTCGGCCATGAAGAACTGACCCGCGCCAAGGACCAGCTCAAGGGCAATATCCTGATGGGCCTGGAGAGTTCCAACTCGCGCATGGCCAACCTGGCCCGCCAGGAGATGTACTTCCACAACTTCGTCACAGTGGATGAGATCATCGCCCGCATCGACGAGGTGGAAGCCGGCCAGGTGCAAGCCATGGCCCGGCAGCTCTTCCACCCCGATCGCATCGCCGTCACCCTGCTCGGCCGCCTGGATGGCGTCAAGCTCAGCCGGACGAGGCTGGTGTGCTGAAGAGCTGAAGAGCTACTCGACCTCCAACACCAGGCACTTCAGGTATTCGGTCTCCGGCAGGTTCAGCACCACCGGATGATCTACAGCTGCGCCGCGGCGTTCCAGCAGGCGCACGCGCCGGCCGGCGTCGGCGGCGGCCGAAGCCACTGAGGCTTCCAGCTCCGCCCACCCCACATGGTGAGAGCAGGAGCAGGTCACCAGCAGGCCGCCGGGGCGCATCATTTTGAGCGCGCGCAGGTTCAGCTCCTTGTAGCCGCGCAGCGCCCCTTCCACGGCCCGTCGCGTCTTGGCGAAGGCGGGGGGATCGAGAACGATGGCGTCGAAGCTCTCGGCCGCCTCCGACCAGTCGCGCAGAATCTGAAATGCGTCACCCTCCACCCAGTCCACCTGCGCGGTGAGCACGGCGCGATTGGCCTCAAGATTCCGCTCCGCCACCTCCAGCGAAGCGCGGGAGGCGTCGATCCCCGTGACCTGGCGGCATACCCGCGCCAGATGCAAGGCAAAGCCGCCCTGATAGCAGCAAACGTCGAGCGCCCGGGCTGTACATCCCAGCCGCCGCGCCCACTCTGCCGCGGCGGCGTAGTTGGACCGCTGGTCGAGGAATGCGCCGGTCTTCTGCCCGGAATTGGCGTCGTAATGAAAGACCAGGCCGTTGAGTTTGAACTGCATACTCGTAACGGGGTTGGCGGTATCGGCTGCCCAGAGCGGCGTGAGATCTGGCGCGGCCAGACCCTCCAGTTCGCGCACGCGCGGGTCGGGCCGTTCCAGTATCGCCGCCGGCGCCAACTCCTCGCGCAGCACACGCACGCAGGCCGCGCGCACACCTGCGGTGAGCAGACCTTTGGTCAGGAATTGTGCGATGACCAAGTCGCCGTACTTGTCCGCCACCAGGCCGGGCAACTCGTCGGCCTCGCTGAAACACAAGCGGCAAGAGTCGTTCCGATCGTCCAGCAGAGGCCTGCGCCGGGCAATCGCCGCGCGCAGCCGGGCCGCCAGCAACTCAAGCCACCTGGCCTCATCGATGGCCTCGCGCGAGACCAGCCGCAGCGCAATCTGCGATGCCGGGCTGTAAAGCGCCGTGCCCAGCAGGATTCCCCGGCTATCGGCCACCGGCAAAAGCGCGGGCGGTTCATCGCCCTTGGGCAGTTCAATGGACTCGATATCGGAGGCGTACACCCACAGGTAGCCGCTGCGTAACCGGTCGGCGGCGCGGCGGCTGACTCGCGCTCCAAACTGACCCGCCAAAGCAGGATTGTCATGGGTCCGCGCGGGGGCCGTTGCGGCCTCGGCAGTCTTGAGTGATTCCGTTCCAGCGGGTGGCCGTGGAGCACGCGGCTTGGTCATGGATTCTCTTTCTCGATGACTTAATCGATCAAGTCCACTTCATATGGACCCAGAACGACGGAACCCGAGTAACTCTTCCCAGTGATCTCGCCATGGCGCGGTCCGCCGATCGGAATCACCTTCGGCTCACCGGTGCTGTTGACATAAAGAGTATTCCCGTGAACTACCCTTGCATAGACGCCCGGCGGCGTCTCCGGTCCGCGTTCGATTCCAAGCTGAGAGTACAAGCCTCTGACCAGCGGAGCAAGAAGCGCCATCTGCGCCGGCGTGGCCAGATAGATGGCGCGCCCTTTTCCATAGGAATTCACCGTAATTGCCGGCGAGTGCTCGGGAAGGTTGGTAAAGCTCGCCAGAACCTTTGCTCCCCTGGGCTCCAGCACCTCGTAGAACGGGATCGTGGCAGTCAGGGGCTTCCCTTCGAAGGCAACTTCGGGCATTGCGGCCGGCCGGTAGAATTGCGACGTCCGCAGCCCGAAGACATCGCTCAGGCGGCCCGGAAGCGGGGTGTCGAACCACTGGTCGTTCTCATCCACTTTAGCTGAGAATGCGGTCATGATGACTGTTCCGCCATCCCCAACAAACTTTCGAATCGCGGCCGCGCTCTTCTCGTCCATGACATAATCGCCGGGAACAACCAGCAGCTTGTAGTCCAGCGCGCTGTAACTGACATTGATCAAGGCGGCGTCGATATTGTCTTCAAAGAATGGCTGCAACGCGTTCCGCACCTGTTCGCCATAGGGGGTTGAGAAATAATTCCTGGCGGTACTGCTGTAACTTGAAGGATGGGATGCAATCAAACTGTCGAACGAGTAAGCGATGGCTACCTGGGGCTTACGATAACGGGGAAATCCCTCATGCTCCAGGGTCGAAAACTCTCTCGCAATCTGCTTGAATTCCTCATATTTCCAGGAAGGCGTTCCGTCGTGGTCGAGCAATCCAAAGAGCGCCTGCTCCTCGCCGCTGCGGTGCGTATTGAAGGTCCAGGCGAGGAAGGTCTGCCCATAGTTTAGAAGGCCCATGTAAGCCCACATGCGGATGACGCCTTTCGGTCCGCCATAGGATCCTCCGCCGCCGGTGACAAACTCGTTGAACCAGATTGGAGTGTCGAGATCTCCCTTGGTCAGCAGCGCGCCGGCGACGGCGTCCAGCGCATCCCCCGGATAGAAGCCCTCCGCGCCGTAAGTTACAAAGTCCTTGTAGGACTTATAGTAATCGAAGCCCTTCCGGCCGGCCGTATCCCACAGATTCGATGCCGTTGGCAGGTCGGGCATGCTGCGCTTGCGCACCTCGTTCAGATCTTCGATGGCCCCGATCGTCTCGTCGGACCAGAAGCGGCGCAGATCCAGGAAGCGCTCGGGCGGGCCGGGGCCCTCGCCATTGGGCAGCTCGACCTCATCGAGGGAGTTCAGCCGCCGGGACCAGCGCTGCGTGGCCCAGGCGCGGTTCAGTTCCGCGACTGTGCCGTACTTCTGCTTGAGCCAGTCGATGAAGCGAAGCCGGTCGGCGGCGGAGTAAGACATGAATCCGTTGCCGATCTCGTTATCGTAGCCGATGGCCGCGATCGCCGGATTGTTTGCATAATGCTTCGTCAAGGCATCGGCAAACCGCCTGGCATAGGCACGGTAGACAGGGTCGCTTATGTCTTCCATGTACCGTTCCGCGGGCTGCAGGACCGCGCCCTCCGCGGTCACCACATTCACTGATGGATGTTCATGGTGAAGCCAGGTGGGCGCGGGCAGTCCGCCGATGTCGAGCAGGACCTTAATCCCCGCATCGTTCAGTTCTTTGATGACTTGATCGGATTGAGAGAAGGTGAAGTTGCCGTCCGAAGGCTCGAACCAGTCCCAGGAAAGATCGCCGAGGCGCACCAGCTTGAAGCCCGCGGCCTTCATCAGCGCCACGTCCGTGTGCACCTGCTCGGGCGAGCGGTCGACGGGTTGATAGCAAGTGCCCACAATGAGGGCATCCTTGCCCGGCCACTCCCGATGGACCTCGCCACTCTGCGCCATGGAAAGGTTGCCCGCAAGAAGAAGACTCACTGCCAGGCTCTTTGCAGAAGGGAAACGGAGACACATTTCAATCGGCCCATTGCCGTTCCGGCGCATACGACAGGCTCCTGTGGTCGATCTTTCGACGACTTCGAGTTTAACAGCCGGGAAACGTCTTCTCGAATCCGCGGCTCCGGCTGTCAACGGCATCGCCTTCGGTGCGCCACAATCGCAACCGGCCTATAATGAAGCATGGCGACTGCCCGGCAAGCCATACCGGAAGAGGTTCCCATCGCGCCCCCGTCTCTTCCGGGGGATTCGCAGGTTGCTGTGCGCGATCCGCAGCCGCCTGTCTCCCAGAAGTTTATCGATGAGCGTTTTGCCGCGCTGCTCAAGCAGGTTCAGGCCAACCGGCCTAGCGAAGACGTCTCCCTCATCCGCAAGGCCTGGGAGTTCTGCGTTCAGCATCACGAGGGCCAGATGCGGGCCTCCGGCGAGCCTTACATCATCCACCCGCTCAAGGTGGCAGAGGTGCTGGCGGAGATGAAGCTGGACGCGACCGCCATCGCCGCCGGCCTGTTGCACGACGCCGTCGAAGACACGCCCGCCACCAGCGAGGAGATTGAAGCCGGCTTTGGCGAGCAGGTGGCTCACATCGTCGAAGGCGTTACCAAGATCGACAAGATCCAGTTTGCCAACCGCGTTGACCGCCAGGCCGAAAATGTGCGCAAGATGCTGCTGGCCATGGTCTCCGACGTGCGCGTGGTGCTCATCAAGCTGGCTGACCGCCTGCACAATATGCGCACCCTCCAGCACCTCGATCCCGACCGCCAGGAGGCCATCGCCCGCGAGACCCAGGACATCTACGCCCCCCTGGCCCACCGGCTGGGGATGGGCAAGGTGCGCGGCGAACTCGAGGACCTGGCCTTCCGCTACACCGACCCGGTCAGCTACGAGAAGGTGACCGCAGCCGTCGAGGCGCGCCGCATCGAGGGCGAGCAGTTTCTGCATGGCGTTGAAGACACGCTCGTCGAGCAACTGCGCGAAAACAACATCGAGGCCCGTGTCGAGTGGCGCATCAAGCGCATCTACTCCATCTTTCAGAAGCTCGAACGCTCCAAGGTCTCCTTCGACCAGGTCTATGATTTGCTGGCCATCCGCGTCATCACCCAGGACGTCGCCTCCTGCTACGCCGTCTTCGGGCTGATTCACACCCTCTGGCGGCCGGTTCCGGGGCGCATCAAGGACTTCATCGCCATCCCCCGCGCCAACCGCTACCAGTCCCTGCATACTACCGTGATGGGCGCCAGCGGCCACCAGTTCGAGGTTCAGATTCGCACCGAGGAGATGCACCGCATCGCCGAGGAGGGGATCGCCGCTCACTGGAAGTACAAATCCGGCGGAGCCGCGGTCACGGCCCGCGACGAGGAACGGCTGAACTGGATCAGGCAGTTGGTCGAGTGGCAGAAGGAGATGACCGACCCCAACGAGTTCCTCTCCAGCCTGAAGATGGACCTCTATCCCGACGAGGCTTACACCTTCACGCCCAAGGGGAAGGTGGTAGTGGTCCCGGCCGACGGCACACCCGTCGATTTCGCTTACCTCATCCACACTGAGGTGGGCCACACTTGCGTGGGCGCCAAGGTGAACGGCCGCATGGTCCCGCTGCGCACCAAGCTGCACACCGGCGACATCGTCGAGATCGTTACCCAGAAAGATCACAAACCCAGCCGCGACTGGCTGACCTTCGTCAAGAGTCCGCGCGCCCGCAACAAGATCAAGCACTGGCTTAACGAAGACCAGCGCCGCCGCGCGGTGGAGATCGGCCGCAAACTGCTGGAGCGCGAGGCGCGGAAGTTCAAAGTGCCGCTCAGCCAAATCGCCGACCAGGATCTGGGCCGCATCGCCAACGAGTATGGCGTGGCCACCGCCGCCGACCTGCTGGCCTCCCTGGGTCAGGGCAAGCACTCCGCCCACCAGGTGCTCGGCAAGCTGGTTCCAGGCTTCGCCGCCGAACCCGAGCCGGCCGCCGAGCCCAAACCGGGCACAAGCGCCGAATCGGCCATGTCCGATGCCGTACGCAAGCTGCACCTCACCGGCTCGGATTCGCTTCAGGTCGAGGGCCAGAACGACCTGCTCGTTTACCGCGCCCGCTGTTGCAACCCCATTCGCGGCGAAGAGATCATCGGCTACGTCACCCGCGGCAAGGGCGTGGCCGTCCATGCGCGCAGTTGTCCTAACGTGCAGAACCTGCTCTACGAGAGCGACCGCCGCATCTCCGTCGAGTGGGCTCGCGTTGGCGACCAATCGGCCGGCCGGCCGCAGCGCTACCCTGTCAAGATCACCGTCTCCTGCGACGACCGCGCCGGCATGTTGCGGGAATTGACCGCCGTCATCTCCGACGACGACACCAATATCAGCGCCGTCGACATCCGCAAGGACGACAACGGCGACGCCATCATCGAGTTTGTCGTCGAAGCCCAGGATCTACACCACCTGAACCGCATGGTCCTCGGCCTCCGCCGCGTCGGCGGCGTCCGCGCCGTGCAGCGGACACAGAAGCTGTAATACCACCGCCCCGTGCCACGGGCGTTCCATATCTGGATTCTCGGATCACCCTGCCCCCATCCCCGTTGCAGATTCCGCGACTGGTCTAAATCGCACAGACTAATGCCGGGCGGGATGCCACGCTCGATCCACGCGCGATTCGCCGCGCACTCGGGTGCGGCGAACAATCCGTTCCCGCCGCTCTGCACGGATGGAAACGATCGGTAGCCGGACGGCTGGCGCGAGGGGGAGATCTTATGTCGTTCGGTATTTATGCCGCGGGATTCGCAATTCTGATAGCCGGGCTGGCTTACGCGGCGCACCTGGTGCATATGCCTTTGCATTGGATTGTCGCGGGCGCCGTTGTGCTCATAGGCATAGGAATCCTGTCGGCTGTAAAGGCCACACGCCAGAAGGATTCTGCTAACTGACGGCATTGGAATCGGCAATTTGCCAAGTACGCCACCCTCGGCGCGTCTTTATTCTTGCGCATAGGATGCGATAGCCAAGCACTTGATCGGCACACACGAAATCACGCGGTCAGAGACCTGATTCTCGGCGCAAACGAGGGTAGCGGTTCTGGCAGCCTTTGACTCCGAGGCCGCAGAGAACACCTATGCCGAAAGGTTCTTGCAGGCAGGCTTCGCCTGGTTTATGGGACCGCCGGAGTGCTGCTCCGGCGGTCCCAAGCAAACGACCGCGCTCTATGGGAAGCGGTACACGGTCGCGCGCATGATTGTGTATGGGCGGAGGATGAGGATCTCGCCCTGCGCGTCGTCGTCGCCGGCGATCTGGCGTGTAACTACCCATTTTCCGTCAACAAAGTTACCCAGTTGCACGTCGCCGAGGCCGACGTTCTGGGGGCCGGGAGTGTTGGGAGTGAAGTCGATCCTCATGCCGCCGCCGGCGAAGTAATACTCGTCGGGGCCGGTGGCTATGAGGATAGCGGCGGCTTCAAGCGGCGGCTCGGGGTTGGCCGCCGGCGACGGGTCAGGCGAGCCTGCGACCTGCCCCTTTGGCTGCGGAGCAATGTGCGCACTGCGGCCCGTGTAAGTCAAAGTCAGCGTGTAGTTACCCAGCTTGACCTGCTTGGGCGGGTCTCCCTGTTTGAGGCGCACGGCGGCGATGGAGTCAGTACCCTGGTGAGCCAGAATCATGGGCGAAAACTGGTTGAGAATGCCATAAGCGGCGGCAAGGTCCGGCGGAATGGGCCGGTTTCCGTCGATGCCGAAAGGAGAGAAGCCGATGGTATTGTACTTACCGGCGGCCATGACGACGTTGGCGGGATTGGTGCTGGTTTCGGGAATGAAGAGCGGGTTGCCATTGCGGCTGAAGCGCGCGCAGACATCGTCGAAGAATTCGAGGTAGAGATCGGGGGCAAGGATATCGATGTCTGGAGCGCCGGCGCGCCAGATGTCATGGACCTGCGGCAGCGGTCCTCCGCTGGGATAGGTTCCCGGCCAGGCATGGTTGGGCTGCTGGAGCCATGCGTTCACATACATCGGGATGTTATATTCGGCCTTGCCCGCTTTGACCACCTTCTCAAGAAAGTGGGCATAGTTCCAGGCCATGAATATCTCGTCCGAAGGCCAATGAAGATGCTGCCAGCTATTCTCATGTTCCAGAGGGCCGAGCAGCGAATCGAAGGTCTGAATGGGTATCTCCAGAGTTGCCGGCTTGCCGGGGCCGAAGACCTCTTCCCAGGTCCCAGAAGTCTTGTAACCATTCTCGGCCCAGACCTCGCGAAACTCGGGAATGAGATTGTCCTTGTGCGCTTGAAGATAGCTCATAAGCTCCGAGGGCACCGGGCCGGCAAAGGCTTTGTTGGCGGCCGGAGAGCGGTCGCGCGAATCGCGCAGGACGCCGACTTCGTTCTCCACCTGCATCATCAGCACGGTGTGCTGAGTGCCGTCCACTTCCTTGATATGTTGCATGAGCGCGGCAAATGCGGCCGCATCGGCGTCACGGGTGGCGTCGCTCAAGGTGCTGAGCAGCTCGACGGGACCGGAGATGGAGACCGTCTTGCCTTCGCCGATCTGAATGCGGGGAAAGCGGACGTAGTCTTTCTTGACCCAGTAGGGCGGATAACTGGAAGTCCCGTTCTTCCAGCAGCCGAACCAGAGAAAGACCAAGTGCATGCGATTCTCGCGGGCCTTGGCGATCACCCCATCGACCAGGGTGTAATTGAATTTGCCTTCCTCGGGCTCGAACTGCGCCCAGGAAACGCCGACGAGCACGGTATTCAGGTTCCCTGCGACAAGCTTGGGCCAGATAGGTTCCATGGGCGCCAGAGCGGTGGCCGCGTTGTTGGTAAGTTCCCCAGAGAGAATCAGGAACGGCTTGCCGTCCACCACCAGTTGTGTGGCGTCGCCCTGCTTCTGCAGATGTGGAACGCCGGCAGCGGTCTGCGCCTGGCTCAAACCCGCCGCGCAAGCGGCAGACAGCAAGCAAGCGAAAATCATTCGACTCATTCGCATCGATAACTCCATTTGGCTGGCTCGATTGAATTCGACGGCAAGGCGCTCCCAGTTCGCCCCGGAGGCGCTTTTGGAAGCGATTCTCCGGTTGCCTTTCCGTTCGTGAGCGATTGTACGCCCTCGGGCGGGCTGTGAGCTTCAAATGAGCCTCTGAACGATGCTTGCCGGGGAGCCAGCGACCCCTGAGGGGATCGATGGAGGCGTTGAAACCCACCGCTGCCGGACCGCGCTCAATCTGCTGGACTATTATGGGTGTGCGGACTGAGAGAGCCTTGGCGCGCGGTCTGCGAGAATCGATTCAACTGCCCAACAAATCAATCTGGAGTCGCCGGAATGAATGCTCGTTCTCCCTTCAAGCTGGTGCTTGCGCTTCTCATTTGCGCTGTCTTCACCTTACAGAGCCAGGCGCAGCCGGCGCAGACGGGTAGTTCGAACGTCAGAGAGCGAATCCCGATGGACGCCGGGTGGCATTTCGCTCTTGGCAATGCCAGTGACCAGCACAGGGACTTCGACTTCGCGACGATTCCATTCTTCTTTGCAAAGGCCGGCTACGGCGACGGCCCGGCCTCGCCCCGCTTCGACGACCGGACCTGGCGCACCGTCAACCTGCCGCACGATTGGGCCATCGAGCTGCCCTTCGACCGGCGCGGCGACGGCAATCACGGATCGAAGGCCATCGGCCGCAACTTTCCTGAGAACAGCGTCGGCTGGTATCGCAAGAGCTTCACGATTCCCGCCGATGACATTGGCCGCCGCATCGGCATCGACTTCGACGGCGTTTACCGCGACTCGCAGGTCTGGGTGAACGGATTCTATCTCGGGACCGAGCCCAGCGGCTACACAAGCTTCCATTACGACATGACCGACTACCTCAACTATGGCGGCGCGAATGTGATCGTGGTGCGGGTGAATGCCACTCTCGAAGAGGGGTGGTTCTACGAGGGCGCCGGAATCTACCGTCATGTGTGGCTCACCAAGACCGGCCCGGTGCGCGTAGCGCAGGACGGAACCTTCGTCTCCACCACAGTGGCCGATCCCACCGCCGCGCATCCCGAAGCCCTGGTCACAGCGCAGGTGACGGTGCGGAACGACGGAGACGCCAGCGCACGCTTCAAGATCGTCGATGAGATTGTGGACGCAGCCGGAAAGCCGGCAGGGCTATCCATCACCTACGATGCGGCCGCTCCAGCCGCGGGCAGCAGCGACTTCTCCACGACGATGCCCGTCCACGACGCCCACCTCTGGTCGCTCGAAGACTCCTATCTCTACAAGCTGATTACGACCGTCAGCGTCCGCGACAAGGTGGTGGATCGCTACGAGACCCGCTTCGGCATCCGCACCATTCGCTTCGATGCGGACCATGGCTTCTTTCTTAACGGCAAGCGCGTTGAGATCGAAGGCACTGACGATCATCAGGACCACGCCGGCGTGGGCGTCGCCGTGCCCGATACCCTCAACGCCTTCCGCGTTGAACGGCTCAAGGCCATGGGTTCGAACGCCATCCGCACCTCGCACAATCCGCCCACGCCCGAGTTGCTGGATGCCTGCGACCGGCTCGGCATGATGGTGCTCGACGAGAACCGAGCGATGGGCGTTACGCCCGAGAGCTTCGATCAGTTCCGGCGCATGATCCTCCGCGACCGCAACCACCCCAGCGTCGTTCTGTGGTCAATCGGCAACGAGGAGTGGTCGCTGGAATGGTCGGCCTTCGGCGAGCGCATCACCCGCGATATGCAGGCATACGGCAAGCGGCTTGATCCCACGCGGCCCTTCACAGTTGCCCTCAGCGGCTCCAGTGCGGGCAACTCGCTCTCCGCCGATGTGCTCGGATTCAATTACTACGTGCAGCACCATATCGACGAGATGCACGCCCGCTTTCCCTCGAAGCCTATCGTCGGCACCGAGGAGTCTTCGTCGGAACACACGCGCGGAATCTATGCCGACGACCTCGCGCATCAGCATCTGGTGGCCTATGACTTCGAGGCCGACGGCCACCACGTCTCGGTTGAAGATGGCTGGCGCTATTACCTTGCGCGTCCTTATGCGGCGGGCCTCTTTTACTGGACGGGCTTCGATTATCGCGGAGAGACCACCCCGTTCGATTGGCCGGCCATCAGCTCGCAATTCGGCATGTTAGATACCTGCGGCTTTTTCAAAGACAACGCCTATCTGCTGCAGTCCTGGTGGACTGACAAGCCGATGGTCCACTTGCTGCCCCACTGGAACTGGCCCGGCAAGGAGGGCCAGCCCATCGATGTGCGGGTTTACAGCAACGCCGAGGCGATCGAGCTCTTCGTCAACGGCAAGAGCCTGGGCCGCAAGCAGATGCCGCGCAACTCGCATCTGGAATGGAAGGTGCCTTACGAGCCGGGGACTCTTTTGGCGCGCGGATACAACGCCGCCGGTGGCGAGGTCGCGAGCGATACCGTCGAAACCGCCGGCCCGGCAGCTGCCATCCAGCTCATTCCCAATAGGTCCAAAGTCGCCGCCGACGGCGAATCGGTCTCGGTGGTCGCGGTGCGAATCAACGACGCAGCCGGGCGCGTCGTACCGACTGCCGGGAATCTCGTCTCCTTCAGCCTGACCGGCCCTGGAAGAATCCTCGGCGTCGGCAATGGCGATCCCGCCTCACACGAACCGGACAAGTACATCGAGACAGTGCGCACGGTTCCGGTTGCGGAATGGCGCACGCGGGCGATCGATGCGCGCACAGACGGCCCGGAGACGGGACCTGGATTCGACGATTCCTCCTGGGAGAAGGCGCGCGATCCCCGCTGGGATGAGCATCGCGTCGATCCGCCGGCCAGTGTCTTCCGTGGCGCGTTCGCTCTGCCCGCGGACTCTGACGGCGCGGCCATCGCGCTGGTGCTGCGTAGCGTGGGAGAGACTCAGTCCATTTATGTGAACGGCCACGCGCTGGGGCTGAACCTGCCCCGCGATCCCGTCGGCTACACTTACGCGCTCGACCGCGGCCTGCTGCAACCGGGGCGCAATGTGGTCACAATCTTCGCTACCCGATTCACCGATAAGGGCATGCAACTCTTCCATTGGTACGGCCCAGGCCCGGCGGCCGTGCAGGTTGTGACACCGGCCCCGCAATGGCAGCGCAGCGCCTTCAACGGGCTGGCGCAGGTCATCGTCCAGTCCACTTCGCAGGCAGGAGAAATCAAGTTGAAGGCTGAGTCGCCCGGGCTTGCCCCGGCAGAGATCGAAATCGCATCGCAATGATCGCCGCGGATGCGTCTCCCACTCGTTTTGGCCTGTTCAAGACCCGCGCTAAAGGCGGGAGAAATGAGGATCGAAAAATGAAGAAGCCCGTAATCGCAGTCGCCCTTGCCGCAATTTGCGCCGGATTCGTATTGCAGGCGCAGGTTAAGGAGCGCCCGGTGCCGCGCCTGGTGCAAGGCGATGGCCGCTATGCCCTGCTGGTGGATGGCGCGCCCTATCTGATGCTGGGCGTGCAGTCGAATAACTCAAGCGACTGGCCGGCCTTGCTTCCCAAGGTGTGGGCCGCGGTCGAATATCTTCATGCCAACACGCTCGAGACACCGATCTACTGGGAGCAGTTCGAGCCAAAGCCGGGACAGTTCGATTACTCGGAGGTGGACACGGTTCTTGCTCAGGCCCGCGCGCACCATGTTCGCCTGGTGCTGCTCTGGTTCGGTACCTGGAAGAACGGCAGCCAGCACTACATGCCTGAATGGATGAAGCTCGATCCCGAGCGCTACTCCCATGTGACCAACAAGAACAGCGAGTTTGTCGACTCGCCCTCGCCGTTTGCCACTGCGTCTCTCGATGCGGACGTCCGCGCATTCACGGCTTTCATGAGCCACTTGAAGGTCGCTGATCCGGATCGAACCGTGATCATGGTGCAGGTTGAGAACGAGACCGGCACCTGGGGAACCCTGCGCGATTACTCGACGGAGGCGCAAAAGCTCTTTGAAGCTCCGATCCCGCCCGAAGTTATGAAAGCAATGAACAAGACGCCATCCACGCCCGCTCCAAACTGGCGGGAGGCCTTCGGCGACGAGGCCGACGTGAACTTCCATGCCTGGGCCATCGCCAAATACGTTGAGAAGATTGCGGAGGCGGGCAAGGCAGTTTATCCGCTGCCGCTTTATGTCAACGCCGCTCTGCGCGATCCGCTCAAGCCGGGCGCGCCCGGGAGTTACGAAAGCGGTGGACCAACCGACAACGTGATTCCCATCTGGAAGGCGGAGGCGCCCGCCATCGATATTGAAGCGCCGGATATCTACCTGCTGGACAGCCCATCGTATCTGAAAGTGGTGGAACTCTATCACCGGCCGGACAATGCCTTGTTCGTTCCCGAGACCAGCGGTTCCGGCAATGCTGCCCGCTATCTTTTCTCCGTCCTCGGCCATCAGGGCATAGGTTACTCGCCCTTCGGCCTGGACTACACGCGAACTCATATGCCGCAAAAAGGCGAACCGGAGACGCCGGACGGCTTTCTGGAATCGACGGCGCGCAACTACCGGCTGATCGCTCCCATGATGCGCGAGATTGCCCGCCTTAACTTCCAGGGCAAGCTTCAGGCGGTAGCGGAAGAAGAAGGCAAGCTAACACAGACGCTCCATTTTGGCGAATGGGACGCGGTTGTTTCCTACGGTGTCGGCCGCGGCAGCTCGCCCAAAGGAAACGCTGAGCCAGTGGGGCGAGCATTGATAGCTCAACTCAAGAACAACGAGTTCCTGGTAACTGGAATGCAGGCGCGCGTGGACTTCCGGCCGGCCGGCACGGAACAGCAACGCAAGTCCCAGCAGATCGTGAACGGGACCGGGCAGACGCCTTCGGCGCTGATCGACGGCAAATGGCAGCACCGGCAGTTTCTGCGCGTGGAAGAAGGCGCATACGAGAACGGCGCATTCAAGCCCATCCGCATTCTGAATGGCGATCAAACGGACTGGGGACTAGACTTCTCTATGGACCCCGAGGTGCTGCGAGTTACACTCGCAACGTATTGATGGCGGCAGCCCGGGAGGAAGAAGCTGTTATCCCGTACTTGAAGGAGAACCGCGCTTATGAGCCGCGAACTGACAAGAAGAGCTTTCCTTGGCGATGCCGCTCTGGTTGGAGTTGCATCCGCGATGGGGCTTGGAAATGCCCTGGCCGGCGAGGCGACAGCGCCGGGCGCGCCGTTAACCGCGCGCAAAGTTAGCTTCGACGACGGCTGGAGCTTTTCGAAGGGAGACATCGGCAATGGGCAGTCGCCCGTGGCCGCCGGCGGAGAGTGGACGCCGGTGGATTTGCCGCACGACTGGAGCATTGCCGGACCTTTCAGCGAGAGTGAGCCTTCCGGCGGCGAGGGCGCCTACCTGCCAACCGGCATTGGCTGGTACCGCAAGAGCTTCCGGCTTCCCGCGAGCTATGCGGGGCGGCGCATCCTGCTGCAATTCGACGGCGTATACCAATGCAGCGACGTGTGGATCAACGGAGTGCACCTGGGCTCGCGCCCCTATGGGTTTATAACTTTCTACTACGATCTCACTCCGCATCTTCATTTTGGCGGCGAGCCAAACGTCGTGGCCGTGCGCGTGGATAACTCACATCAGCCGAACCTGCGCTGGTACTCGGGCTCCGGCATCTATCGCCATACCTGGCTGATCAGCACCGGACCGGTTTACATCGAGCAGTGGGGCACGAGCATCGTTACGCCGGAGATCACGCAGCAGAATGCTGTGGTCGAAGTTTCAACGCGGGTGCGGAATGAGCTGGCGCGGTCCGCGCCCTGCAAGCTGACCACTACGGTTCTCGACCGGGATGGAGTTACAGTGCAATCGGCGGAAACTGAGACGGAGATAGCCGCCGGCGGAGAGCATCTCTTTGTGCAGCGCATCACTGTGCCCCAGCCAAAGCTCTGGTCCACGACTACACCGTACATGTATACCGCTCGCCAGGTGTTGCATCACGAGGACCGGGAAGCCGATTCCACAAATACACCTTTCGGCATCCGCTCCATCGAGTTCGATGCGGACAAAGGGTTTCTGCTGAATGGCGAACGAGTCAAGCTGAATGGAGTTTGCCTGCACGACGATGGAGGCGCGGTGGGCGCCGCAGTCCCCAAGCGAATATGGGAGCGGCGCTTCGCACTGCTGAAAGAGATGGGCTGCAACGCCATTCGCACCAGCCACAATCCGCACACAGAGGAGTTTCTCGATCTTTGCGACACCATGGGCTTTCTGGTGATGGCCGAGGCCTTCGACGAATGGCGCGAGAGGAAGCAGCCGGAGTATGGCTACCACCGGTACTTCGACGATTGGGGAGCGCGCGACCTCAAGGATATGATCGCCCGCGACCGCAATCACCCGTCCATTGTCATCTGGAGCGCGGGCAACGAAGTTCAGGATCAGGATGTGCCCAGAGGCGTGGAAACTCTGCGCGAGTTAATGCGTATATTGCACACCGAAGATCCGACGCGGCTCGTGACCGTGGCCTGCGACCAGATCGTCGCCGAACCCCGCGGCGCGCTGCCGGAGTTCCTGGCCGAACTTGACGTGGTGGGATATAACTACGCCGGCCGCTGGCGCGACCGGCGAGAGAAGCTCTACAGCATCGATCGCCACGACTTCCCCCGGCGGCGCTTCATCGGAACCGAGAACGGGGCGATGCCCAGCTTTTATCCCGGCGCGAGCACCTCTTTTTACAGCGCCAGGCCCACGTCCAACGAGCGCATCGAGATCGAGCAGTTGCAGCGATTCACGCAGGTCTACGACTACGTCGCCGGCGACTTCATGTGGACCGGCATCGACTATCTCGGCGAAGCAAGATGGCCGTCTAAGTCGTCGCACTCCGGTGTTATCGATACCTGCGGCTTTCCTAAGGATGGCTATTACTTCTACAAGAGCATCTGGACGAAGGCTCCCGTGCTGCACCTGTCGCCGCATTGGAACTGGGCCGGAATGGAAGGCGAGATAATTCCTGTTATCTGCTTCACCAACTGCGACACAGTCGAATTGTTCCTGAACGGCAAGAGCCTCGGCGCGCAGGGATTCATGTTTCCCGAGACAGGCATGGAGAATGAGTGGGCGCACTTTCCGCCCCGGGATAATGTGCTGCAAACTACAGGCGACCTTCATCTCGCATGGTACGTGCCTTATCAACCCGGCACGCTCAAAGCCGTGGGCACAAAGGATGGCCAGGTTGCGCTGACCGTGGACCAAAGCACGACCGGCAATCCGGTGGCCATTCGCTTTGCAGCGGACAGAGCGCGCATCGGCGCCGGATGGGACGACCTGTGTCATGTCGCCGTCGAGATTGTAGACCAGGACGGGCGCGTTGTCCCGACCGCGAACAACGAAGTAGTCTTTGAACTCAGCGGCCCAGGGCGCATCCTCGGGCTGGACAACGGCCAGTCCGAAAGCCACGAAAGCTACCAGGGTGACCGCCGCAAGGCCTTCGCTGGCCGGGCGCTGGCGCTGGTGCAATCCACCGGCCGACCCGGTGAGATGCGGCTGGCGGCGTCAGCATCCGGCTTGACGAACGCGTCGGTGATCATCGTCGCGGAAGAGGCATGACGCCCCTTGGAGCATCTTGGTGGATAGTTGGGTGCCCTACCCCCGCCGCGTTCTTGTTCTTGCGGCTGGGGTGGGATACAACATGCCCGCTTTACTGGAACAGCGAAAATGCTCTAGACGATTGCGCCGCCGTGCGGGCCACCGGCGCGGACCGCCTCCGGCGCATCGAACTGGTAGAAGTTCTCTTCGAAGCGGTCGGCCAGGTGGGCGGCCTGCCGGTCGTAGGCAGCCTTGTCGGCCCAGGCGTTGCGCGGATTGAGAACCTCCGGCGGCACATCCGGGCAACTGACGGGAATGTGCAATCCGAAGGCCGGTTCGGTAACAAACTCCACGTCATCCAGGTGGCCGTTGAGCGCCGCGGCAACCAGCGCCCTTGACACCCGGATGCTCATTCTTTTGCCGACGCCGAATTTGCCGCCCGACCAGCCGGTATTCACCAGCCAGCATGCAGCCTTGTGCTGGTTGAGGCGCTTGCCGAGCATCTCCGCGTAGACCCGTGGGGCCAGCGGCAGAAATGGTGCGCCGAAGCAGGCGGAGAACTCGGGAATCGGGTCGGAACCCATGCCGGCTTCGGTCCCGGCCAGCTTGGCCGTATAGCCGGAGAGGAAGTGATACATCGCCTGTGCCGGTGTGAGCCGGGCGATGGGCGGCAGCACGCCAAAGGCGTCCGCGGTGAGGAAAAAGACATTGTGCGGGTGGCCGCCCACCCCTGGAACCACGGAGTTCTCAATAAAACTGACAGGATAGGCTGCGCGAGTGTTCTCGGTGTACCGGATATCGGCGTAGTTGGGCGCTCCGGTGTCGGGATCGAGAACCACGTTCTCGAGCACTGAGCCGAAGCGGATGGCGTGATAAATCTGCGGTTCCTTCTCTTCGCTCAGATCGACGCATTTGGCGTAACAGCCGCCCTCGAAGTTGAAGATGCCGGCCGGGCTCCAGCCGTGCTCGTCGTCGCCGATGAGGCGGCGGGAGGGAACGGCCGAGAGAGTGGTTTTGCCGGTGCCGGAGAGACCGAAAAAGAGCGCCGTAACGCCGTCGGCACCCACATTGGCTGAGCAGTGCATGGGCAGCACATCGCGGCCGGGGACCAGGAAGTTCATCACGCCGAAGATGGACTTCTTGATCTCGCCGGCGTACTTTGTCCCGCCGATGAGGATGATCTTGCGGGTGAAGTCGGCCAGGATGAAGGCCCCGCTCCGGGTTCCGTCGCGCTCCGGCACAGCCTGGAGTTCGGGAGCGGCGACCACAGTGAACTCCGGCGCATGCGCAGCCAGTTCAGCGGCCTCCGGCCTGACGAAGAGCTGGCGCACAAACAGGGCGTGCCATGCGTACTCCGAGATAACGCGGATGGGCAGTTGGTAAGCGGGGTCCGCGCCGCAGAAGAGATTCTGCACAAACAGCTCGCGCGAGCGCAGGTGTTCCAGAGCCCGCTCCAGCAGGGCGTCAAAACGCTCCGCCGTGAAGGGCTGGTTCACCTTGCCCCAGCGAACCACGCTGTGGGTGACGTCATCGTCAACGGTGAACTTGTCTTTGGGACTGCGACCGGTGCGCGGGACGGTGATGGCCACCAGCGCGCCATTGGCCGCCAAGTGGGCCTCGCCGCGTTTGATCGCGGCCTCTATCAGTTGCACAACAGGTGTGTTTGCATGAACTTGCGGCCCTGATGCCAGTGCCCGCACGGCCTCTGTGATCGAGAGA
>Ga0326727_10012995_pt1 | contig 18710 bp, 19 predicted proteins | sample MB2enrmetagenome_FD_207643 | JGI IMG/M metagenome (GOLD analysis project Ga0326727, IMG submission 207643) | Lab enriched peat soil microbial communities from McLean, Ithaca, NY, United States - MB29MY | ecosystem: Environmental > Terrestrial > Soil > Wetlands > Peat | place: USA: New York...
AGCCACAGCATCATCCACCGGTTGAAACCGTAGGCAAAGAGGTGGAACGTGAGCGGTCCGGGCGCGAGGAAGAACACGAAAATCCAGATGGGCCAGTGCGCCAGCCGGTAGTGCGGCTTGTTGCGCTCGCGGATCCGGCGCGCGGTGGCGAGTTCGGTTCGAACGGAAGAGGGCACGGCTAAAGGTTCAGGATAAACGACAATCCGGGAGAGCGCCGGATCCCCACCTCAGGCGTTCCCCCTGGCGCACTAAGTCGATTGCCTTAACACACCCTGGATCGCACCGGCCCCGTGCAGGCCAGCCGCGGCCCTGACGATAGATACCTTATGGCGGCTGGCGACACGGCGGCGGTAAAGAAAAACATGGTGGTGCTGCTGGCGATCGCGTTTGTGATCGCGGTGGCGGCGACGGGCGTTTTTTATGGTCTGTTCGCGGACAGATTCAAGGACAACAGCACTCAGGCCCCCAGGCAAACGGTATTGGTGACCGCGCGGGCGCTGGAACGCGGCGCCGTGCTGAAACGCGACGACGTTCGTACGGTGGAAGTGCAGGGACCGGCCATGCTGCGTGGCGCGGCCACGAGTGCGGATCAGGTTGCCGGGAAAGCTTTGGTCACTTCGCTCGGCCAGGGCGCTCCGGTGCTGGAATCGGCGCTGGTCAACGCGGGTGAGTCGATCCCCGGCGTGGACGACGTGCCCGACCGCATGCGCGCGATTACGTTGCATGTGGCCGAATCGGGAACTCTGCTCCCGCTCCTCCATCCCGGATCTCGTGTGGACATTCAGGCCGTGGCGGATCGCGGCGGCGGCGTGATTGAGCTGCGCCGTGTGGTGCAGGATGTTGAAGTGGTGTCCACCGGCTCGGCCGAGCCCGGCTTTGGACGCACCCTGTTGCCGCAGGTCACCGTACTGGTGCGTCCGGAGCAGGCCGACATCGTGGCTCTGGCCGATACGGGATCGCGCGTGCGGCTGGTGTTGCGCAACCGGCAGGATCGTTCGAACACGGCTACGCCCCGGCTCGATTTGACTGCTCTGTTCCAGGGGCCGCTTCCAGTCGAGCAAGCACCCCGGCCGGATCGCCCGATGGCAACGGCGGTCGCGGCGCCAGTGCCTGCGCCTTCGGAGACTATGCACGTTCGCATTTTTGCGGCGGCGCCCGAGACAGTGAAGCAACTCGGAGCCGGAGGATCGTCATGGCGCATCCTTGCGATTGCCGGCGCACCCAGCGATCCAGGCGCCCGCGGCGCGGATCTTTCGTCCGCGGACGTCAGCTTCGGCGCAAGCGATACGGCCACGCTGCGCGCTGGAACATCCGATTGCACCATCCGCATACGGCTTCGCTTGCGGCGGCAACTCGAGATCGCTCCCGAGTTAGTCTGGCGCGATAGCGAGAGCACCAGAACCGCGAGTCTCGATGCCCACGTCGATCCCGGCGCCGCATACGGGTTCGCCATTGCCGGCTTCGACTCGGCTCTCTCCGGCGTGCTCGCTCGGGCCTTCCCTGGACGCAATCTCGAGGGCCGAGAGCTGGTGGTCACCATCGTCCCGCGGCACGATCCGCAGGCAATCGCACGCCGATGACAGCAGTCTTCCTGGTCTTCATCTTCGTCTGTTGCTTCGCCGCACTCGGCGCGGCTCTGCTGATCGTGTCGCAATTGCGCGCCCAGCACCGCATGCGCCAGGACGATCCCGGCGGCGCCGCGGACGCCGATCTGTTCCGCGACGATGCCCTCAGCACCATCTCTGCCTGGGCCAGCATTCTCAAAAGGTTCGATTTTGCCGACCTGCTTCGCCGGCGCCTCGAGGAAGCGGGGTTGAGCTGGTCGCCTGGACGCCTCACTCTGCTCATGCTGCTGTGCGGCGCGGTATCGATGGCTATACTGGCGCGGCTTTCCTGGGTTCCGTTATGGGCAACTCTTCTGGCCGGCGCCGCCATCACCGCGTTCCCTTACACAATGGTCCTGCGTCTGAGGGCCCGCCGCTTCCTGCGATTCCAGGAGAATTTTCCCGACGCGCTCGATTCTCTCGCTCGCGCCATGCGCGCCGGCCATCCGCTGGCGGCGGCTATGGATCTGGTCGCGAACGAGGCCGAGGAACCCGCCGCTGGCGAACTGCGCCGCACCGTTGCCGAGGTGTCGCTCGGTGTCTCATGGGACCGCGCCCTCGCGCATTTCGCCGAACGCATGCCGGTGGCCGACGTGGCGCTGTTTGCCGCCGCGGTCCAATTGCAGGTGCGCAGCGGCGGCAAGCTGGGCGACGCACTTGGCAAACTGTCCGAAGATATGCGCGAAACCGTCGCGCTGCGCGGCGAGGTGAACGCGGTGGCCGCCCACGGCAAACTAACCGGCGCCATCCTCACCGCCATGCCCTTCGCCATCGCGCTCATGATGATGGTGGTGAACCCGTCCTACATGGCCACGCTGTTTCACTACCGGTGGGGCAAAGATCTCATCTGGGCGTCGTTAACGTTTCTGGCTCTCGGGCACCTGGCGATTCGCCGAATCGTCGCCGTGAAGACGTAATCATGTCCGGACTTCTCATCGGGCTGTTTCTGTTTATCATGGCCGCGGTAACGGTGGGCGGCTGGTTCTGGATGTCCCGCCGCGGCGGGGAGGCGGCTTCGGAGGCCGCGGAACAATGTTCACTTCCCGAACCTCGCCAGGTCGCGCACAATTTGCTGCTTCGCCTCGGCAGCGCCATGCCGGCCTCGCGCCAGACGAAGAATCCCTATTTGAGCAAACTGGCCGCCGCTGGCTATGTGCGCGAATCGGCAGTGCCTGTCTTCTATGGACTGAAAATCGGGCTTTCGGTTTTCCTTGCCGCGGTGTGCGTCCTGGCCAGCGCGTCACAGAAGAGCTCCGCCTTCGGGATGTTCGCGGCGACCTTGTGCGGCGCGGGCTTTGGCTTTCTCCTGCCGGATCGCGTTTTGAAATCTCGGATCAAGGCGCGGATGATCCGCCTGCGCGCGGGCATTCCAACCGCTTTGGATCTGCTGACGCTCTCCGTGGAGGCCGGTCAGGGTCTCGATCTCGCTTTGGTCGAGAGCGCGCGAGGCCTCTCCGTCACCTACCCCGATCTGAGCCGTGAACTGTGGCAGGCGCATCTGGAAATGCGCGCAAGCAAGGCGCGGACTGAAGTGCTGCAACGAATCGCCGAGCGCAACCGTGAACCGGAGCTGCGCAAGATGATCGGCGTGCTCATCGATGCCGACCGTTTCGGCGCAAGCCTGGGCCCGGCCCTCCGCACGCATTCCAAATACCTGCGCACGCGGCTCCGCCAACAGGCTCAGGCCTCGGCGCGCAAAGTCGGAGTGAAGCTGATCTTCCCGGTGTTCTTCCTGATCTTCCCGTCGGTGTTGCTGGTTACGCTCGGGCCGGCCTGCATCATGGTGTACCAGCAGATCCAAAGCATGCTGAACGGCATGCCCCCATAGTTCTAACCCGCTTGTAACGCCGGTTTTGGGTGAAAACACGCGGCCGTCGCGATTCGTGCTTTCCTAAATCAAACCAAATACGGGGCCTCAATATGGCAACCGGCGTGCCGTTGTGCTCACTTCCGGCAAGGGATCTTCTGAAATGGGGCTGGCAGGGGACTGGCGGCGCTTAAGCGCCGCTTTTCGAGTACAATCACCCTCATGACAGTCCTCCGTTGGGTACTGCCTCTCCTTGTTTGCGCAGCCGTTTCCGCCTCCGCGCGGGAAACCGACACATTCGAAACCGCCGCCGGCCCCGTCCGCATCACGCCGATTCATCACGCCAGTTTGCTGATCGAAGCGGCGGGCAAAGCCATCCACGTTGATCCGTGGAGCCAGGGCCACTACGACGGTCTTCCTCAGGCCGACCTGATCCTGGTCACCGACATTCATCCCGATCATCTCGACCCCGCGCAGATCGCCAAGCTGTCAAAGAGCGGCACAGTCATCATCGCGCCGCCGGCGGTTGCTCAGACAGTAACCAGAGCGAAGGTGCTGCGGAATGGCGAGACCACAACGTGGGATGGCTGGACCATCGAAGCTATCCCCATGTACAACCTGAAGCGCGGTCCCGCGCCGGGTCGCTTTTATCACGATAAAGGGCGCGGCAACGGCTACGTGCTGACGTACGGCGGGAAGCGCTTCTATATCGCCGGCGACACCGAAGGCACCCCGGAAATGCGCGCGCTGAAAAACATCGACGTGGCGTTCATACCCATGAACGTGCCCTACACCATGCCACCGGAAGAAGCCGCCGACGCGGTGCGGGCGTTTCACCCTGCCGTGGTTTATCCGTATCATTACCGCGGGTCCGATCTCACAGTGTTCACCCGCGCCCTCGCAGGCAGCGGCATTGAGGTAAGGATCAGGAACTGGTACTGAGCTATCGGATGTCCACGGGAACCCGAATATCCATCGTGCGTGGTTGCAGGCACTCGCGATCGTTGCAGGCCTGGTAGCGCAGCTTGCCGGTGATCGCCGATGGACCGGGCGCGCCATCCGCGGGCGCGTGGAATGGCGTGATCAGTCGGAATGTTCCGCTGTACACCGAGAGCGGCTTATCCGAAAAACCCGACTTCTCGAGCTGCGGTTGAGGATATTCCACGGCCCCCGCTTCCACTGGCCCCTTGTCCCACGTGAGCCGCAACGGGATCAGGTAATCGTCGTTGGGCTTGTTGCTGTTCACGTGGAAACCCGCGCGTACATAGAGGGTCAGCGTCTCTCGCGCCGTCTGATCGCGTGCCACCGCCAGCGGCTGAACCTCGCCCATGGTCAATACGCCCGCGCTACTTTGCCCGCGCGAAAGCGGCGTTACCACCTCCAGCAGCAGAGCCAGTCCCAGCGCGATGCGCATCCAGTAATGTCGTGATCTCATGAAGGAATCCGTCTTTGTCGTCGCCGCCCGCCAGCCCTTTGTGTACCGCAGCTATGCGGCCTTTGCGGTCCAGCAGTAACGTGGTGGGCAGCGCGTCCAGACCGCCGTATAACTGCGCCGTGTGCTCGTCCCCCAGCAACACACGATAATTCATTTTGCGTTTCTGGACATACGGCTTCACCACTTCCCAGCCGTCCTCGTCCATGGAAACGCCCACCACCGCGAAGCCCTTCCCTTTCAGGGTCTGTTCGAATTCGATAAACCAGGGAATCTCCACCTGGCAAGGCTCGCACCAGGTTGCCCAGAAATCGAGCAACACCACTTTGCCTCGATAATCCGACAGCCGCACCGTAGCTCCGTTCGCGTCTTTGAGCGTGAAGTCGGGCGCGAGTGAGCGATCCTTCTCGGGTTTCAGCCGAGTGGCCGCTTCCAGGCGGTTTATCGACGAACCGGCGATCACCACCGCAGCAACGGCCAGGATGAGACTCTTCAAGCGCGCTCCTGTCTCGATTATAGTGAGCGGCCTCTCGCTGACTTAGAATGGGCACGATGCCGCCGCCCATCGAACCGATTCTCACGGGCGATCTGCGCGCGCTGGCACGTGCCGCTACCCTCATCGAGAACCGCGCTCCCGGCGCCAGTGAATTGTTGCGCGAACTCTTTCCCCACACGGGCCGAGCGATGATCGTCGGCATCACCGGCGCGCCGGGCGCGGGCAAGAGCACTCTGGTAGACCGATTGGTTCGTTTGCTGCGCGATGAGAATCAACGCGTCGGTGTCATTGCGGTGGACCCCACCAGTCCCTTTTCCGGCGGCGCCATCCTCGGCGATCGCGTCCGCATGCAGCGTCACCACGATGATCCCGGCGTGTTCATCCGTTCCATGGCCACACGCGGCTGTCTGGGCGGCCTCGCGCGCGCCACGATGGATCTGACCGTCCTCCTCGATGCTGCCGGCTTCGACACCATCCTCATTGAGACCGTGGGCGTGGGTCAGGACGAAGTGGAGATCGCGCGGCTTGCGGCGGTGACGGTGGTGTTACTGGTCCCCGGGCTCGGCGATGACGTACAGACGCTGAAGGCAGGTATCATGGAGATCGCCGACGTTTTCGTCCTCAACAAGGCGGACCTCCCCGGTGCGGATCGCCTCGAAGGCGAGGTGAGGTCCATGCCCAGCGAAGCGCCGATCGTGCGAACGGTAGCGAGCGAAGGCAAAGGCGTGGAGGAAACGCTGTTGGCCATTCGAGCCTGCCCAGGCAAACGCACCGGAGGTAATTGGGGGGAGCGGCTGCGGGAGATGCTTCACGACCGTCTGCTGGAACGATTCGCGGATATCGATTTTCAAAGCGCGGGTGAAGACGTGGCGGCCAAGCGGCGCGATCCATACTCGCTTGTGGATGAGTGGATTAATACATACATCACATGACTCGACCCAGTATCGGCATTATCGGCGGAAGCGGGCTTTATTCGATGCCCGGCTTCGAAGCGGAGCAGGAAGCGACCTTCACCACGCCATGGGGCCGCCCATCGGATAACTACGTCGTTGGGCGTTTGGCGGGCCGCGAGGTGGCATTCCTTGCGCGGCACGGACGCGGCCATCGCATCTCGCCTTCGGAGCTGAATTTCCGCGCGAACATTTATGGTTTCAAATCGCTCGGCGTGGAGCGGATTATCTCATTGAGCGCCGTCGGTTCGCTGAAGGAAGAACACCGCCCACTCGACTTCGTCATCCCCGAGCAGTTCTTCGATCGCACGCGTGGCCGTATTTCCACGTTCTTTGGCGAGGGTCTGGTTGCGCACATCAGCTTCGCCGATCCGGTTTGCCCGCAGATGTCCCGTCTGCTTCATAAGGCCTGCCGGTCGGCCGGTGTGAACGCGAAACTCGGCGGCACATACCTGTGCATGGAGGGTCCGGCGTTTTCCACGAAGGCCGAGTCGAACGTTTATCGAAGCTGGGGGATGGATGTCATCGGCATGACCAACCTGCAGGAGGCGAAGCTCGCGCGCGAGGCCGAGATATGCTACGTCACAGTCGCCATGGTCACCGATTACGATTGCTGGCATCCCGCCCACGACGCCGTCACCGTAACGGAGATCATCGCGAATCTCACGAAGAACGCCGAAAACGCGTGCCGCGTCGTTGCCGAGGCCGTGGCGGCCATGCCCGATGCTCGCGAGTGCGGCTGCGGATCGGCACTCAAGCACGCGCTGATCTCGGATCCCAACACCATTCCTCCCACCACACGCGAAAAACTGGAGTTGCTGGTTGGCAAGTATCTCGGACGAGCTGACTGATCTGATCGAGCGGGCGCTGGAGGGTGACGCTGAAGCCAGCCGGGCGCTCTTTCGCGATGTCATCGAGCCGCTGGCGGACAGTTTCGACTTTGCGGACTGCGACGAGTATGTCCGCCTGTTCGCGCCCATCATGGAACGCGCGTTCCCGGACCTTGTCGCGGGTGGCATCGTTGCACGATACGAGCGCGTGCGGCGGCCCCGGCCAGTCGAACAGAATCCGGCGCGGGTGTTCGTGTTGTCGCGGGTTACTCTCGGCGCAGACGTTGCCGTGACCAGTATCGTCCTGGACGCGGCGAAAAGGCGTTTCCCTGAGGCGGAAATCGTATTTGTCGGCTCGGCCAGGAATTACGAGCTGTTCGCGGCTGACCCGCGCATCAAGCAGAAACCGATTCGCTATCCGCGCGCGGGAACATTGCGTGACCGCCTTACCGTCCGCGACCAATTGACTCTCGCCGAGCCGGACAGTATCGTCATTGATCCCGATTCCCGGCTGACACAGCTTGGGCTCGTGCCGGTTTGCCTGGAGGATCGTTATTATTTCTTCGAGAGCCGCGCCTACGGAGGCGACACGGCCGATTCGTTGGTGGCGCTCACGAAGCGCTGGGCGCCGGAGGTTCTGGGAGTAACGGACGCGCAAGCGTACATCGCTGTCCCTCCCTCGGCGCCTCAGACTGATGTGACAGTGAGCCTCGGCGTCGGTGAGAATCCCGCAAAGCGCGTCGCCGATCCCTTCGAAGCAGAACTCCTCCGCCTGCTCGTCGCGCGTTTCAACAAGGTAGTCGTCGATTCCGGTGGCGGTGGCGAAGAGGGCGAACGCGTCCGTAACGCGGTAGCAGCGTCGGGCGACCGAGTCGAAATCTTCACCGGCTCGTTCGCCGGGTTCGCCGCGTTGATCGCGAGTTCACGCCTGTATGTCGGATACGATTCGGCCGCTGGCCACGTCGCCGCCGCCTGCGGCATACCGGTGCTCAGCATCTTCGCGGGCTTCACCTCTGAACGAATGCTGCAACGCTGGCGGCCCGACGGTCCCGGCCCGGTTCGCGTGATTCGCGCCGATGGCCGCAATCCAGCCGATGTGTTGGCCGAAGTTGAACGCGAGCTGCTGCGCCGCTAATGGCCCAAAGTGAAGCCGATCTCGATCTGCGTGCTCACTTCCACCGGCCGGCCGTCCAGCAGCGTGGGCCGGTAAACCCAGTGCTTTACGGCGTCGGCTGCCGCTTTTTCCAGGGCCTGAGGACCACTCACATATTTGAGATCCTGCACTTCCCCTTCTTTGCTGATCACCGCCTGGAATCGCACGGTGCCCTCAATTCGCATTTGTCTCGCCAGCGGCGGATAAACGGGGTCTACCTTCCGAAGCAGCATGGCGCCTTGCAGTTTGCCGCCCACCTGAACACGCTTTAACGCGGGCGGAGGCGGAGTGCTGGCCTGCTTCGATACCGGCGCCGGTGGCGGCGGGATGATGTCCACTTTCCCCGGCAACATCGACCCGGCAGGGACGGATGAACCGCCGTTGATCGCCGGCGCGGGTTCCATCAGGATGACGCGCCCCTCGCCGGGTTGCGCCGGTGCCGCTCGCGTAGGTGGAGGCGTAAAGGTACGCGGAGCAGACGCGCCAGGAGCAAGCACGCCAGGCAACGGTAGTTGACCGATTGGCGAATCTGTCACGGGACTGGGCACTGCCGAATTCGTTGAAGGACCTTGCGAAGGCGCCTGGGACGTTTGCGATGGTGCTGCCCTGATCGGTTCGGGTTTCTTTGCCGCCACCACGGATTCCTGAACCACCGCTCCCGATTTCTCGGTCACGGCCAACTGGAACGCGACACGCTCCGCCGACGATTCATAGAACAAATGGCCCGCGGCCAGTTGTTCGGGCCGCAGCGACACACTGCGAGGAGGCTTATCGTCCTCGGTGATTTGCAGCCGTCCTTCGCGTGCCTGAATCACCGGCACGCTTTGTTCGTTCCAGTGCAAGCCGATCAGTCCGTCGTCTTCCAGCGCAGCGGTCAATTGCAGCGCTGCAGTCGCCACGGGCGTGGCACGGCGCGGCCACCACGCATCGCGGAACATTATCGCGAGAACCGAGGCTGCTACGGCAAAGGCAGCAACTGCCATCCAGATCCAGCCACGATGTTTTCGATTGGCCGGAATGCCCGCGGCCCACAGCCGGAGCTCCGTGGCTTCCTGCTCATCGGCAAAGTCTGGTGGCTGGTGGACCGGACGTGTTTCGGGAACCGGAGTGGCCACCGGAGCGGCGTTCGCCGGGACAGCCGGCGGCGCCTCCTTTCGCAGCGAGGCACGGAGGAGCTCCACGGTCGCGGCCGGCGAGCGGACAGGCGGAGCTTGCCGTGCCGGTGTCGCGATGTGCTCCGCTGCTTGCTCGTGAACGGCTGCTCCCTCGTGAACAATGGTCACGCGCGTAGGTCCATCGGTCGAGATCAGCCTAAGGGTGTCCTCAACGGGCTCGTGCGCCGGCCCGTCCGCATACACCGGCTGGTCTGAAGGATGATCGGAGGGCGCAAGCTCCCCTCCGTGGCGTGCGGCGGACTTCTCGAGCGCCGCCCGGATTCGGTCCGTTGCGTTCAGTGGGGTACCCTCCCCGTATGCACGACTGCCGGCGTCAAGATCTGGCGCACAGCGCTGAGTTCACTTTGCTATACGCATATCGACTGATTGGTTTAAGCACTTTAGCCAGGGCGGAATACCTGGGGTCGCTGCTACTATAGAAATCTGAGGTGTTGTTCCATGCGAGGTCCCTTCTCGCGGGTTCTGCTTTCCGCAGTCCTGTGCCTTTCGTCAGCCGCCGCCCAAAGCCATCCGGCGGCCGCCGCTTCTCCCGACGATCTTCAGTCGAGTCTGAAGAAATTCACGTCGTTTCTTGATGTGGTAGAGCAGAACTTCGCCGACTCTGTGGACACGGACCGGGCGATCTACCGCGGCGCAATTCCCACCATGCTGCGCACGCTCGATCCCCACTCCACCTTCTTCGATCCCAAAGCCTACCAAATACTCCGCGAGGATCAGGCCGGACATTACTTCGGCGTCGGGATGTTGGTGGGGGCGCCCGAAGGCAAAGTCATCGTGATGTACCCCTTTCAGGGATCGCCCGCATACAAAGCGGGACTGAGGCCCGGGGACACCATCCTGTCCGTGAACGGCGCATCGTGCGTGGGGCTGGATATCCCGGCCGTCTCGAACATGCTGAAGGGGCCGCGGGGCACGCGCGCACACATCGAAGTGGCCCGTTATGGACATGACGGCGCCCTGGCGTTCAACGTGATTCGCGGCGAAGTGGAACGCGACAGCGTCACTCACTCGTTCTGGATTCAGCCGGGCATCGCATACATCAAAGTGGAAGGGTTCAATGAGAACACCGGGCACGAGTTCGAAAAGGCGCTGAACGATCTCGGCGAGCCGAACATCAACGGCCTGGTTCTGGACCTCCGCGACAATCCCGGCGGCATCCTGCAGGAAGCCGTATCGGTGGCCGACCATTTCCTGCGCAAAGGGCAGACCATTGTCACTCACCACGGACGGGCGTCGGAAGAGACCACATTCACGGCAAAGCGCGGCGAGCGCGGCCGGCAGTATCCCATCGTTGTGGTGGTGAACCGGTCCAGCGCGTCGGCCGCCGAGATTCTGGCCGGCGCACTGCAGGATCACGACCGCGCCTGGGTGCTGGGCGAGAACACTTTCGGCAAAGGCCTGGTGCAGGCGCCCTATCCGCTTTCGGAGAACACCGCGCTGCTGCTGACCATCGCGCGCTATTACACGCCCAGCGGCCGGCTGATTCAGCGCGACTATGAGCACCGCTCGTTTTACGAGTACTACAGCCGCCTCGACGGCCACAACAACACCAAGGACATGAAGAAGACCGACAGCGGGCGAACCGTGTACGGCGGCGACGGAATCACTCCGGATGAGCGGTACGAGTATCCTTCGCTCAGTGCCTACGAATCCGATATTTCGGCGAACCTGACCATGTTCTTCTTCGCGACCGAGTACTTCGGATCTCATCCGGCGAACCTCGACCGGCACTGGAAGCCGAACGGCGAATTACTGGCCGACTTTCGCGCTTTTGCGGCCAAGCGCGGCTTCACCGCGACCGATTCCGGATTTCATGCCGACCTTGACTGGATCCGCGAGCGCCTGCGCGAGGAAATGTTCGTGACCGCGTTCAGCAAGGAAGAGTCCGAGCAGGTGGCGCTGGAGAACGATCCCGAAATCGCGCGGGCTCTTTCGGCCATTCCGGCCTCGCGCGCGCTTCTTGACAAGGCCCGCCAGACCATGGCCCGCAAGGGCAGCGGCAAGAGCGCGGTAGAAGAGTAGGCGGGCGCTTCAGAGCAATTCGGGACTGCAGCCTTGCATCGCTACCGTGAAGATGGCATGTCCGAGGCGCCGCAAAAGTAAGCCGGGGTCGATTTCCGTTGTGGGGCAGGATTACATCCTGCGTGCGGTTTGTAACCGCGCAGAACGCCGACGAAATCGGTAAACCTCTGAACCCAAGACGCTGCCTCGCATTTCGCGCTATACTCAGCGACGCCCTCTGGAGGGGCACTAACATGCGGATGATGCTCAAGGTATCGATGCCCGTGGAGAGCGGCAACGCAGCGGCGCAAAACGGCACGCTCGGCTCGACCATCCAACGAATCGTTGCCGATTTGAAGCCCGAAGCGACGTACTTCACCGAAGACAACGGCGAGCGCACCGGGTACATCTTCTTCGACATGACAGATTCCTCTCAGCTCCCCGCCATCGCTGAACCATGGTTTCTTGCGTTCAACGCGCGGTTGACCGTGCGCCCCGCCATGACGCCTCAGGACTTCGCTAAAGCGGCGCCAGCGATAGAGTCCGCAGTGAAGGCTTACGGCAAAGCCGCCGGGTCCTGAAACACCGACAATCAAAAATCCATTGACTCTTCCCCTTTTATTCGCCCATAATGGGCCGAGGCACACAGTTAATGGCCCTTACGCCTAAGCAGAAGCGCCTGCTCGATTTCATCGCCGATTTTGTGGACCGCGAAGGTTACGCGCCCAGCTACGCCGAAATGAAGGACGCGCTGAATCTGGCCTCGCTGGCCACCATCCACAAGCACATTGAAGCGCTGGAGCAGCGCAAGTACGTCCGCCGCAGCTTCAACCACAGCCGGTCCATCGATGTCGCTCCCGCTTATCTGGCCGAGCGCCGGCGCGAGCGTGGAAGCGCGAACGGAAGCGTGTTGCCGCTTCTGGGACGCATCGCGGCAGGTTCGCCGGTCGAGGCCATCGCCGGGCAGGACACCATCGCGTTCGCCGATTTCACCGGCAAGGGCGATACGTTCGCGCTGCAGGTGCGTGGCGAATCGATGATCGAAGACCACATTTGCGATGGCGACTACGTGCTGGTGGAAAAAACTGAGGACGCCCGCAACGGGGACATCGTGGTGGCGCTGGTAGGTGGCGCGGATGCCACGCTCAAACGGTTCTACCGAGAGAACGCCGAACGCGTTCGTCTGCAACCCGCTAATGCCGCGATGGAGCCGATCTACGTGCATCCTTCCGAGCTGCAGATTCAGGGCCGCGTGATCTCGGTACTGCGCAAATACCGTTGAAACAACTCCTTACACTTCCTGAGGTTCCGGGCCAGGCCGCATGATAAACTCGTAGAAGTATGGGTGGCTTCTGGAACGGCCTGAAGCGTTTCCTCCTGTGGGACTTCCCGCGCGCCGGCTGGCAGTACGACGTGATGGTGGGGATTATTCTATTGTTCATTTTCCTCACGCCGAGGGACTGGTTTCGCGACCAGCCGAAAGCCAGCAGCATCGTGATGCTCCCCGCGGAACGCGGGCATGGCCAGGCGTTCTGGATCGCTCCTGAGCTGCTGGACGGCGTGCCTCCGGCGCAACAAAACGGCACGGTGGAGAGTCTACTAAGAGCGCGGTGGCAGCGGCCTTACCGGGTGACCCATCTGCAGCCGATCCCGGATTCCGAACAGGAGATCAGAGGGTGGATGGCCTACGTCTCCAACCCTTAACCTCTCTCACTGTGTAATGAATTTACCTCGATCATGGAACGTCTGCGGCATACTTGTGGCGCTGGCTCCGGCGGGAACGGCGGCCACCGTCTCGGAAGTTATGGCCGGAATGGACAAGGCGGCTGCGCAGTTCCGGCAAATGTCAGCAAACGTAAAACGCACCACCCACACTGCGGTCCTCAATGAAAACAGTGAGGAAAGCGGCATGGTGTACATGCAGCGCGATGCGTCCGGCGCGGTTCAGGGGCTGGTGGAGTTGACCAACTCCGACCACGAACGGAAATTCTACTCGTTTGAAAAAGGAACACTGCAGATTTACACGCCGCAAATCAACACCATCCAAGTATTCGACCTCGGGAAGCACGGCGAACAGCTCGACGAGTTTCTTTCTATTGGGTTTGGCACCTCGGGCAAGGAACTTGCTAGAGGATATGACGTGGACGTTGTCGCTGGCAATAACGTGCCGAACACGACCAGGATTAAGCTTACGCCGAAGGTCGCCGACGTGAAGCAATACCTCACCAGCATCGACCTTTGGATCACGGAAGGAAATTATCCCATTCAGGAGAAGCTTTGGGAGCCTTCCGGGGATTGGATACTGGTGAACTACAGCAATGTGCGGATTAACCCAATGCTGGGCGCGGACGTCTTTAAATTGCATCCCGCGCCGGGCGTGAAGACCGAGCACCCGCAAAACTAATGGCTGAAGAATCCAGCACGAATCGTCGGTACGGCCCGGGACGGCTGGGTTTCCTGGACTGGACGCGCGGTCTTGCCGTGCTCATCATGCTGCAGGGGCACGTCTTCCACTCCTTCTCGCGAAATGATCTGCGCAAAGACGGCCCGTACGTGCTCTCGCAGTTTCTGGGCGGCGTCGGACCGGCGGTATTCCTCTTCCTCACCGGCATCACCCTGGCTTTTCTGATTGACCGGCGCGAGCGCCAGGGCATGGGTCCGATGGCCCGCTGGGGCGCCGCACTCCGCCGCGCGCTGTACCTGTGGATGCTGGCATTTCTGTTCCGCGCGCAACTCTGGCTGTTCGGCTATCCGTGGAGCGATTGGCATTACCTGTTCAAGGTGGATGTGCTGAACCTGATGGGATTCGCCATCGCGATCTTCTCGATATCGGCCTTGTTCTCCACGGCCGATCGCGTGAAGATCGGCGCGATTCTGGGCGTCGCGATTACGCTGCTGGGACCGCTGATTTCGCTGATCGACTGGACCTGGCTGCCGCCGCAAATCACCGCCTACTTCGTGCCCAGCTACGATTATTTCTCGTTTTTCCCGTGGGCCGCCTATATCGCCTTCGGCCTCAGTGCCGGAAGCATTCTGCGCCTCGCCAGCGCCGACCAGGTGAACCGCATCATGCAATGGGCCACGCTGGGTGGGATCGTGCTGGTGATGGGCGGGCAATACTTCGGCCAGGTGGGATGGTCGATTTACCCGAAGTCGGAGTTCTGGCTGAACGGGCCCTCGATGGTCGCCATCAAGCTGGGCGTACTGCTTATGATCGTGGCCATGGCATACCTGTGGCACGAATATGGTTTGCGCGGCAAGTGGAGCATAGCGCGTCAGATGGGCACCACGTCGCTGGTGGTTTACTGGACGCACATTGAGCTGGTGTACGGCCGTACTGCGGCGCTGCTGAAGGAATCGCTCAACACGGCGGAGTGTGTGTTTTGCGCGGCGATTCTGATCGCGCTGATGCTGGGCTTGTCGCTGTTGCGGACGCACTGGGCCGTGGCGATGCGGCTGTTGCGGATTCGCTTCCCGCGTCTGGCGCCTTCGTGGACCGCCGCCCTCGAGCCGCAACGATCGTCGGGCGACTGAGTCAGTCTTCTGCCGCAGTCCTGTGGCGCAGCGGATCGTCCACCACGCGCGGCCTCTCCGCTCCCGAATATCTCATATAAGGCCCGCGCTTGCCGTTCGGCAGGATAGTGGTGCTGCCGGTGAGCGCCTGGGAGAGCTGCGCCATGCTGAGCTCTCGCGCGCCATCGAGATTTGCGCCTCGCAGATCCGTGGTAAGCATGCGCGCGCCGGCGAACTTAGCACGGGTCAGATTCGCGCCGCCGAATTTCGCTCCGCTCAGGTTGGCATCGCGGAAATCCGCCTCGCTCAGGTTAGCCCGCCCAAACGAACTGGATTGCGCATCCGCTTTCTGGAATTTTCCGCCAAAGAAATCGGCCTGATCGAACTCGCAGTGGGCGATGCGTGCACTCGCAAAGTTGACGCTGTCGCCTTTGGCTCCCTTCAGCCGGCAAAACGAGAGATGCGACTGATAAAACTGAGCCCGGCGAAGCTCCGCCTCGCCAAGGTCGCACTCGCTGAGATGGGCGTGATGGAACATTGCTTCACTCAGGTCCGCGCCGCGAAATGAACAGCCCGTGGCGATGGCATCGTGCAGGCGAACCCGCTCCATTTGCGCCTCGGGGAACATTGCCGCCCGCAGCCGGGACTCGGCAAAACAGGCATTGGCCAGCCACGCCACCGAGAAACGGCTGTCCGTGATGATGGCGCCCGTGAAATCGGCCCCGGCAAAGCCGGTCTTATCGAAATCGCAGTTTTCCAGCTCGGCCCCCTCAAAAACCGCACACGTGAAGTCGCAATCGATAAACACCCCGCGTACGATCCGGGCATTCTTCAGGATGGCGTCGCGCAACGTAACGTCGTGCACGTTGACACCCTCAACTGCCAGGCGGCCTCCACCCGTTCCCTGCGCGAAGAGCGCGTGATTCGCCACCATCGTCATGAAGCGGGTTCCATCGTCCATTTCACGAACTACAACGGCGATTTCAGTTGGGGCGGTGCTGTCCATCGCTGTACTCATCGGCGGCGGCCCGGCGGATTTGAGCGCCTCGTTGAGTATTGGCTGTCCGGTGTTTACTCTATTCCGAACCGCGCGAGCCGCCGAACTTATGGATGTGAGGGCCTGCATCTGTTTGTTCCTGAGCGCGATGGCGATGGTGGCACAGACTAACCCGCGCGCCCGCGCGCCGGTTCAGCCTCCGGAAAACACGGTCGTGGAGAGCCGCTTCGTCGAAAGCATCGTCCCCTGGCTGGCTTACAATGCAACGTGCTGGTCGGCGGTAGAAGTGCAAAACCTGGGAAATCGCGGGGTGACCGCCGAAGTGGAAGCGCACAAGAGCAGCGGCGCTCTGGCCGCGCTCGCCGGACATAGCGGAATCGAAGTGCATCTCGCCGCGGGCGAGCATGCCGAATTCAAGCTGCAATTGCCGGAAGAGACCACGGGCGCGTGGGTCCGCGTGCGCGAAAAGGTGCCGGCGGCAAATCTCGCGGCCGTGCTGGCGGTGAGCGGCGTTACCGAATGCCTGGCCGCCAACGAGCTGCACAGCACCAATCGCGATATCGTGTGGCCCACGCGAAATCCCTGGTATTCGGGCGACGTTAGCGACAACGACGATGGCGTGATCGCGCTGATCAACACCTCGGAAAGACCCGCGCGCGTGTGGGGATGCTATTCGTTCGGCGTGCTCTATTCGGTTCCGCATAACGACCGGCCTGCCGCCGAGTTGACGCCGGTTTGTTCGGAAACCATCGATGAGATGGTGCCGCCCTTCGGCTCCCGGCAGTTCCCGGTGGCTCGCGCCGGCAATTCGGGTTTTTCGCTTAAGACGCGAGGCGACGCCATCGTTCTGCAAATGCTGCGGCCCGCCGGTGCGAGCGTGAAGGTCTACCGGGTAGATTCGACCATCAAATTCGGCGAAGAAGTTAAGGACCAATAAGCGCCAGCGCGCGTTCGGCGATTTTCGGCGGCAGCGCGACATATCCAAGCGATGCGCATTGTTTCTGCCCGGTGCTCAGCATCCAGCGCAGGAACGCGGCCATCGTTTGTTGCTTACCCGCGTCGGCCATCTTCTCGGGAACCAGCAGGTAGGTGAATGCGGCAATCGGGTACGACTGGGCGCCGGGCGCATTAACGATGGACACGCGCAGATCCGCGCCGGAAAAAGACGCGCCAGCGGCGGCGTTCGTGAGCGTCGTCAGGTCGGCCTGGACGAAATGGCCTGCGCGATTGCGCACCGCGCCGTAACTGAGCTGTTGCCGCAAGGCGTATATGAACTCGACATAGCCGATGGAATCGGGCGTTTTCTGCACGAGCTCCGCTACGCTTTCATTGCCGCTCGCTCCGGTTCCCGCCGGCCACGCGATGGTCGCGCCCTGCCCCGGCCCGGATTTCCAGGCATCGCTGACGCCCGATAAGTAGCTCGTGAAGATGAACGTGGTGCCGCTGCTATCGGAGCGATGCACGACGGCAATATCGCGCCCGGGCAAGGCCACTCCTCGATTGGCTTCACGCAGAAGTGGATCGTCCCAGCGATGGATGCGGCCTAGCCAGATCCCTGCCAGAATCTCGGGCGTGAAGCGTAGATCGCGGCTCACGCCATCGACGTGATAGATAGGCACCACGCCGCCAACAGCGGTGGGAGTGTGACGCACGCGAACCGGCAGCGTGGCGAGCTGGTCATCGGAAAGCGGAATATCCGATGCCGCGAAATCGACCTCGCCCCTGCGCAGCTCCTCGATTCCCGCACCCGATCCGGCGGGAGAATAAACAATCCTGCTACCCGGCGAGTTCCGGGCAAATGCATCGAACCACTTCTGATAAAGCGGCCACGGAAATGTTGCGCCTGCTGCGGTCAGCCTTTCACCGGGATGCGCGGCGGCGGCCGCCGGAGACGCGGGTTCGGCCTGTGCAGTCAGCGCTGCGACGAGCTTCGGCGCCACCTGTTCGGCCAGGTTCTTCTGCACATCGTGCCGGTCGAACCGCCGTGGCGTGGACAACCATGACCAAACGGTCTCTCCCTGCTTGTCCTTCAGCTCCACCGACAGGTAACCCGCGTAGATGGGCTGCGCATCGGCGGTTACGTAGCGAACGCGTGGGTTGGAGCCCACGTGGCCCTTGACCCACGCCTCGCCCATCGCGGTGAGCACCCAGTCGGCGTCCGCCGCTGCGCCGACGATGGTGAGGCGCGGCTCCTTCTTCAGGGCGCTGAGTAATTCGTCATGCAGGGTGCCGGGGAACGGCTCGAGATAAACACGGTACCTTTGCGCCGGCGTCTGGGCGAACAACAACGCGCTCGCGAGCAGCGCCGTAGTGAACTTCCCGATTGCGGTCAACCCGGTCATTATCGCAAGATAGGAGCTTGCCGCGAACAGCAGCCATCTTCTTTGTATTCATCAATTTGTCATATTTCTCGGGCGTCGCACAGGATCTGGAGAACTGGCAGGACCGCGTCTGGATCTCCGGCCAGGCCAACTTCATCACCCAGGGGCATCCCACGTTCGATTCGCCGTACAGCGGGCCCAACAGCCTTTCCGCCGACGGCCAGGACGCCAGCTCGCGCGTGGTCACGCTTTACACCGGGTTTCGCCTCACCAGCACCACCGATTTTTTTCTGGATCTTGAAGAAACGGGCGGCAACGGCATCGGCGATGCGTTGGGCATTGCCGGTTTTCCCAACCTGGATGTGGTGAGGAACCCCACTCTCAGCAAGCTGCCATATATCGCACGGATTTTTTTTCACCAGATGATTCCC
>Ga0326727_10012996_pt1 | contig 18709 bp, 15 predicted proteins | sample MB2enrmetagenome_FD_207643 | JGI IMG/M metagenome (GOLD analysis project Ga0326727, IMG submission 207643) | Lab enriched peat soil microbial communities from McLean, Ithaca, NY, United States - MB29MY | ecosystem: Environmental > Terrestrial > Soil > Wetlands > Peat | place: USA: New York...
AGGTGAGCGTCGTCTCCATGCGGACGTCCACGCAGGAGTGAGCCTTCATCGTGTCTTCGATCTGACGGATGAAGTCCGCACCGTCGTTGAAGCCGTCGTCGTCGAAGAAGGGGAACGTGCGCGAGAGCCGGCATACCCGACCGCCGAGGCTCGAGGTCTTCTCGAGGAGGATCGAGGAACAACCCAGATCGCCGAGAGCTGTTGCGACGTGCATCCCCGTCACGCCACCACCGAGGATCAGTACGGGACTGTTCATCTCGCAGCGCTCCCGGCGGGGGCGTAAGCCATCGCGGAGGCTGCTTGCGTGCCATCGTGCAGGTACGCCGGCCGCGAGGACTGTGGGATGCCGATGCGGTCCAGCAGCGGCTCGACCGGCACGGTATGGCCTTGCACCCCCACGACTTCGTACGGGTCCCAGCCGAGAAGCAGGCCTGCCAGCTCGGCATAGTTGAGCACGGGGATCTGGAAGTTCGCGCCCGTCAAGTCGTTCACCGCCCACTGCTCGCGGTCGAGGACGAGGCTGCAGCCCGGGCAGTTGGTGATGATCAGGTCGGGCTCGAAAGGAGCCATGCTCTCGAACTTCTTGCGGGCGCAGGCCACGGTGAAGGCGCGGTTCGGGCGGATCATGCACTGGCGGAAGCCCATGCCGCAACAGTGCCGGCGTTCGGGGTAGTCGACCTCCTCGCCACCCCACTCGCGCACCATCGCGGCGAGAACGTCGCAGTACTCGGTGCCACCGACTGCTTTGCTCGGGAAGATCTTGTTGTAGTGGCAGCCGACGTGGTCCACCACCTTCAGCGGGCGGCCTGTGGACTTGTCGACAAGCCTGTGGCTCATGAGCCGCGCAAGCTCCGAGCGGTACCGGTAGATGACGTCGCTGCAATGCACGATGTGCTTGGGGACCACGAGCCTCCGGCCGCAGGCCTCGAAGAGGGCCCTGTCCACCTTCTCGGCCAGCCCCGGCTCGTTCCGGAGCAGCTCGGAGATCTCGTTGTGAATGGCGAAAGACGTGACGCACACGGTCGTGATGTTCTCCAGGCCAGCCTCGGCGCACACGGACCACAGCCTGGCGACTACGAGCAGCGAGCTTTCGACGGTGAAGACGTTGCCGTGGGTGACTATGCCCGAGCAGCACGTGTTCAGCGACTCCGCCCCGCCCCCGCCCATCGCCCAGTGCCGGCCGAGGAGGTCGTAGATGCGTGTCACAAGTGGCTCCACAGCGGGGGCGAACGTTCCCATGACACAGCTCGTCGTCAAGTAGTAGTCGTCCTCGGGGATCGGCTTTTGGTGCCGGCGAGTGATGACGGTCGGTTCCCGCTGTTGGGGCACCAGCCGGATCGTGGCTTTGGTGGTGCTGATCGTGTTCGTCGCGTTCATGGCGTCATCCTTCGGTCCTCACCTTTTCGTAGTACTCGTCGATGTCGAGTCCGAGCCTCTCCGCATCCGCGGCGGCGTGCTCCTCGATCTTGTCCCAGAGGAACAGGGCACCCCCCGCGCTGATGCAGCTGCGCAATTCGGCGAGCGTCTCCGGTGTCACCTTGCGGCCGGCGAAGGTCCCGTCCATGTCGGGCTGGCCGCCGACCCGCATGAACTGCTCCTCCAGCTCGGCTTGCCAGCGCGCGTAGCGCGGGCCGAAGTCCGGGTGCCCGGCGGGATCGCCGTTGCGGAAGTACAAGCTCACGGCCCTGTTCCACAAGTTGGCGGCCCACAGGTGTCGGCCGGCGTACTGCTGCCTGCCCCGCACGCTCTCCAAGTGGTAGCCCTTCAGCTGCGCCAGTAGGCGCAAAGAGCCTACAAGTCCCATGATGTCGTTCTCTTCCGGGCAGCGGGAATTGCACGATCCGCACTGGGCGCAGTACCAGATGACGTCAGACTTGAGCAGCTCGACGAGACGGTCCTCGTCCCCCGACAGCGCTGTGTCCACTATGCAACGAGGGTCGTAATCCTCGTAGTGCTCGGCGGCCGGGCAGACCGAGGTGCACATGCCACATCGAAGGCATGTCGAAAGTGCGTGGCGGGCCACGAGATGGTTCTCGAGCCACCAGGTGCAGGGCTGCTCGGCGGCTTTCTCGTACCAGTCCTGCCACTCGGTCTTGTCCGCCTGGCTCACCAGGGCCCTCACCTCGCGCCTGTCCTTCTCCCGCTCGAAGGCGGAGCCGTAAAGGCGCTTTAGGTTCGGGTAGTAGTTCCCCTCTCCCCGCGGCTCGGCCACGTCGCGCAGCGCGTAATAAGCGGTGATGATCTCGTCGTCGCTGTAGGCGGCCAGCTCTGCATGACCCAGGGTCACAAGGTGCTCCGGCGCGACCGGTGTCGCCTCGGCTTGCCGCGCGCCGTGCCGGCGGTGAAGCACTTGGGTCACCGGTCCCATAGCCGCGCCGTTGGTCACCCAGCGGGGCCGTACGCGATCCTTCGACATGGTCTCTTTGGCGACAAGCCCCTCGTAGTCCCTGCCGGCGACCGCCAGCACGCGGTAAACGGCATGGGCCAGCTTCGTATAGGGCAGGGTCATGATCAACGCCAGGACGACCACCAGGTGGACGCAGTAGACGGGGTAGGCCCATGCGCGCTCGTTGGCCACGCGAACTGCCTCGGTCGCCACCCCGGTGATCCCGGCGAGCAGCAAGTTCACCAGGAAGGCCCAGTCGAAGAAGCTGCTGTGCTTGCCCCGCGACGCGTCGATGATGCGCAGCAGCAGGAAGTAGCCGGTACCGCCGATCAACGCTGCCGCGAAGACGTTGCCCAACACCTTGACGGGGTTGCCCATCGGCAGGGGGTATTGCCGTCCCGCGAGCAAGAGCAGTGCCATCACGCCGGAGACGATCATCAGGCCGAGGAAGCCGAACAACAGCGCCCGGTGAGCCCAAGGCCGGAGCCGGCGCTCCTTGCAGGTGGCGAACTTCCTGTGGGCGACTACTTCTCCGACTGCCTTTCGCATCGAGCGCCAGAAGGTCCGCGGCCTGACTGTCCACAGCGGGGCCTCGTACCATGCGCGCCAAGCCCTGGCGGCACCGATGATCATCGCGATCAGCGGCAGGATCGTGAGGCCGGAGAACACCGGGATCAGCGCCGAGTTGGGGAGCATGTTCGCGTAGCGCAGGGGCCCAGGAGCGGGACTGAACGCACCGGTGACGGCAATCATCGCGGTGAGCCCGGCCGCTATGGCCAGGGGGACCAGCCAGAACAGGCGCCGATCGTTGACGACCCGGGCCAACACGCCCGGGAACGCGTAGCGCTCCGTCGCGAACTGCCTGAGCGCGCTCATGATGCTTGCCGGCTTGGCACCGGACGGGCACTTCGTGGAGCACTCGCTGCAGCCGTAGCAGTGCCAGATGTCCTGGTCGACAGCCAGATGGTCTTGCAGTCCGAGCCGGACGAAGGTCAGCTGTCGACGGGGGAAGAGCCCCTTTTCACCCGCAAGGTCACAGGACGCGGTGCAAGCGCCGCACTGCAGGCACGATTGGAGCGTCGCGACGTCCAGGCAGTAGGGCTTGAGGAAAGAGCTGTTCGGGTTGGCGGTCGCGAGATCGAAGGACTTGTCCGGCAGCTCCTTGATCGGAGTGCCACGAAGGAGCCATCCAAAGTCGCTCGGACCTGCCTTCGGGAGTGTCGCGCCTCTCGCGCCCATTACGGCTGATCTTACATTTATACCGTGGAAACAAGCGAATCAGTAGAATTACGTACTCAAGAGCACTCGACCCCGAGTCGCACCCGGTACGGTTGCGCCATGAGACGAACACAGGTGGCGACCGTCTCCCGCACTGGGCTCAGCGCGTCCGCGAGATGAGAGCCGTTGTCTACGACGCTCCGCGCCGCTTCGCGCTGCGGGACGTTCCGACACCGGAGCCAGGTGTGGGAGAGGTTCGCCTCGCCGTCGAGATGGCGGGGATGTGCGGCACCGACCTCCACATCCATGACGGCGGCTTCTTCTCGAAGTACCCGTTGACACCTGGCCACGAGATAGTCGGACGCGTCGACTCTCTCGGGGACGCGGTCGACGATCTCTCGGTCGGCCAGCGGGTCGTCGCCGACAACACCGTGCTCTGCGGCCACTGCCCGTCGTGCAGGCGCGATAAGCCGTTGTTCTGCCGCAACTTCTATTCGCTGGGCGTGAACGGACCGGGAGCATTCGCCGACTACGTCATCGTGCGCGCGGACAAGTGTTTCCCCGCCGACGACCTGAGCCCGAGCACAGCAGTCATGACCGAGCCGACGGCCTGCGCGATCCACGGGATGGACGTGCTCGAGCTCCGGCCGGGCTCGGAGGTGCTCGTGTTCGGTGCCGGGCCTACGGGCCTCGTGCTGGCTCAGCTGCTCGTGCATGGTGGGGCGGCCCGGGTGACCGTGGCGGCCCCGACGGAGTTCAAGCTGGCTCTGGCCCGCGCCTACGGGGTCGACTCGGCGGTGCAGATCGCCCGATCGAACCCGGGTGCGTCGCTCGGTGTGCTGCGTGAGAACGTTCCGGACGGATACGACGTCGTCGTCGAGGCGACTGGTGCTGTTGCGGTCGGGGATCTGTGTCTGCCGCTCACCCGCGATGGCGGCACCGTCCTCGTCTACGGGATGGCTGACGAGAAGGCGGTCCTCCCGATCCATCCCTACGAGCTTTTCCGTCGTGAGCTCACCCTGAAGGGCTCTTTCGCCCAGACCCACTGCTTCGACCGCGCTCTTGCCGTGCTCCGTTCCGGGCGCGTGCGCACGGAGGGAATCGTCACACACGAATTCCACCTCGGTGAATACCAGAGCGCGCTCGAGACGTTGCGAAACGACCCCTCCTGCATGAAGGCGGCGATAATTCCTTGAGCTGGGAGGAGGAACGGAGCGTGGCCCCCTATGGAGGCATCGAGCTCGGCGGCACGAAATGCATCTGCGCGATCGGCGACGGTTCCGACGAGGGCTGGACCGGGACAGTGATCCCGACCACAGATCCAGAGACAACGACCAAGCTCGTCGTCGACTGGTTCCGCGACGCGCAGGCGAGCTCGGGTCCCGTTGTGTCCCTGGGAGTTGCGAGCTTTGGTCCACTGGATCCCGAGACGGGCTCCATCTCGGAGGCGTCACCGAAGCCTGCGTGGCGGGGTTGGCCAGTTCGCGCCAGCCTCGAGCAGGCTCTCGGTGTCCCCGTGCAGCTTGACACCGACGTGAACGGGGCAGCTCGTGCGGAGTGGGCCTGGGGCGCGGCTCAAGGATGTTCCGACATGGTCTATGTCACGATCGGCACCGGGATCGGTGTGGGAGCGATAGCCAACGGGACAGTCGTTCATGGACGGTCGCACCCGGAGATGGGGCATATGCGGATTCCCCAGCACGCAGCCGACTGTCAGCCGGGCGCGCCCGGACAGATGTGGACCGGGAACTGCGTCGTCCATGGCAACTGTTGGGAAGGTCTGGCGTCAGGCCCCGCTATCGAGCGGAGATCACGGCTCTGGGCCGAGGCCTCCCTGGCGCCTCCCGACGCGCAGATGTTGGAGAGCGAGTACATCGCCCTCGGCCTCGTGAACCTCATCTCGGCATATCGTCCCGAGCGCGTCGTTGTCGGTGGAGGCGTGATGCACGACGTGTCTCTCATGGCGAGGATTCGCCTGAGGGCGCAAGAGCTCCTCGACGTCGGGTACTTTCCCGAGGCGCGTCGGATGGACGAGCTCGTGGTCGGGCCCGGGCTCGGCGACGCCGCCGGTGTCGCCGGGGCCATCTTGCTGGCGGCGGAGCTGAGACCGGGGCACATCGTGAGCCGCTCGATTGCAGGATTGGCCGCTCACATACAACCAGGACTGGCGAGGATATAGGTCCGATGAGCGCTCAGGGCGACAGCGGAGCCGGATGGGGGGTGAGGGCCTCGAGTCTCGTCGTGATCACCGGCGCAGCCGGCAGGCTGGGGACCTATCTGCGGTCTTCACTGGACGAGCTTGCCGTCACAGCGCGGTTGGTCGACATCGTCGAGCTGCCGGGCGCCACAGTCGATGAGCCCGTCGAGATCTACAAGGGTTCGGTCACCGATCCCGAGCTTCTCGATCGAGCGTGCGAAGGCGCCGACGCCATCGTCCATCTCGCGGGCTTTGCCGGCGACGCGCCATGGCCCGACCTGTCACAGGTCAATGTCGGTGGCACCCGCGAGGTGCTCGAAGCAGCCCGTCGGCATCGCGTGAGGCGTCTCGTCGTGGCGAGCAGCAATCATGCAGTCGGCTTCCACGTCCGGGGAGCTGAGCCGCTCGCCGACGACGTGGCCCCCCGGCCCGACAGCCTCTACGGCGTGAGCAAGGCGGCGGCCGAAGCCCTCTGCCAGTACTACAGCGTCAAGTTCGCGATGGACGTCGTCTGCTTGCGAATCGGATCCTGCTTCGAGGTTCCGCAGAACCAGCGCATGCTGTCGACCTGGCTCTCGCCGGGCGATTTCGTGCGCCTGGTCAAAGCGTCGCTGACGAGCTCACGACCAGGTTTCCAGCTCGTATGGGGCGTATCGGCGAACACGCGTCGCTGGTGGTCCACGGCGGGCGGTGACGCCATCGGCTTTCATCCCCTCGACAACGCCGAGCGCTTCGCCGAGCTGTATCCGGGAACCTCCCCGGAGCCGGAGTACGTCGGGGGGACGGCGATCTAAGGAGTCCGAGTGCGTTAGCGTTCGGTCGTGCGCGTGGGCGACATCGAACTGGTCCCGCTCAACGACGGGACGTGCAAGATGTCGCAGGAGTTCTACGTCGGGCTCGACTTCGAAGCTCATCGAGAGCTGCTCGCCGACGACGGCCTCGTGCACATCCCGATCGGGTGCTTCCTTCTCCGCAGCGGCGAGACGACCGTCCTCATCGACGCAGGGCTCGGGGACGTCGACGTCGGATGGGGGCGGGGTGGGGAGCTGCCGACCGCACTCGCCGCGGCAGGCGCCTCTCGGGAGGACATCGACATCGTGGTGTGCAGCCACCTCCACGTCGACCACATCGGCTGGCTTAGCGTGGGCGATGCCCCGTACTTCCCGAACGCCGTCGTGCGTTACGGCGCTGCGGACTGGCAGCAGTTCGTGGCCGACGCCGACAGCGACGACCGGAGTCGCCAGATCATGGAGGCCCTTGCCGCTGCCGGACGGCTCGAGCCGCTCGAGGGCGACATGGTGCGCGTCGCGCCCGGACTGACGGCGCGTCACACTCCGGGTCACACGCTCGGCCACTACGGGCTTGTCGTTTCCTCCGGCGAGGCTCGCGCAGTGCTCCTCGGCGATGCCGTGGAATGCCCCCTGCAGCTGGCGGAGCCGGACTTCTACACGATGTCGGACGTCGACCCCGCTCTGGCATCGAGAACGCGCGAGGCGCTGTGGCGAGAGCTCGAAGGCACGCAGGTCGCCGTTTCAGCTGCCCACTTTCCTGGTCTGCAATTCGGTCGTGTGCTGACCGGCAGCGGGAGACGGCTCTTCGGCCCTCTTGGATGAGCTAGGCAGCCGGCAGTTGCCGACGCCGTCGAACTGGATGTAGCACCCGTAGTCGGCCAGGCCGGCCCGGTACTTGACTTCCTCGTCTACGGGCCGCGTAAATTCGGGAAGTTGACCAAGCGGGGGGAACCGTCTTGCCGAACTATCACAACTGGTGCGAGCTGCTGCGCTGCTCGAGCCGTTCAAGCACTCACGTCGATGGCGTTGTGGTCCTTCTTGTTGTCGCCTCTGTGCTGTTGCCGTCCCTGACTGTCTGCGTTCTGAGTTGCAAGAGGTCGCAGCGAGATCGAGGAGATGGCAATGGCGGGGGGTGGTGGCGACGTGGGGATCAGCCACCCAGGGCTCCGCTTCCTGGTCCTTTGGTTGGTGGAGTAGGCCCTGATCTCTGCATTGTTCGACGATCTCACCGGCGCCGACCTTCTCCGACGACGGTGTTCGTTCGTGGAGGTCGTTGCAACGACCACCGGCGCCCGCTGAGAACGCTCGAATGAACGTTGCCGGGTCGCTCAGCGGCCGTCACCGCCTGCGACGGCGATGACTGGTTCGTGGCGGACAGGGAAGTTCACCGAGCGAGCGATGAAACATATCTTCTCGGCCTGGTCGTGGATCGTCTCGGCGCGTGCGCGCATAGTCGCGTCGGCAACGGTGACCGTGGGGCGGAGGAGGACTTGTGTGAACTGGCCACTGCCGTCCGGGTTCTCGCGCATCGTGCCTACCGGGGCGTCGCTGTAGGCAGTAACGACGATGCCGGCATCTGCCGCGAGATGCAGGTACGAGAGCATGTGGCACTGGGACAAGGCGGCCACGAGCAGCTCTTCGGGGTTCCAGCGCTGCGCATCGCCTCTAAAGGCGGGGTCGGAGGACCCGGCGATGACGGCCTTGCCGGGGGCGTGGATCTCGTGGTCCCGGCTGTATGAGCGATAACCGCTCGTCCCAGAGCCGCTGTTGCCCGTCCATTGCAGCGACAGCTCGTAGGTGTGGGTGGCGTTCATCGGGAACATGGTAGGTAAGTCGCTCTTTCCACCATGCACGTCCCCGGTCGCCTGAGACCGCCTCCACGCCGCTGGTCCTAACCTCTGGAACTGTCGTCCGGGGGCCGCCCGGTGCGGGCCCGACGGACTTGAGGACCGAGGAGGTCGACGATGGCGGGGCACCACCTGAGTTATCTCCAGCTCGACCGGGCGGCCGGGGTGACGCTGGCTTCTGCGGCCGGCGACGCTCTCGGTGCCGGCTACGAGTTCGATCCCGTGGGCCCACCAGAGCCCGGGATGGTCGGTGGCGGTCATCTGGGATGGGAGCCGGGCGAGTGGACCGACGACACCCAGGTGGCGCTTTGCGTGGCCGAGGAGGCGGCGACGGGGGCGCTCGATCCGGCCGCGGTCGGATCCCGTTTCCTCGACTGGTACGGGGGCCGGCCCCGAGACGTCGGCAACCAGACCCGGACTGTTCTCTCTACGACCCGTTCATCGCAGGAGCTTCCCCTTACAGCCGCCAAGTACTTCCGAACCCATCCGGGCAAAGCCGCCGGAAACGGCAGTCTCATGCGCACGGGTCCTGTCGCGCTCTGCGGCATCGGGGACGACTCGCGCCTCGCCGAGTTGGCGAGGAACGTGTCCGAGCTCACTCACGCCGACCCGCTCACCGGGGACGCCTGCGTTCTTTGGTGCGTAGGCATCGACCGGGCGATCCGGGAGAGCCGCCTGGACGGCGTGCGCGACGGGCTCGCCCTCTTGCCAGATGCGAGGCGAGCGTTCTGGGCTGACGCGATCGACGAGGCGGCCTCGAGGCCGCCCGCGAGCTTCAAACCCAACGGGTATGTAGTGACGGCCTTCCAGGCCGCGCTGGCATCGGTCTGGCAAACGCCCGTTCCGGCGGTCCAGCCTTGCCGGCACCTCCAGGAGGCTTTGCGGACGGCTGTTCGCGTCGGGGACGACACCGACACCGTCGCCGCCATCGCCGGCTCCCTGCTCGGTGCCCGCTGGGGAGCGACGGCTGTCCCGGCGGTCTGGCAAGCGGTTCTGCACGGCTGGCCCTCGTACCGGGCCGCGGATCTGGTGAGGCTGGCTGTTCTCGCCGTCTCCGAGGGCAGGGACAACCCGACCACTGGGTGGCCCTCCGCGTACGACCTCAGCGCGTTCTATCGTGAGAGTTTCCCGACCCCCCCGCTCGTCGGAACGCTCGAGGACGACGACGGCGTGATCCTGGCGAACTGGAGCGGCGCTGGCGAGGTTCACGCGGACGTCGCCTTGTCGCTGTGCCGGGTCGGGCGGTACCAGATCCAGGCGCCGCAGCGCGTCGAGGTCCGCCTGCTCGACGAGGACTCTCCAGAGGCGAACCCGAACCTCGAGTTTCTCTTCGCCGACATGGCCGAAGCGATCACAACATGGAGGAACGCGGGCAGGACGGTGCTTGTGCACTGCGTGCAGGCCGAGCACCGCACGCCCGCAGTCGCCGCCGCCTACCTGGCGAGCCGCCTCGGCATCTCCGGCGGCGAGGCATTCGACCGTGTCCTGCGAGTGCTGCCCCGTGCCCGGGAGAACCCGGCGTTTCGCGCCGCTCTGGAGCGGCTCTGGCCCTAGGGCAGACGTCAGTCGCGGGGAGACAGCAGCCGAAGGCCGGAGTGTTCAGGGGAACCGGCGTTCAGGGGAGGCGGCGTTCAGGGGAGGCGGCGTTCAGGGGAGGCGGCGTTCAGGGGGAGGTCCTCGCCTGCAGCTGTTCGACTGCAGCTCGTAGCGCGGACACCTCGGCCCTCAGCGCGGCGACGTCGTCTACGAGCGCGCCGAGCTCATTGACGGTGCGGTCCGACGGCTCGTGGCCACCGGTTCGCTCTTGGGGACCTTCAGCGGAAGCGAAGGCGTCGACTATGGCGGGAGCGTCCGGCGTGAGCAGCTGAACCCAACGCTCCTCCTTCTGTCCGGGACGGCGCTGAAGCCGCAGCACGAGCGGCTCCGCGCGCTCGGCCATGCGCTCGAGCTCGGCGTTGACGTCGGCGATGCCGTCGAAGGTCGCCATTCGCTCGGTCCGGGTCCGCAGCTCGCCGGCGGTCTGTGGACCGCGCAACAGCAGTACTGCCAAGAGGGCAAGCCCGGGCTCGTCGAGGCTCAGGGACTCGTCGATCACCTGCCGGTAGCGGGTCGCCGAGCGACCGCTCGAGGGGTACACGAAGCGGACGAGCCCCGCCTCCTTCAGCGACGCCAGCGTCCGTTGCACGGCGCCTTGCTCGTAGGAGACCACGGGGTCGCGGTTGGAGGACTGGTTGCACGCCAGTACCAGCGCGTTGAGAGTGAGCGGGTACTGCTGCGGCGTCGTCAGCTGCTTCTCGACGAGGCAGCCGATCACCCGTCCCTGCTCGACGGTGAGCTGCACGGCCCGATCATACGGAGCGGATGGGCCCTGGCGCTGCCCAAGGACTTTGGGAGGTTCTAGTTTGTCGCCATGGACTCGAGCCGCTTCGGCTCAGAGCTGGACGCGACTATCTGGATGGAGGGATTTCGGGCGTGAGCATTTCCAAGCTGACGGGCGAGGTGCGCTGGGGCATTCTCGGAGCGGCCCACATCGCCGTGGGGCAATTCCTCCCGGGCCTGCGGGAAGCGGGGGGTGGCAAGGCAGCCCTCGTCGCCAGTCGTGACCTCGACCGGGCGGAGTCCTTCGCGCGCGACCAGGGTGTCGACCAAGCTGTGGAGGGCTACGACGCCGTGCTTGGATCGCCGGACATCGACGCGGTGTACGTCGCGCTGCCCAACGCCCATCATGCCCTCTGGACTCAGCGTGCCCTGGAGATGGGAAAGGCGGTCTTGTGCGAGAAGCCGCTCTGCGTCGGATCGGCACAGACCGCGGCGGTGCTGGAGACCGCGGCCGTCACCCATGGCCTGCTGTGGGAAGCTTTCGTCTTCCCGTTCCACGCTCAGCACCGGCGGCTCCTCGAACTGCTGGCAGATGGGGCCATCGGCGAGGTGCGCGAGCTGGTCAGCCCCTTCCATTTCCTGCTGTCGCGTTCGGAGGACATCCGGCTCTCGGCAGAGCTGGGCGGCGGAGCCCTGGCCGATGTCGGTTGCTACCCGATCCGCTTGGCACAGGAGGTCCTTTCCACCCGCGATCCGTCGCCGGGCGATGCCGTCGGGTTCGCCACCGGGAACGGCGCGGTCGAGACCGAGGCTGTCGCGATCGTCGACTACGGGCACCAGCGCCTGATCCTCAGCTGCGGGTTCGGGCGCTACTTTGACACCTTCACCCGGGTGATCGGAACCGAGGGGCAGATCCATCTGACCAACCCCTTCCATCCCGCCCCGGCCGACACCCTTGTCCTGTGGCGCCGTCGCGATGAGACCGTGGAGCACCCGACGGTGGACGCCCGCTCCTTTACCGCTGCGATCCGCCACATCCATGCCGTGCTGCGCGGAGAGCAAGCGCCCGCGCACCTCGCAGGCGAGTCGTCACTCAGGACAGCTCGGACTCTGGAGGTCGTTGCCCAGGCGTGCAGCGCGTGAGCGAGCTTGCGACCTACACGGTCGTGATCGGGTCGCTTCTCGAGGCCGACCTCGTGGAGCAGATAGCGGCATCGGGGCCGGGTCTGTGTGTCCTAGGCAACGCCTAGAGCGTCGCGCCGGCCCACGTACAGTTGTAAAGATCCAAGAGGCTGGTATCATCTATTCGACCGGCGTTCGCATATGCGACCAGTCGGGGTGCCAAGCCTCCGGCTGATGCGAACCTGCTAGGAGGAGGGATGATGAGAGTTCGTACCCATGGGCCCTGTTGGCGCTCAGTAGTCGTCATCGGCGCAAGTGTTGGTATCGCGGCCTTGCTCACTACCTGCGCCTCGGTCAGCGCGGCCACGACAAACAGCACGACGTCCGCAGTTCCGCCCGCGTGGGCGAAGATTCGAGCCCTCCTGCCTGCTTCTTACCGCAAGTCAGGGGTCGTGACGGTAGCGACAGATGCCTCGTACCCGCCTTACGAGCTCTATGCCGCGAATAACAAGACGATCATCGGGGTCGACCCCGACCTGGGTAGTGCCCTCGGCACGGTTCTCGGCCTGCGCTTCGAGTTCACCCAGGTGTCCTACGACACCATCCCGACTGAGCTCGCAGACCACCGATACGACATCGGCATGTCGGGCATCGGTGACTTCAAATGGAGAGAAAAGGTCGTCACCTTCGTTGACTACGCCACATTCGGTGAGGGTTTCCTGGCCCCTGTAAAGAGCACGTTCGATGCAACTGACCTCACACAGGTGTGTGGCGACGCGATCTCGGCCCAGTCCGGGACGAGCGAATCGATACAGCTCGGGGAGCAGAGCAAACTGTGCACCAAGAGTGGAAAGAAGCCGATCACCTCTCTTACGTTCCCCAGCGAGAATACCGCTGTCCTTGCGGTGCGCAGCGGTAGGGCGCAAGCACTGTTCGCAGACTTGGCAACGGTCGAGTGGGTGGCGAAGGAGAGCAACGGGCTATACAAGGTGCTCAATGTGCACGACAACAGCATTGCGGGCATCACGGGGCCGTACGGGATCGCGTTTGCCAAGGGCTCCGCACTCATAAAGCCTGTCGAGCTGGCCTTGAAGGCTCTTATCGCCGATGGCACGTATCAGAAGATTTTCGCGAAATGGGGTGTGACGGACGACGAGCTTCGGAACGTGACGATCAATGGTGCGACGTCCTAGCGCTGTCTCCAACAAGAGCCACGCTAGCTGTTTGGGGCTGGAGAACAATTGTCCCTGACGAGTAGCACAGAGAACCAAGCACAGCTACAGGCGCCACCCAGAGAAAAGATCATACCGGTACGGCATCCGGGCCGTTGGCTGACAGCTGTCGTAATTGCTGTACTCGCTGCTATGTTGGCCCACTCGCTGTTGACCGACCCAAACTATCAATGGAGGGTCGTCGGACAGTACTTTGGCTCGGGCCTCATTCTTACAGGTCTCCTTCGGACCCTTGAGCTGACGGTGATATCGATGCTCATTGGTATCGGGATCGGCGTAGTACTCGCGATCATGAGGCAATCGCCGAACAAGATTCTTTCCGAAGGGAGCGCGGTCTATATCTGGTTCTTCAGAGGAACGCCGGTGCTCGTGCAACTCATCTTTTGGTACAACGTCGCCGCCCTCTACCCAAGAGTTTCTCTCGGGATTCCGTTCGGCCCGATTTTCGTGTCGGGATCCACTAACGCGCTCATCACTCCCCTCGCTGCCGCGCTTCTGGGCCTCGGACTGAATGAGGGCGCTTACATGGCGGAGATCGTCCGTGCCGGCATTGTCTCTGTCGAACAGGGCCAGATCGACGCGGCACAAGCTCTCGGTCTGTCTCGGCTGCAAGCCATGAGAGGGATCGTCCTGCCGCAAGCCATGCGCGTCATTATTCCGCCGACGGGGAATGAGACTATTGGTATGTTGAAGACCACGTCGCTCGTCAGCGTTATCTCAATGGCAGAGCTGCTGTACCAAGCCGAGATCGTCTACGAGCGAACATTCCAGACGATCCCACTGCTTCTGGTCGCCAGTATCTGGTACCTGATCGTCACCTCCATATTGACGATGGGCCAGACAAGGGTGGAGCGCTACTTCGGACGAGGGGTAAGGGGAGCCGGGACTGGAGTCGGTCCGTCGCCTTGGCGCAGCTTCGTGCGACGTGCGTTTCAGTTCCACGCGGGCGTCGGACCTGTCCCAGCGGAGAGCCCGGTGGGATTTCCCCCCAGTCGTCCTCGCGCATGAGCGCTCCGATCGTAAAGGCCGAGGAGCTGTGGAAGTCCTTCGGGCCCACCAGGGTCCTGCGCGGCGTGAGCTTTGAGCTGCAGCCGCACGAGGTGCTTTGCATAATGGGCCCCTCCGGGTCGGGGAAGTCCACGCTCTTGCGCTGTGTGAATCATCTGGAGCGCCTCGACTCGGGGCGTTTGTGGGTCGACGGCCGGCTGGTCGGCTATCGCGAAGAGGGAGGGCGGCTTCACGAGCTGAAGGAGCAAGAGGTTTGCAAGCGCCGCGCTGAGATAGGCATGGTCTTCCAGCACTTCAACTTGTTCCCGAACATGACGGTGCAGGAGAACGTCAGCCATGCACCCGTCAAGGTCAAGCATGTTGGCGAGGAGGAGGCAAGAGGGCTCGCAAGAGCTCTTCTGGACCGCGTGGGGTTGTCTGACAAGCTCACGGCCTATCCACGGCAGCTGTCCGGTGGGCAGCAACAGCGGGTTGCGATTGCCCGAGCTCTTGCCATGCAGCCAAAACTTATCCTCTTTGACGAGCCCACTTCGGCCCTAGACCCGGAGCTGGTCAAAGAGGTTCTCGACGTTGTGAGGGACCTAGCCCGTGACGGGACTTCCATGATCGTCGTGACACACGAGCTGGGCTTTGCCCGGGAAGCTGCTGACGTGATCGCGTTCATGGACCAAGGGGTGATCATCGAGTCTGGAAGTCCCGCCGAGGTAATTGACCGTACACAGCACCCGAGAACAAGGGAGTTCCTCTCCCGTGTTCTGTAGGGCCACCAGTGGCGCGGCGACTCACTCCATCACTCGCACCCCGGGGACGCTCGGCCACGGTCTGGCTCCCCGATCCGCGCGGAGCGTGACGGGACGAGGGGAGCATGGGAGGTGGCCCTATGGTTCAAAGTGACTTACCGAACGGGAGCGAGGGTCGCGGGAAAGCCAACCGGTCGGTGCAACGTGCGCTGCGGACTTTGCGACACATAGGTTCGAATGAAAGACCGCTGACCCTCTCGACGCTGGTGAGAGAGCTTGGCATTCCCAAGAGCAGTCTGCTCAGCCTGCTGCGGGCCCTCGAGGAGGAGGGATTCGTCGAGAACAGGGGTGTCACTGGCTATGTGCTAGGGCTACGTACGTTGGAGCTGGGCTGCGCCTACGGTCGTACTGCTGGCCCGATCCGCGTGGTCCACCCCGCCCTGGTCTCGTTGAGCCGTCGGCTCGACATGACTGCTCACTTTGCGATTCGCGATGGCCAGGATGTGGTGTATTTGGACAAGGAGGAGCCACCTGGCCTCTACATAAGACTTGCCAGCGAAGTTGGTGGTCGATTACCCGTTCACCTCACGGCGGTTGGTCAGGCGATACTGTCAGCAGGCTTTCCGGAGCTTGAGTTGGAGCCCGTGGCATGGGAGCTGAAGGGAACGTCGGGATTCCCTCACACTCCAAAGGAGCTGGTCGATGTTTTGGCGGTTGTGAGACGTCGCGGCTATGCGGTCGACGAGGGCGAGACACTTCTGCCGGTGCGCTGTGTCGCGGCGGCCATCATCGACAGCTCCGGTCAGGCTAGTGGCGCGATCGGAGTGAGCTACCTGCGACATGGGGGGCCTAGTGCGAAGGAGGTTGGGCCAGCTGTGAAACAGGTGGCAGCGGAGGTATCTCGGCGTCTGGGACACGACGTAGGCGGCGAACACCTGTCGGCAGGACATGGTGGAGGTCGAGGATGACCGGAGAGGCAAGGCCGCTGCTCGGCAGCGGGACGCTCACACTGGAAGATGTCGTTCAAGTGGCGCGCGAGCGCGTCCGGGTCGCATCGTTGGCCGACAGTGCGGCGGGGACGGCCGCCCTCGAGCGTCTCGAGCGCAGTGCAGCGTGGGTCGACGAGCGAATGCGAATGATTGAGCAAGGCAGGTCCGCCAAACGGCACGTCGATCCGGTGTACGGAATCAACACAGGCTTCGGATCCTTAGCGGGCCGGCAGGCCTTCTCCGATCCGCGGCTGGCGACCGAGTTGAGCCGCCGCCTTATCGAGAGCACCGCCTGTGGAGTAGGCCCGTACCTTGACGAAGATGTTGTTCGCGCTGCCATGCTCATCTTGGCGAACGGGCTCTCACGGGGGTATTCCGGAGTGCGGATCCAGGTGGTCGACACCCTTGTTGACATGCTCAATAGCGACGTATATCCCGCGATACCGTCGCTGGGGTCGCTCGGTGCCAGCGGCGACCTCGCGCCGTTGTCCCACCTCGCTCTCGTCCTGAGCCGACCTCCTGCTCGGGAGGACGTCGATCGCGACAGCGGTGAGGCTTTTTTGCGCGACCCGAGCTCGGCTGCGCTGGTGAAGGTGTCGGGCAAGCGCGCGATGGAGCTGGCAGGGATCGAGCGCATCGTGCTCGGTCCGAAAGAAGGTTTGGCCCTGAACGCGCCGATAGCATTCTCTACAGCCCTCCTTGCGCTGGCCGTGGTCGACGCAGAGAACGCCCTGCGGACCTCGGAGATTGCCGTCGCCATGACCCTGGAGTCCTTGAACGGCTTTAGGGATGCCTTTTTGCCGGTGCTCCACGAGGTTCGAGGGCATCCCGGTCAGATTCAAACGGCGGGCAGGATTTACCGTTACCTGGAGGGCAGCAGTCTCGTCGACGGAGATCTCGATGCCGATCCGATCAAGCAGCCGCCCCAGGACGCATATTCGTTGCGGTGCGTTCCGCAAGTCCTCGGAGCAGTGAACGACACGGTCTCGTTCGTAAAAGGCATCGTCGGACGAGAGATCAATGCGGTGCAGGACAACCCTCTCATTTTCCCCGAGCTCCCACAGGATCGCACCCTGAAGGCCGTCTCCGGCGGAAACTTTCACGGTGAGTACGTGGCCATGGCAGCCGACTTTCTCTCTATTGCCGTGACCGAGCTGGCCAATATCAGCGAGCGCCGCTTGTTTCGCCTTGACGAGAGCACACTCAACCGACACTTACCGGACATGCTGATCGACAGCGAACTCGTCGGGCTGGACTGTGGCTTCATGATCCCGCAGTACGTGGCGGCGGCGTTGGTGTCGGAGTGCAAGACGCTCGCTCACCCCGACAGCGTCGATTCGATACCTACCTGTGGTAACCAAGAGGACCACGTGAGCATGAGCATGAATGCTTGTCTCCACGCTCGGCGAGTCGTTGAGAACGCAGAGACAGTGGTCGCCATCGAGCTGTGGATGGCAGCGCAGGCGCTTGATCTCCGGCTCTCCGGAAGGCGCGTGAACTACCCAGTGGAGAACGTCGAGGTTCATGTAGACGAACGAGACGGCGCTTTTCGGTTCACCGCCTCTGCGAAAGGGCCTCTTGAGGTGCACGGCGAGGATCCGCCGACCCCGATCGGGGCAGAGAATGTCCCTGCTCCCAGCGGCGACGACGTTGCAGCGACTGGGCGTGCATTTGCAGAAATAGAGCTCGATGGCGTTCGCTTGATCGCGAGTCGAGCGAAGGTAAGGCCTGGGACCGAGAACGATATAGGCACCGTGAGCAGGGCCGTCTTGCGGTTCCTACGAGAGCAAGAAACAGATGACGGCCGACCGATCACGATGGTCGTGCGCGACACGGTGATGTATCCGTTCATTCGAACGATAGTTCGGCTCGTCCACCGGGGCGATTTTGTCGTCCTGGTACAACAACTTCAAACCTAGGATCTGGAGGCGACACTGTCCATGCGCATCTCGGAGATCATTCACCACAAGGTGGCGGTCCCTTTCCGCGAGGAGGAAGTGTGGTCGTTCGGGAGACGAGCGTACCTCGAGACCATCCTTCTCGAGCTGCGGACCGACGAAGGGCTCATCGGGCTCGGTGAGGCGGCGGGCTATCCGAGCACTGCGGTTGTAGAGGCAGCCATCGAATCGCTGAAACCATTGGTCTTGGGCGAGGATCCCGTTCAGATCGAGGGAATGCTCAAGCGAATGTATATCCTCGGCACATGGCACCATGTGAAGGGAAGTAATCCTGCCATAGGCGGCCTGGAAATGGCCTGCTGGGACATCGTCGGCAAGATCTGTCAGCAGCCGATTGCCAATTTGTTCGGCGGTAGGGTCCGGGATGAGGTTGAGTACTTCTACTACCTCAGTCAGAAGTCACCTCACGAAATGGCAGCGGACGCATTGCTCGGTCTGGCAGCCAAGTTCAATTGCTTCTACATCAAGGTTGGGTCGGGAGACCTTGCTCTTGACGTTGCACGGGTGATGGCTGTTCGGGAGGCGGTGGGCCCAGAAGCCCACATCCGCGTCGATGCTAATGAAGCGTGGTCAACGGCGGGTGCACTACGAGCTCTCAGGCTGCTCGAGCCGGCCAATCTCGAACTCGCGGAGCAACCGGTTCTGGGCAGCAACTTGGAGGAGATGGCGTACCTGCGAGGTCGCATCTCGATGCCGTTGCTCGCCAATGAGGCTTCATGGACACGGTATAGCCAGCTGGAGGTCATCAAGCGATCAGCGGCCGATGTGATCTCACTTGACAACCAAATGGATGGGGGGTTGCTCAACTTGAAGCGAAGCGCGGGCCTCTGCGAGGTTGCCGGGCTTCCCGTGTTGAAGCACAGCCTCGGGGAGCTGGGCGTGGCCACGTACGCCGCCGCTCA
>Ga0326727_10012998_pt1 | contig 18709 bp, 15 predicted proteins | sample MB2enrmetagenome_FD_207643 | JGI IMG/M metagenome (GOLD analysis project Ga0326727, IMG submission 207643) | Lab enriched peat soil microbial communities from McLean, Ithaca, NY, United States - MB29MY | ecosystem: Environmental > Terrestrial > Soil > Wetlands > Peat | place: USA: New York...
TGCGGAGTTTTCTTCACCCTCGGCTACGTCATGGGACGAACGCAATATGGCGGCCCGGTGCACGCCTCCGATGCAGGAGATAAGAGCGCTCCGGTGAAGCCGGCTCCGGTGAAGGCCAAGGAGACGCCGCCTCCCTCCGCCGCACCCGCTGGGGAATGGGACTTCTACTCGAAGAAGGACCAGAACCACCTGGAACCTGTGCCAAAAGCCCCTGCGACTTCATCGGCACACCCGTCAGACGTCTCTGCCAAGCCGACTCCAGCACTGGTTACCCCTGTCTCCAAACCCATTGCGACTTCAACTGCGGCGCGTTACCAGCCGCCCAAAATGCTGAAGGGAGCGATTATTGTTCAAGTGGCTGCATTGACGCGAGAAAGCGATGCGATGGCAATGGCCGATGCCGTCCAGCAAAAGAAATTCCCGGCATTTGTGGTGGCTCCCACAACAGACAATTTCTACCGCGTTCAGGTCGGCCCGTACCCCGACCAGCAGTCGGCTGAAGCCGCCCAGCGCGCACTTGAGCGCGCCGGCTTCAAGACAATCATCAAGCGCTGAATGAATCTTCCCTGGCAAACAAGAGGGCTGCTCGCCGTGGCGAGTGGCGCTGGTTTAGCGCTTTCATTTCCGAATTACAATCTCCCGCTGCTTGCCTGGGTTTCCGTGGCCATGCTAGCGCTGGCATGCTGTGGGGCGCGTCCCGCCAGCGCACCTCTCTACGGCTTCCTGCACGCTCTTGTTTTTTATCCGCTATGCATCCCCTGGATGGATCAAGTGATGCAGCAGTATGGCGACGTGGACCCTTGGACTGCGGCGGGAATTCTGCTATTGGTGGCGATCGTCTGTGGAATCGCCAGTGCAATCTTCTGCTGGGGAGTGGCAATTGCTTCGAGGAAAAGCAAGGAATTGGCTTGCGTGCTTGCTCCCTTTCTGTGGGTGGCGGTCGAATTCGCGCGCACACACTATCCTATTGTTGCTTTTCCATGGAACCTGGCCGGTTACGCGGCCAGCGGGAACATAGCATTTCTGCAGTTGACGACCATAACTGGAATCTACGGATTGAGCTTCGTCATCGCAGCGTACAGTTCGCTCCTTGTATATGGGGCTCTAACATGGGCGCGTGCCGTATGGAAATGGGCCCTCGGGGTCACGGCGGCGCTGATTCTGATAGCTGCGGCTGGAGGCCATCTCGTGCCTCAACCCTCTGTACCGCAACACATAGCGCATCTTGTTCAGACGAACTTCCCGCAATCGGAGCACTACCCCGCGAATTGGCTCGAACTACATGCGCGAGAGCTTGATGATCTCGAGCGCATTAGCATTGATGCCGCAAAAAAAACGCCGGGGCTGGTCGTGTGGCCTGAAGTCCCCGCGCCATTCAGCTTGCAGGATCCTGCGTTTGCGTCTCGAGCAACTCGCATCGCGCGGGCATCGAATGGAGATTTCCTCGTCGGCGTGGTGGACTGGAAACACGATTCGGAGGGCGAATGGCTGGCCACGAACAGCGCCGTGCTTTTGGATGCATCCGGCCAGCGGATTTTCTCCTATGATAAGATTCACCTGGCGCCTTTCGGCGAATACGTTCCTTTGCGTCAGTACCTGGGCTTTGCGCGCCGGCTGACGGCGGACATTTCCGATTTCACGCCGGGGACCACTTACCGCGTGGGCCCGCTTCCCGACGGGCGATTCAGCGTATTCATTTGCTTCGAAGCGATCTTCCCGGATGAAGTGCGAAGATTCACGGCGGGCGGCGCGGGATTGCTGATCAACGTCTCGAACGATGGGTGGTTCGGCCGTTCATCGGCCCCGGCGCAACATTTGATGAACGCGCGCGTTCGAGCCGTGGAAAACCGCCGCTGGTTATTGCGTGATACGAACAACGGATTCACTGCCTCCGTGGATCCCTACGGGCGGATCGTTGCGAGGATGGCGACGGATGTTCGCGGGGAACTCGATGCGCCTTACGACTTTCGCACGGACCTGACGCCTTACGCGCGATTCGGCGACTGGTTCGCCTGGTTGTGCGTATTCGCTTCGTTCGTGCTTGTGGGAAGGACATTTGCAAAAGAGAAGCGCTGAAGTTGTGCGCACAATGAAGGGAAAGGACCAAAAGAGGGTTTGAGGATGGCTGAACACATCGAAGACTTACAGCACCGGTACAACGAGCTCAAGAAGCGCATCGACCTCGTGCGGAGTTATCTTTGACGCTGCCGCCGCGACGAAACAGATTGCCGATCTCGAAGTAAAAATCAACGACCCCGGTTTTTGGCAGGACCAGCAAATGGCGCAGTCCTTGTTGCAGGAGCGCAAGCTGCTTGAGGAGCGCGCCAATGCCGAAAAAGCGCTGGACACCAAAGTCAGCGATATCGACACATATTTTCAGCTTGCACAGGAAGAACACGGGGATGCACAACGAGACGCTCTCCTGGAAGATGTCGATAGAGAACTTGCAGCCGCTGACAGCTTCGTTGCGGGATTGGAGACGAAAACACTCATGGCGGGGGAGAGCGACCGCCTGAACGCCATCCTGACAGTCAAGCCTGGGGCAGGGGGCACGGAGTCGCAGGATTGGGCCGAAATGCTCCTCCGCATGTATCTTCGATGGGCCGAACAAAAAGGCTTTCGTGCTACCGTGCTCGACTCAACGCCGGGCGAAGAAGCCGGTATTAAGTCCGCCACTGTCCAAATTGAGGGCGAGAATGCATACGGGATGCTGGCGGGCGAAAGTGGCGTGCATCGGCTTGTGCGGATATCGCCATTCGACCAAGCCGCGCGGCGCCACACGTCATTTGCCTCCTTGTTCGTGATTCCCGAAATCGACGACCGGATCGACATCGTGGTGAAACCTGAAGAGCTTCGCATCGACACTTTTCGCGCGGGCGGCCACGGGGGCCAGAACGTCAACAAAGTCGAGTCGGCTGTCCGCATCACGCATCTGCCGTCTGGGATTGTCGTGCAGTGCCAGAACGAACGCAGCCAGCACAAGAATCGCGAGATCGCCATGAAGGTGCTGAAGTCGCAACTTTACGAGCAGGAAATCGAGAAGAGGCGGGCGGAAATGCGAAAATTGGACGCGTCGAAGCCCGAGATCAGTTTCGGCAGCCAGATTCGTTCCTATGTGATGCAGCCCTACCAACTCGTCAAGGATCACCGCACGAAGGCGGAGCGAGGCGATGTCCAAAAAGTTCTCGACGGGGATATCGATTCGTTCATCCGTGCTTATTTGCTCTATCGACGCGAAGCCACTTAGACGGGTGCGGCGCCGAATCGCCTGCGCGCATCGGAAGGGTTCGCAGGAACATCACATAACTGGTCCAATGAAGGCGGCTCTCCTATTCGTAATGGTTTGCGCAGGGTTGTGTCCATCTGCGGCGCTAGCCGGTCCTCCATTTCAAACTGACGATCCCGAACCTGTCGACTTCCGCCATTACGAGTTCTACGCATTTGGCAGCGCGGACGCCACCGGAGTTGAAGCGGACGAGAACGGCCCCGCAGTGGAGTTCAACTGGGGTGTCGTTCCCAACGTTCAACTCCACATTGTTGTTCCCGCTGCAGGCTTCGTTCCTGCAAACAACCCACAGTATCTTCCGGGGGGGAGCGGCTCAAACGCCTTCGGCCTAGGCGACATCGAGACAGGTGTGAAGTTTCGCTTCGTTCAGGAAACAAGTCGCCGTCCAATGATCGGAATTTTCCCCATGTTCGAAGTCCCATCTGGGAACTCTGCCGAGGGTCTAGGAGTAGGGAAGGGTTGGGCGAAGCTGCCGCTTTGGGTTCAAAAGAGCTTTGGCCCGTGGACAACCTACGGGGGCGTTGGAGAAACAATCAACACGGCCCCGGGCTATCGCAATTTCACCTACGGGGGTTGGCTCGTGCAGCGCGACATCGGCAAAAAGCTGACGCTGGGGACCGAACTCTTCTCACATGCACCCGAGGGTGTGGCCACCGCACAGCAGGGCTCCGCCGCTCTGCTCGATTTTGGCGGCTACTACCATTTCCGCCACCCGGGTCTCCAGTTTCTCTTTTGTTACGGCCATTCCATCGTCGGTCAGGCCGAGACTTACGCGTATTTGGGGTTGTACTTCACTTGGGGCAGCGATTCAGGCCGCAGTCTCCTCAGTTCATTGCATTTTTGATCGTTTAGTCGCCGCAACGAGTGTGATTACTGGGTCGGAGCGGGAACCATCACCCTCGGCACGCGCGTCTCCACTGGTGGCAGCGCAGGAAATGGGGCGTGCGGCTCGGTCTGATACCAATACGCGACGGAATAGAAGTTGTCGCCCCGGTCATTCGCAGTGCCATGTTCGATTGTTGCGCGAAGGGACTTTGTGAAGGTAATCGGCGAATCGAGGTGGAAGCGGTATACGGACGATCTTGCTCCCTGGCGCTCTTTGCCTACGATTGGCGCTCCGTAGAGTCCGTAGGCGAATGAATTCCCGAAACCCCACGCCCCCAGAAAGTAGTCCTCTGAACCTGTCCCGTTGATGGATGGGAGATTCTCGCCATCGATAAAGAACATGTCGTCTCCTTCTCCCCACCATCCGTCAGCGTTTTGAATTATCGACATTGTAACACCCACAAAATGACCGCGTCCGGCTGCCTCCATCCAAACATAGTTGTACTTGCCGTCGAGGTTGACCTTGGCGTCTGGATATGCCTTATTGGGGGTTGCTTGCTTGTACTGCGCGTGGAAGTAAAGCGTGTCGCTCGGGAGCGGCGCGCGATAGGCGCGGTAGTCAATATTCCAGTAGACTGCCCCCGCTTTCTCGCGGCCTTCGTTCGTCAACGTAATCCGCGCATGCTTTTGAAATGGCATCGGGAAGAAGCAGTTGAGCGCCTTGTCCGCGCCCACAGAGATCGGAATCGCTTGAAACTGGATGTAGTCCCCGGTTCCCAGGCCAAAGAAGTCGCCCACGGGGGCTTCCACGCTTGGAGTGGTCTCGCCATCCCAATACATTCGCAGAACAATCTTTTTGAGGTGAAATAATTCGTCGTCCCAAATCGTGATCCACACATGGGAAACCTCGCCGGGTCCTCCATCGTCAAGTAAAGTGAGCGTCTCTCCAGGGGCCAACGGGCGGGAATCTGCGTTGCCCCCCGTACGGTCGTAGCTGGAGGAACGCTTCAAGACGTAGTCTTGCGGTTTTGCGAGGTCCGAAAGCCATTTTGAGGCGTCCTGGGCGTACGTTGTGCCTGTCAGGATTAAGAGGAGAACAGCGAGTGCGACCTTTCTCATGCCAGCCTCCCGATTTGGGCAAATAAACGCAGGGAGCATAGCACAGACCAGTCAGGTATTAAGTCCAATTTGCCGCGCGAGTCGCCGGACGAGAAGAGTTTTGCGGCGTGAACGTTTTCTAAATTGGGGCATCTAGCTGCGACTGGGCGCAATTCCGGCCGTCGAACAAGCCGTTCAGTCTTCATTTAAGGCCTTTCGCTGCATAAAGTTGACACATCCTAGGGGGCATGCTAGCCTCATAAATTCGTTCTACCACTCGAAAGCGCAATTCTGCCCCTTGATTGCCTTTCATACCGCAGGAGGATACTGTTTTGGCGCACGCAGACGATAGATTTCTATTCACCTCGGAATCTGTAACCGAGGGCCATCCCGACAAAATAGCTGACCAAATCTCCGACGCAGTTCTCGACGCCGTCATGAAGGATGATCCCACTGGGCGCGTCGCTTGCGAGACGCTGGTCACGACCGGCCTCGTCGTCGTCGCCGGGGAAATCACCACGACGACCTACGTGGATTTCTCCGAAGTTGCGAGGAAAGTCATCACGGATGTAGGCTACACGCGGGCGAAATTTGGCTTTGACGCAGAGACGTGCGCTGTAATCTCCTCGATTAAGAAGCAGTCGCCCGACATCGCCATGGGCGTCGATACCGGCGGCGCCGGCGACCAGGGCTTGATGTTCGGATTTGCTTGCGACGAAACTCCCGAGTTGATGCCCATGCCGATCCAGCTTGCGCATCGCCTCACCCATCGCTTGGCGGAAGTACGCAAATCGGGCGTGGTCGATTTCCTCCGGCCAGACGGCAAATCCCAGGTAACGGTTGAATACGACGATGGGCGTCCCACGCGAGTCGATTGTGTGGTTATCTCCTCTCAACACAGCGACAAGGTGCCCAACACCGATCTTCGCGACGCGATTCTTAATGAAGTCATCAAACCCGTCATCCCCGAAGATATGATGGACAAGGGCACTAAGATTCATATCAATCCGACCGGCCGGTTTGTCACGGGCGGGCCGATGGGCGACGCGGGCCTGACAGGCCGAAAGATCATCGTGGACACGTACGGCGGCTACAGCCGTCACGGCGGCGGAGCGCTCTCCGGAAAAGATGCCACCAAGGTGGACCGTTCTGCGTGCTACATCGCGCGGTACGTCGCAAAGAACATTGTCGCCGCAGGGTTGGCGCGCAAAGTGGAAATCCAGCTCGCCTACGCGATCGGCGTGGCCGAGCCCGTTTCCGTTATGGTGGACACGTTCGGCACCGGCACGATTCCAAACACGCAGATCACGGAACTGGTTCGCGCATTTTTCAAGCTCACGCCGAAAGGAATCATCGAAACGCTCGACCTTCGCCGCCCCATTTACCTCCCGACGGCGGCCTATGGCCACTTTGGCCGGACCGGGCCGGGCTTCACTTGGGAGCGCACGGATAAGGCGGAGGCCATTCGCAAAGAGGCCGGCCTTCGCGGCGCCGTGGCAGCTTCACGCAGTTAATTTGGCCCCGCACTAAAAAATTCTAAAGGGAGTTTCTCGTGAATACAGCACCCAGGCTGACAGGAGATGTGAAGGACCTTGCCCTCGCGGAAAAGGGCAAACGGAAAATCGAATGGGCCAACCAGCACATGCCCGTGCTGCAATTGATCCGTAAACAGTTCATCAAGGATAAGCCGCTCGAAGGCGTGCGCATGTCCGCGTGCCTGCACATAACAAGCGAGACGGCCAATCTCGCTATTACGCTACGCGACGGCGGCGCGCAGGTCGTCCTTTGCGCGTCCAATCCGCTTTCCACCCAGGACGAAGTGGCCGCATGTCTCGTCAAGGATTACAACATCCCGACCTTCGCAATTAAAGGCGAGGACAACGCCACCTACTACGCGCATATCAATGCCGCGCTTGACCACAAGCCCCAGATCACGATGGATGACGGCGCGGACCTGGTCACCATCCTCCTCACCAAGCGCACCGACCTGATCCCCAACGTCATCGGCGGCACGGAAGAAACCACCACCGGCGTGATTCGCCTGCGCGCGATGGCCAAAGACGGCACGCTCAAATATCCCATCATCGCCGTCAACGATGCGCTCACCAAGCACCTCTTCGACAATCGCTACGGCACGGGCCAATCTTCGATTGACGGAATCCTGCGTGCGACGAATTTGCTTATCGCGGGCTTGCGCGTGGTCGTAGCCGGCTACGGATGGTGCGGCAGAGGTGTTGCGATGCGCGCCAAGGGTTTTGGCGCCGACGTGATCGTCACCGAAGTGAACCCCACGCGCGCTCTCGAAGCCGTGATGGACGGTTTCCGCGTCATGCCAATGACCGAAGCGGCGAAGATCGGCGATGTCTTCATCACCGTCACGGGAAACAAGTCCATCCTCGCTCACGAGCACTTTGAAAAAATGAAGGATGGCGCGGTGATCAGCAACTCAGGCCACTTCAACGTTGAAATCGACATTCCGGCACTCGAAAAGCTGTCCAGCGGGAAAAAGGCCACTCGCCCGTTCGTGGAAGAGTACACGATGAAAGACGGGCGCAGGATTTATCTGCTCGGCGAAGGCCGCTTGATCAACCTGGCCGCTGCCGAAGGTCACCCCGCTTCCGTCATGGATATGAGTTTCGCGAATCAGGCGCTCGGCTCCGAGTATCTTTACAAGAACGCAAGCACGCTCAAGAATCAGGTTTACGCTGTGCCCGAGAATATCGATCGCCAGATCGCGAAGCTCAAGCTCGATTCCATGGACGTCCATGTAGATAAGCTCACGCCCGATCAGGAGCAGTATTTGGCTTCCTGGTCCGAAGGCACATAACCTCTCCGCGCTTGCGCCGTCTTCTTACACGAGGACGGCGCAACTCACATCGCCGTCTCTCCTCATGACGCGTCGTCATCCTGAACGAAGTGAAGGATCTCTCTTCGCTGCGGCGTCAGGAGAAACCTATAGCATCCCGGAATTCCTGGTCAGCGGACAGCCAAACCTCCGTGTAGAGCGCGCTATTTTGTGCGCTTGGCACGGAACTCGACTTCGAGCTTCCAGGTTTTGCCGTCAGGTTCCAGCGATTCACCGAGCCAACGGAACGAGTCCGGTGTGACCTCAGTGAAGCGCCAGCGGATGGGCGTGCCATCGGAGTGAGTGCCGACTTGAACTACATCTTTACCGCTCCAATGACCTATGAGTTCGTCGCGGGCGCCCGTCACTGGATTGATCCATGTCACATGCCAAGCCTGAATCGATGGGTCCCACACGCGGAGCGTTGTCCCGTACCGGTTCTTGCTTTTCCCGAGAGACGCGGTGCGCTCGGAACGCCGCGGCATGATCCATACGTCCTGCACCGCACGGCCTTCGAGGACCCATCCGAAATGGGCCTCGCCTTTGCTGCGACGGACGCTACCGTCAGCCTGATAGTCGTAAACATCCAGTTCCCAGCTTCCGACAAGCCATCCATAAACATCTGCCGCTTCAGGGATTTCGGGAGAGCGGCCCGGGGCCGCCAGTGCGGACTGAAAACCTGCCTTTTCTACTGCGGGTTCCATTCTCGCCATCATCGAACCTCCGAAGATCGTGCAAACCACGATTGCCAAGACTGCTGGCTTGTAGAACGCAATCATTAGAGCCTCCCGCTGCATTAAGTGTCGAAGCCAAACGACCTCGTGCCCAGCCGAGTTTCAGTGGACCGCGTACACACCGTAAGTCGCCGACCTGGAAACAAGGTTGCTGCGGTCGCGCTAGGAATTGTTGTACCCTGTAGGGGGAGACGGAGTCTTGGTAAAAATTGCGCTTGCAGTCGAACAGGCTCTGGCGCAGCGCGCTCTGGACGGTTCGCTCGGCCATGCTGTCGCTCGCCCGTTGGCTCAGGGGAGCGACTGGTCTGTGTCCGATGTGGTCTGCAATTCCGGTCCGCAGGATCGCCCTTTCGAAGAGCGCCATTCGCGTGTCTCTATTGCCATGGTCGTGGCAGGCAGCTTTCAGTACCGCGGCGCCTCGGGCCGCGAGTTGATGACAGCGGGGTCTCTCCTGCTCGGCAACCCCGGCGAATACTTTGAGTGCGGGCATGAACATGGCGCTGGAGATCGCTGTATCTCGTTCCAATACACGCCAGAATACTTCCAGAGACTTCATGGAGACGGGGGAGGGCGAGGCCACAATTTTGATTTCCGTGTGCCTCGCCTGCCGCCCTTGCGTGCGTTGTCACCGTTGATTACGCGGGCTTGCGCTCGCCTGATACGATCTGTCGATGCATCCCAACTGTCCTCGATCGGCGTGGGCGGATTTTGGGAGGAACTTGCTATCAAACTGGCGGTTCAAACCCTACAGCTCGTGGCTGTTTTCTACCCAGAGACGAGGGCTCCTCTCCCGAGCGCTGTAGCGCGGGTAACACGAACCGTGCGAACGATTGAGCGCCATCCTGACGCAAGCCTTAGTATCGGAACGCTGGCGCGAGAGGCAGGCCTCAGCCCGTATCATTTCTTGCGTGTCTTCGAGCAACTGACGGGTGTGACGCCGCACCAATACATTCTGAGGCTCCGACTACGTGAAGCAGCGATGCGCCTAGCGGAAGAACCGGCGAAAGTCCTCGATGTCGCACTTGATTCGGGTTTTGGTGACGTGTCGAACTTCAACCATGCCTTCCGCGCCGAGTTTGGCGTTAGCCCGCGTGTCTACCGGCTGCGAGAGCTCGCACGGGTTTGAAAATTCGAGTTCAAAGTGACCGGAGTCGATGTCTCATCTGAATCACGCTTTCTTCGCCCCGCATACTCCTGCATGGAACCTTTTGTCCGTTGCGGCCTTTCGCATCACTTAGGCCTGACACTTTATTGGCCGCGCCATGCATCGTCGCCGCGTCTTATCCCGCCCCGTCATCCTGAACGAAGTGAAGGCTCTCTCTTCGCTTTTGAACCGGGCTTGGCGGTCTATCCTTGATCTCGACCGGGTTCTTCGCCCTTGAAATCGAAGCGTTCGACTCCCATTTTTAGCCATCCCATGTCATTTGCTTGCCTCGCGCGTCAAGTCTGCTTACACTATGGGATTGTTTTTTGAGGGCAAGGTGTTTCTGGCGCACAGCACTTTTCCAAAAATCCTATGATGCAAGACTGGGCCAACTGGGGAATCGAGACGGCGAAGCGTCGCGGCGCAACCTACGCCGACGCGCGCGTGATGGACATTCGCCAGCGTGAAATCTCGACCAAGAATGGCGAAGTCGGCACGCTGCTCGAAACCGAGTCGCTTGGCATCGGCATCCGCGTTGTTGCAAGCGGCGCGTGGGGATTCGCTTCCACAGACCGGCTCACGCGCGAAGGCGTGCAAGCGTGCGCTGCCGAAGCGGTCAACATCGCGAAAGCCTCAGCGCTGGCGAAACGCGAAAACGTCGCGCTCGCTCCTGAAGAAGCCTACGTTGACACCTGGCAGAATCCATTTCTGAAAGACCCATTCCGCATTCCCGTCGAGCGGCAAATTGATTTGCTGCTTGCCGCGGACAATGAGATGCGACGTGTGAAGGGCGTGACGCTCGCTGAAGGTTCGATGTCATTGCGCCGGATCGAACAACTCTTCGTCTCCAGCATCGGGTCGTCGATTCACCAGACAAAAATGCAATCGGGCGCGGGGATCGTCGCGACCGCATTCAAGGGAAGCGAGATTCAGAAGAGGTCGTATCCAAACAGTTTCGGCGGACAGCATGCCCTGCAAGGCTATGAGCTTGTCGAATCGCTCGATCTTGTGGGACACGCGCCGCGCATCGCTGAAGAAGCTGTTGCGCTGCATTCCGCCGCGCAATGTCCGGAGGGCACGCGGACGATCATTCTCGGCGGCTCGCAGCTTGGTTTGCAGATTCACGAGTCCATCGGCCATCCGATCGAACTCGACCGCGTGCTAGGCATGGAAGCAAACTTCGCGGGCATGAGCTTCCTCACAATCGACAAGCTGCGGAAGCTGAAGTATGGGTCGGAGATTGTCAACGTCGTGGCCGACGCGCGGCTCGAACATGGCCCCGGCCTCGGCACGTTTGCCTACGACGACGAAGGCGTTCCCGCGCAGTGCACGCGGATCATCACGGATGGGTTGTTCACCGGCTACTTGAGCAATCGCGAAACGGCCGCGGCCATTGGCGAGAAACGTTCCAACGGCACGATGCGCACGGAGAGTTGGAATCGCCTGCCAATCATTCGCATGACCAACATCAGCATCAATCCAGGCGTGTGGAAGTATGACGACCTCATCGCCGATACCCACGACGCCATCTTGATGGAAACCAACCGCTCGTGGTCGATTGACGACCGCCGCTATCACTTCCAGTTCTCCACGGAAATCGGCTGGGAAGTCAAGGATGGGAAAATCGCTCGTATGGTGAAGAATCCGAGTTACAGCGGCATCACCACCGAATTTTGGAACAGTTGCGATGCCATCTGCTCGCGCGACTATTGGACGCTATGGGGAACCCCGAACTGCGGAAAAGGTCAGCCAATGCAGACGATGGGCACCGGCCATGGCGCGTCACCGGCGCGTTTCCGCAATGTGAAAGTCGGCGCCGCCTTTGCAAAATCGTGAAACGAATCATGACACCGCCACGAAGAAAATCGGCCTCAAGACGCGCCCAGCCGGAACGGGGAGCGAAGGTCACCCTCGCTGGTCTCGAAGAAATCGCCGAGCGAATCCTGAAGATTAGTGAAGCGGATGCCACTGAAGTCGAGATAGGCGCAACGACCGACGCGCTCACGCGCTTCGCAAACAACACGATCCATCAGAATGTCGCCGAGCAGACGCTCGCGATTTCCGTCCGCGCTGTGGTGGACGGGCGTACCGCTCGCGCCACCACCAACAAGACGGATGACGATTCGCTGCGCAGGGTTGTGGCATCAGCCATCACGCTTGCGCGCAACACGCCGAAGAATTCCAATCTTCTTCCGATGCTCGGCGCCCAGAAATATCAAAAGGTGTCGCGATTTGTCGGAGCGACTGCCGCTGCGACTCCGCAGGAACGCGCGCGATCTGTCGCGCGTGTCTGCCGGATGGCCGAGAAGAACAAACAGACTGCCGCGGGGATTTTCTCAAGCGGTATGGTGCACTCGGTTTTGGCGAATTCGCGAGGCCTGTTTGCGCATTACGAGCAAACGCGGGCGGAGTTTTCGGTGACGATTCTCGAAGAGAACTCTTCAGGTTGGGCCAAGTCGAATTCCGCCGACATCAGCAAAGTCGATCCCGATGTGCTGGCCGAAAGCGCGAGCCGCAAAGCGGCGGAATCACGCAAGCCGCGCGAGTTGGCGCCGGGGCGCTACACTGCAATCCTCGAACCTGCCGCCGTGCTCGATCTCGTCGGGTTCCTCTTTTACGATTTTGCGGCGACGGCCGTGGCCGACAAACGCTCCTGTTTGACGGGCCGGATCGGCAAGAAAATCTTTGGTGACAACATTACGCTTTGGGATGACGCTTATCATCCGCTCCAGATGGGCGCGCCATTCGATGGCGAAGGTCTCCCGAGACAGAAGGTCCTGCTTGTGGACCGCGGCGTCCCGAAGAATCTGGTTTACTCGCGCACGGCTGCAAAGAAGTTGAAAGTGAAGCCGACGGGCCACGGTTTTTCGCTTCCAAACGACTACGGCGAAGCGCCGATGAACCTTGTTTTTTCCGGCGGCGGCCGGCCGCTCGATGAAATGGTTCGCACCACGGAGCGCGGCATCCTCATCACTCGCTTGTGGTACATCCGCGAAGTCGATCCCTACGAAAAGGTTCTCACTGGAATGACGCGCGATGGCACGTTTCTTGTCGAGAATGGCCGCATCGTCGGAGGCATTCGCAATTTCCGGTTCAACCAAAGTGTTATAGAGATGCTGTCGAACGTCGAAATGCTCGGCCCTGCGGTCCGCGCCGCGGGGGAAGAAGCATTCGACATGGTTGTCCCTGCCATGAAAGTCCGCGATTTTCACTTCAGCGAAGTCACAAAATTCTAGCTGCGGTTGGAAGTGTTTGTCTCGCCGAATTTCTTTGCGGCAGAGCTATGGCTTGACGAATTGAAGGCTCGCGATAACGCGGGAGATGACGTTTTCTTGAATCTGCACGAGGTCGGTCTCGGCGTAAGTCATTCCAAAAATTGTGTAGAGGCGCCCGCTGCGAGGAACGAAAACGACTATGCCGGACCAGTCGTGCTGATCCACGCTGCCGCGGAAACGCTGTTCGACCGCGTCGATGCCGGAGACCGTGACGTGTTTTTCGCCGAGCGGGCGGAAGTTGTTCATAACGTCGCGCAGACGGTTTCCGGCGGCGTCCTCATCAATCGACAGCGATTTTCCCGCCGGCTCCTGGCCGATCAGAAGGTACGTCGTTTGATCGGACGTTCCCAATGCCGCGATTGCGCCGGGCAGAACCGTTCGCACGCCTGCGATCACTTGCCAATCGGGCGGCTTATACATGTGGAAGCCATAGGTGATGTTCGTGTACGTGTTGCCATCCACTTCCTCGCGCACAGGCTCGGGCGCCGGCGGCTTCGGGGGCGCAGAAGCGACCGTAGGTGTGGGAGCTGTGTTCGCAGGTGGCGTGGTGTTCTTAGCTGTCGCCGCCACCGTAACCGGAGGCGGAGTCGCAGCGCTTGGGGGTGGCGAATTCGCCGCGGGTTTGGTTGCAACTGGTGTCGGCTTTGTTGTCACTGGAGTTGCAGGCGCGGATGAAGCGGGGGATTCGGTCTTCACTGGTTTTGCAGGAGCCGGGGCTTTTTCCACTGCGGAGTCGAGTTTCTTGTCGGCGTCCAGCTTCTTGGTTGTGTCCGCGATGCTGATCGAGACAACTTGGTCCCGTTGCACAATCGCGAAACCATAGCCCGTTTTGACCTTGAACGAGCTTTCCTCGAAGCCAACGATCGTTCCAGTGATTTTCGTGCCGTCCTTGAGCTTCAACTCATCGGCGCTCGCCAGGAGTGGGACGAGCCACATGAGGAGCATCATGGACACCGCGAAGGGAATCCCCCGTCTCATGTGTTCGAGTATCGCCCGTGTCGCCGGAAGCAGCAAATTTCTGTCACGAGCGGTTGCCGGGTTAGTCAGCAGGTGGCATTCCTCGAATTTCCTGAGCGGCCGCGGAAGGTGCGCGGAAATTACGCGGAAGTCATCGGCAGGAGGTTTTCGGCAAGGAGTTCGACTTGCGGGGCGATGGCGAGGAAGGGAGCAAAGGCTTCGCGGAGCAGAGCGCGATATTTCGCGCGGTCGTAGCCATGGAAACCTTCCCAGAGTGAAAACACGCGGACGCGATCGTTTGGCACGCGGGAATCCGCGTCGGTGATGATGTACTCGATGGTTTGTCCCGGACGCAGCCGGACGCCCCGGCCAAAAAGTTGCTGCGCGGCGATCGCCGTGTGGCCCGCTTTGCGGTAGTCGCGCGGCTCGCGCGTCAGGCGCTTGCTGACAATCAAATCCTCGACGGCGATTTCACCGTTGACGAGCCGGTCTTCGTAGCGGCGCACCAGCCGGACAGCTTCCGCAAGCCTCCGGCAGTAGCCGTCGTAATCGTGCGCTTCGGCAAGGAGAGCGAGCACTTCCTTCTGCATCCGGACAATGAGCGGCGGAGTATCGTGGCGCCGGGACTCCAGCCCGCGAACTTTCAGATCTCCTTCTTCGCTCACCGCAAAAAAACGGTTCGGGACGGGAATGTCGTCGTACTGCTTCGACGGCAGGAAAACGATATAGCGATAGACGGCTTCGATGGCGATGGGAAGCCGGGTGCGCGCGCCGATCTCCCGCGCCAGCTCTTCGTAATCCTCGCGCGCGGCGCCATGCTTGTGAACGTACAGCGAGTCCACCAGGGCGTGCAACAATTCGAAGCCGCGATTTTCGACGAGTTCTTTCGCGGTGAGCAGTGTTTCGCGCGCGAAGGCGTTGATGGCTTCGTGGGCTTCGATTTTTCCGAAGCGCGCGTTTTTGTATCCGGTGTAGCCGAAGCAACAGACGAGTAACCATTTCAGCGAATCGCGCTGCAATTTGTACTGGTGCGCGAGTTCCTGCGAGAGGGCGGCGTCCTCGCGCAGGCGGCGTTTCCATTCCGTGCGCTTGGCAATCAATCGTTCGACGACGCGGCTTGTGATTCCGCGCCGCCGACGGCAGACGCGATAGCCGAGTTCCGGCACGCGCGGTGTCTCCGGGCAGCAAGGGCAATTCACGGTTTCGGGCGAAACGTTGAACCGCGCCATGATGTTTGGATATTCGCTGACAAAGTCGAGTTCGGCGACATTCGCGAAAAATCCCAGCTTCGGTACGAAGACAAGCCCGCCGCGATCCGCCGTGAGAAGCTCTTCGGGCGATTTCGGATCTTCGGGTTCGGCTTTCTGCTCGGGGATGAGCACGCCGTCGCGATACGCGAGTTCCATTTGCATGTAGGAGATGCCTGTGCCGGTGGTGGTGCGCGCGGCATACTGCACGGGAAGTTTCGTCACGCGGGCAAGCTCCCACAATCCCGCGAGATCGCATTTATCGGCGATAAACGAGTTTTGTGTGTCCACGTGAAGGCGTCCGAAAAGGGTCGTCGCGCTGTTTTTGAAGAGGATGCGGCCGTAGCTCATGTAGCTTCGCGCGCGGCTTTGCTGCACTCGCGCGTCCGCGTCGCGGTTGAATGGCAGAGCGATGCCGAGCTGCTTGGCCTGCTGCCGAAGACGCGGGAGGATCGCCGAGTCGCCCCAGTCGGTGAGGATCAGGTCGGGGTCGTGTTGCTTCAGCAGGTATTGCAGAGCGACAGCTGCGGGCTCGGCCGATTCGTCGAGTTCGTACACTCGGCCGTCCGCTTCCACTTCGAGCGGCGCACGGCGCCCGTGCGCGGGATCGATGCACGAAAGCCCGCCGAAGCGCAGGCGCATGATTTCGAGCGGGGGAGTGTCGTAATCGAGAGCCCATTCATCGTCACGGCACGCGAGAGCTTGCACGCAGCCCTCTTCGTCCGTCTCGGCTTCGACGAACGCTAGCGGGAAAACGCGCCGCTCCCAGCAATAGACCGAAGCGAGCATTAGGTCGCTGTTGTAGAGCCGCAGGCGCGAATCGAAACGATGCACCCAGCGCGCCCAAGCGGAGAAATCGCTCGGCCGCTCGACGGAGATTTCGAGCGTCTCGATGGGATCGCGCTCCCAAATGTCGGCGCGCTCGGTGAAGCGGCAAGCGACGCCGCGTCCGCGCGTTTCGAGCGTCGTTCGAAGGCGTTGCAGGGATTCGCGCGAACCTGCGGCATAAAACGACGGCGAGAAGCGGTCAATCAGAAGCCGGCGCGTCCGGTTCGAGTCGATCAGCCACAGCTTCATCCCCTGCGGGGAGGGGTAGAGATCGAAAATCCAGCCCTGGAGTTTCATGGAGTTCCTCTTTTTTCACCTGAAGCGCGCGCTCGAGCGCATCGAGCCGCTTTTCGTGGTCGAGGGCAATCGAGAGCAAGATGGCTTCCATGGGATTGTCGCTGCACTGGTAGGTGGCCGCCTGCGTATAGAAACGCGCGCGGTGGAAGAGGCGGTCGAAAGATTCCTGGTCGTCGCGGCGCAGGGCGCGGCGGAATTTCATCCAGCGCGCCGCGGCCTCTTGAATCAGTTGTACGAATGTCGGAACTGTGCGGCCCATGAGATTCTCCTGTTGCTAGGAAGGTGCTGAAAAATTGGCTTAAAGCGCTTCAGGGGTTGAAACCCCGCCCTTCCAACAGCGAGCGTTTTTCAGCAACCCGTTAGTTCGCAAAAATTTCCAGTCGCGTCATTTTGAGCGAAGTGACTGACCGTTCTTTTTCGCGTTCAGCACCGGAGGCGTCTTTTCACCGGTCAATGTAAGGCGGCCGTTCTCTCCGGCGGTGAAGCGTGCGACGTGGTCAGCTTGCGCGACAAGCTTGGCGAAAAATTTCCTTCGCGACGTTTGAAACGACCCGGCATCGGAAAAAACCGCGGTGGCGAGTGGAAGCTGCCGCAAAGTCTGCAGCGCTTCGAGCGCCCGGCGAAACGAAGCCGCCGCTTCGCGCTCGCGCACGTCTTCATCGAAATAAAGGTCCGGCAGCGCCGTGACGACCAGCACGCGCGCGGGAAATTTTTCCAGCAGGCGCGGCGCGCGCGCCAGCAACTCGGTCAACTGGAAGCAGGTGAACGCGCGGGCCACGCGGATGCGCTCGTTGAAAATCGCCGCCTCTGCGCCCCTTGCGCGGGCAAAACGCGCGATCAGCAGCGGGTCGAACCGGTTCGCGCCATCCAGGCACAGCACCGGCTTGCCTTGCGCGATGAGTCGTGGAAGAAAATAGTGGAAGAGCCGCGGCGCGTCCGGATGACCGTGAAACACTGCCAGGCTGGTCTCCGGAATCGTCCAGAGGCTTCGTGGCGAAGGAGAAGCGACAACCGGCACTCCAGGGCCAGGGACAATAAGGACACGTTCACCCATCGGCAGACCTCGGGCAGGGGCGGGAAGGGAGGGGCGCGGGACTGGGGCGGGTGAGGGCGGTCCGTGAGAGCCGGGCGAATATCGGTCAATTCACCCTGAATGGCAATGGGGCCGCAGCCTCTCCCGCCTTCCCGCTACCTCTACCAAAGCGAAGTATAGGCGAACAAAAAGCGAAAGTCAAATAATGAAGAAGCATCCCCATAGGACAAGTTGGAGAAAAAAGTGGCAAGATTTAGGTGCCTTGAAAATATGACGCTTAGCGCCATCTTCGGAAATACTGGGGAGAATTGGCGTAGATTGGTTGTCGGTGATGTTTGAAGCCTATTTTGATGACAGTGGAACGGATTCTAGTTCCTCAATTGCCATTGCTGCATGCTACGTCTCGACAAAGCGGGGCTGGGAAACATTTGTGAAAGAATGGAATATTGCTCGCTACGAAGAAGACTTCGACGTGTTTCATATGGCAGATTTTGCCGCCAAGCCGGACCTAGGCAAGAAGCCATTTTGCGATTGGAATCTCGAGAAGAAAGAGCGCGTCTACAAGCGACTCGCCACAATCATCAATGAGAACAAGCGAATTGGCTGTGGCATAGCGGTTCCAAAGGATGTTTTCGATAGATTAGTTCCCAGCTTGCCAGAAAAGCTCCGTGAGCAATTTGGGACGCATCATTACACCTTCGCAGTGAAAGCTGTGATAGCTCTGATAGGTGAGTGGCGACTAGAGTTAGGGATCACACTGCCGGTACAATACGTCTTCGATCGAATGGGGAAAGGGCGTGGGGAAATAGGGGCACTTTGGGATAACGTCCATGAGGAAAAATGGATGGGCGAAATATTTGGAATGGAGTGCAATGGATTTTCCTTTCACAATAAGGCTGATTTGAAACCTCTTCAGGCCGCAGATGTTTTGGCATGGCAAATGAATTGGCACATGCGCAATGTGATTAATATAGGCAAACACGATGTGGAAGATGCTCATTTTCATTTCAGGCTTTTACGATCAGATCAAGAGATGAAACTAGGGTTCTTGACAGAAGGAAATTTCAGAAACACAATTGAAATCAAACGACGCGCCTTGGAGTCACTCACTTCCCAGTGAGTTCCGGGAGCGTTCGGTGC
>Ga0326727_10012999_pt1 | contig 18707 bp, 13 predicted proteins | sample MB2enrmetagenome_FD_207643 | JGI IMG/M metagenome (GOLD analysis project Ga0326727, IMG submission 207643) | Lab enriched peat soil microbial communities from McLean, Ithaca, NY, United States - MB29MY | ecosystem: Environmental > Terrestrial > Soil > Wetlands > Peat | place: USA: New York...
GTATCCGCTATTCTCACGCCAGAAGACCACATTGTTTCCGACGCGCTCAACCACGCCAGTATCATCGACGGCGCCCGGCTATCACGCGCCAAGATCCACGTCTTCCCTCACAAAGACGCCGCCGCGGCGGAAAAGATCCTGGCGGAACTCGATGGCGCACCGGGCCACAAACTGGTGATCTCTGACGGCGTGTTTTCCATGGATGGCGACATCGGCCCCCTGCCCGCGCTAGTCGAAGCGGCCGAAAAGCATGGCGCCATCATGATGGTGGACGACGCGCATTCCTCCGGCGTCCTGGGCCGCAATGGGCGCGGCACCATCGACCATTTCGGTCTCCACGGCCGCGTCGATATTCAGGTCGGCACGCTCTCGAAAGCCGTCGGGGTGCTGGGCGGCTACGTCTGCGGAAGCCGCGATCTGATCGATTTTCTCTACCACCGTGCGCGGCCGTTTCTCTTCTCGACCTCTCATCCGCCGGCCGTCGCCGCGGCCTGCCTTGCGGCCTTCGACATCCTCGAACAGGAGCCGGAACGTATTGCTAACCTGTGGGCTAATCGCGAATATTGGAAGGCCGGTCTCGATGACGCCGGGTTTGATACCGGGCTCAGCGAAACGCCTATCGTTCCCGTGCTGGTGGGTGAAGCCGACCGCGCTCACCAGTTCTCGCATCTTTTGTTTGACAGCGGCGTGCTAGCGCTGGGCATTGGCTTTCCCACTGTCGCCAAAGGCCATGCCCGCGTGAGAACCATCGTGACGGCAACCCACACCCCCGCCGAACTCGATCAGGCGCTTGAAGCGTTTAAGAAGGCGGGTAAGTCGCTGGGGCTAGTTTGACCTACCGCAGTTTGGTCAGTCGTAGAACCACATGTGGGAGCTGACGACCAGATTGAGCGAGATAGCCGTGAGTAAGCTGGCCTCGAATAATAGAAGTACCGATTCGTAGTCCACACCCCTTTCTAGAGCCTCGCGTGTTGGGATGCAACGAGGAGACATAACACAGGGCCCACCAGATTCACCTCAGCGGCGCAGTCCCCTCGCTCAAAATATCCAGATACTTCCGGTAAACAAAAAGCCGGCTGCGCCGACGATTCGTGATCTCTTCCATAATCCCCAACTCCCGCAAATGTTCCACCGACGCTGAAACGGTCGGGAAACTCATCCCAGTCTTCCTCGCCGCAGCCGCAATCGAAAACATCGGGTTCGTTTGCGCGAATTGATGCAGCTTGAGCGCTGAAGCCGCCGGCCTCCCCAATGTTTCGATGCTCTTCCGGTCCGCTTCCATCAGATCCAAAATGCGCCGCGCCGCCGAAACCGCCTCCTCCGAAGTCTCCTTCACGCCCTCCAGGAAGAACTCGATCCAGGCCTCCCAATCGCCCTTGGCCCGCACCCGGTTCAGCAAATCATAATAGAGCTGCCGGTGCGTTTTGAAGAACAGACTCAGATACAGGATCGGCTCTTTCAGCGCTCCCGCCTCGCACAACAGAAACGTCACCAGCAGCCGCCCCAGCCTTCCGTTGCCATCCAGAAATGGGTGAATGGTTTCGAATTGAACATGCACTAGCGCCGCTTTAATCAGCAGCGGCATGTCTTTGCTCTCGCTGTGAATGAACATCTCCAGCTTCCCCATGCACTCCATCACCAGCGCCGCCGGCGGAGGCACGAAGAGGGCGTTCCGAGGCCGCGTTCCACCAATCCAGTTCTGCGTCCGGCGGAATTCTCCAGGTTCCTTGCCGCTTCCCCGGCCCCTCGAGAGAAGCTCTTTATGAATCTCGCGAATCAGGCGCAATGAAAGCGGAAATCCATCGCGCAGCCGCCTCAATCCGTGATACAGCGCCGCTACGTAGTTCGATACATCCTGCACATCCTGAACAGGCACCCCCGGCGCTTCTTCGTTTTCGAACAGCAGCAGATCGGAAAGACTGGACTGCGTGCCTTCAATCTGCGACGAAAGCACAGCTTCCTTTCGGACATATCCGTAAATGAAAAGCGAGACATCGGGCAAAGCCGACGCGAGTCCATCCAAACGCCCCAGCGCCTGGTTGGCCTGCTCCAAAAGAACCTGCACGCCATCGAGGCGCACCGGCGGCTTGGGCGGAAGCGGCGGCGGAACATACGCCCGCACCGTCTCGCCGGCGAAGGTGGAAGAGACTTGCGTACCGACCCGCTGATTCCGCGCTCCTTTAATTGTCACCCGCCCTATTAAAGGATAGCATCAATAACCTTAATAATCTTAAAGCCCTCGGCATTGTACGCTAATCCTTAGCCAACTCACATGTCAGAAAACGACGAACACATCTACGGCTTCGCCACGCGCTCCCTCCACGCCGGTCAGAAGCCCGACCCTACTACCGGCGCGCGCGCCGTGCCCATTTACCAGACCACTTCCTACGTCTTCGAGGACACCGAGCACGCCGCCGCGCTCTTCGCCCTGCAGCAGTTCGGCAATGTTTACACGCGCATCATGAATCCCACGCAGGCGGTTCTGGAAGAGCGTGTTGCGTCGCTCGAAGGCGGTGTTGCCGCGCTCGCGGTCGCCAGTGGTCAAGCCGCGCAATTCCTCACCATCACCAGCCTTGCTGGGGTGGGTGACGAAATCGTCTCCGCCAGCACGCTCTACGGCGGCACCTACACTCAATTCGACGCCAGCTTTCGCCGTCTCGGAATCAACACCGTCTTCGTGGAGCCGGACGATCCGGAGAACTTCCGCCGCGCCATCACGCCACGCACGCGCCTCATCTACGGAGAGACCATCGCCAACCCCCGGATGAACGTGCTCGATATCCAGGCGGTCGCCGACATCGCGCACGAGCACAATATCCCCCTCGTCATCGACAACACCTTCGCGTCTCCCTGGCTTTGCCGTCCCATCGAACATGGCGCCGATATCGTGGTCCACTCGCTCACCAAATTCCTCGGCGGACACGGTACATCCATTGGCGGCATCATCGTCGACAGCGGCAAATTCCCATGGGACAAGGGCCACTTCCCAATGATCACTGAGCCCAGTCCCGGCTATCACGGGATGCGCTTTCATGAGACCTTCGGCGCCATCGCTTTCATCATCCGCGCGCGCGTGGAGGGCCTGCGCGATATGGGCCCGGCCATCAGCCCCTTCAATGCTTTCCTGATTCTGCAAGGCGTCGAGACGCTAAAGCCGCGCATGGAACTACACTGCTCCAACGCGCAGAAAACCGCTGAATTCCTGGAGAAACACAGCCGCGTCAAATGGGTCAACTATCCTGGCCTCGCCTCCAGCCCTTACCAGACACTCACGAAGAAATACCTGCCCAGAGGCGCGGGCGCCATTCTGACTTTTGGAATCGACGGCGGTCTCGAAGCCGGCAAGAAGTTCATCAATTCGCTCAAAATGCTTTCCCATCTGGCGAATGTGGGCGATGCCAAAAGCCTGGTGATTCACCCCGCCTCCACCACCCATCAGCAGCTTTCCGAAGCGGATCAAAAGGCCGCGGGCATCACACCTGATCTGGTTCGCTTGTCGGTGGGGATCGAGGACATTGAAGATATCCTATGGGATCTCGATCAAGCGCTATCGGCATGACGAAAATGCACCCGAGGTGCGGCAGGCGCTTTCGCCTGCCCGGCGCGGACCCCGGGTCCTATCCAAGAGGATGGGAATGATTCATCTGGCTATTCAGCCGCTCCGGAGTCAACGAGCGTTGCGCCTCGCCATATTGCTCAATTTCCTGGGTAGCCTCGTCTGGCCCCAATCGCTTGTCATCCAGCGCGTCACCGTTATCGACGCCACCGATCGCGCCGCTCAGCCGGATATGACCGTCGTGATCGAAGGGGATCGTATGGCCGCGATCGCCCCGTGGAAGAAAGCAAAAATCCCGGCAGGTGCGCAGGTGATAGATGGCCGCGGTAAGTTCCTCATTCCTGGCCTGTGGGACATGCACGCGCACGGCGCCTCTGACGATAGGACCCAGTGGAGCCAGCTTCTTTTCCTCGCCAACGGGGTTGTCGGAGTGCGCGATATGGCCGGCCCGCCGGATGCCCACGCGTGGCGCCTTCAGCACCCAGCCTCCCCTAGCCGTTCGGTCAGCCTTTACCTCGGAAGTCCGGTCGTCGATGGTCCGAACCCGGTTTGGGCCGATTCTATTGTCGCCGCGAGCGAGGCGCAAGGACGCGAGATCGTCGACCAACAACAGCAACGGGGTGCTGATTTCATCAAGGTCTACGATCGCTTGCCACGCGATGTTTACTTCGCGATCGCGGATGAGGCCCACAAGCGCCGCATCCCATTCGAAGGGCACGTACCGGAATCCGTGACGGTAGCGGAAGCATCCGACGCCGGCCAGAAGAGCATCGAGCACTTGATCTTCATGGCCGAAGCTTGTTCGAGAGAGGAAGCCTCGATTCTCGCGGAGCAGCGAAGCGTAAATGCAGTGTTCCGATCCCCCACCGCGCCGTTGGAGGAGAAGATGGCCGCCGGGAAGCGTTGGAGTCAAATGCAGGTGCGCAAGCACGAGACCTATGATGAAGCGACGGCCCAGTTACTGTTTGCCCGATTCGTCAAAAATGGAACCTGGCAATGTCCCACTCTGACCCTCATTCGCGGGCAGATGGACGAACCATTGAACGTGAATGATCCAAGATTGAATTATTTGAGTAAAGGGGTCCGCGAGTTTTGGGATGTTGGCTACTATAAACATTTGCCGTCTGCGGCAAGGGACTCAGCAACCGCCTCGGCAAAGCTGGACTTCGAGGAGTCTCTTAAAATCGTGGGGAGCATGAATCGGGCGGGCGTCAATATCCTTGCCGGTACGGACACGATGAATCCCCAATGCTTCCCGGGCTTCGGCTTGCACGACGAACTCGCTTTGCTGGTGGATGCGGGCTTATCGCCGTTGGCGGCTCTTCAGTGCGCCACCCGGAATGCCGCGCGGTTCATGGGGACGCTCGACATAAGGGGAACAATCGAAACAGGCAAAATGGCTGATCTCGTCCTTCTCGACAAAGATCCTCTCGCCGATATCCATAACACGCGCTCTATTGAAGCAGTCGTGGTCAATGGCAAGCTCATCGCTCGCTCAGCGCTGGATCAAATGCTGGCGGAAGCGCAGGTTTTAGCGAGCCGCCCGGATGCCGGCGGTCCAGGGAAACGAAACCGATAGGGCACCTGGTCAGATTTCGTTAGTCGAACACTACCGTCTTATTCCGGTAACAAAGAACCCGCCGTTCTAAGTGCCACTTGATCGCTCTTGACAACACCACGCGCTCCAAGTCCCGTCCCTTTGCGATCAAATCCTCCACCTGATCCCGATGGGAAATCCGCGCCACATCCTGTTCGATGATCGGCCCGTCATCCAGCGCTTCAGTGACATAGTGACTGGTGGCGCCGATCAACTTGACGCCGCGCTGGAAGGCTGCATGGTATGGCCGCGCTCCCATGAACGCCGGAAGGAACGAATGGTGAACATTGATGATGCGATTGGGGTGCTCCCGCACAAACTCAGGCGAGAGGATCTGCATATAGCGAGCCAGCACAATCAGCTCGATCCCGCGATCCCGCAACAGGATTAACTGCTTCTCTTCCACTTCCCTCTTCGACGCCGGGCTTACCTCGAAATACTGAAACTCGACCCCATAGAACTTCGCCAGTGCTCCGCCATCCGGGTGATTCCCCATGATCAGCGCAACGTCATGCTGATGCAGGATATCGATCAGGCAATGCAGCGTCTTCGATACAAACACGGCCACTTTCGGACGCGCGGAAAGCAACTCCACGGACCACCGCATATGCAGCGAAGCAGCCATCACGGCAAACTCGCGCTGGAAGGCCTTCAAGTCGAAACCCGCCATGTCCCACTCAACCCGCATGAAGAACAATCCGGCTTCGGGATCCTGATGTTGATCCGCATGCAGAATATTCGCACTGAGCCGATAAAGCAGTCCCGACACGCTCGCCACCAGGCCCTTGCGGTCGGGACAATCAATCAATAGAACAGCGCTATCCTTCACAATCTCGAACCACAGCGTGGATTTTCCGCACACGCTCCAGCAGCGCGCCCAGCTTATCTAAGCGCAGCGCGTTGGCCCCGTCAGACAATGCTCGCTCCGGCGCATCATGCACTTCCACAAACAAACCCTGAATGCCGGTTGCAACCGCAGCCGAAGCGAGCGGAGCGATGAACTGCGGCTGTCCTCCGGAAGACCCTCCGGCGCCCGACGGTAGCTGAACGCTATGCGTCGCATCGAAAACCACCGGCCAACCCAGGTCACTCATGATGCGCAGCCCGCGCATATCCACCACTAAGTTGTTGTAACCGAAACTTGACCCACGCTCGGTCAAGATGACCTTGTCATTACCTGTCGATGCCACCTTGTCGGCCGCGTGCCGCATATCGAGTGGCGCGACAAACTGCCCCTTCTTGATATTGATAATCTTGCCGGTGCGCCCCGCCGCGACCAGTAAGTCGGTCTGTCGGCAAAGGAACGCGGGAATCTGCAGGATGTCTGCCGCACGCGCCGCAGCCTCGGCCTGCGACGGCTCATGTATATCGGTGACCACCGCATGTCCCGACGCGCGCACACCTTCCAGAATCCGCAGGCCTTCCGTAATCCCTGGTCCCCGAAAACCTTGCAGGCTTGTCCGATTGGCCTTATCAAACGAAGCCTTGAAAATGAATACTCCGGCGATCTTGCCGATCGCGGCGGCCATCCGATGCACATGCTCTTCGCTCTCAATTACGCAAGGACCGGCGATCAGAGCCAGTTCCTCGCCCGGACCAAATCGAACCGGGCCAGCCCCCGTCGTGACCTCAATCACCACGCGAATACTCGGCCACTTCGAACAAACGCGACTCGTTAATCCGCCGGCGCTTCTGCTCAAATGCCGCTCCAATGAATGACTTAAATAGCGGGTGCGGCTCCATCGGCTTCGACTTGAATTCGGGATGAAACTGGCAGCCCAGAAACCATGGATGGTCTTCTATCTCGCAAATCTCCACGTAAGTCTTGTCCGGGGTTTCACCCGTGATCCGCAAACCTGCTGCCGTCAGCACTGCCTCATACTCACGGTTGAATTCGTACCGATGCCGGTGCCGTTCGCTAATCTCGGTGGTCCCGTACGCCTCGTGAGCGAAGCTGCCCGGTTTCAAGATGCAGGGCCATGCACCCAGTCGCATCGTGCCGCCCAGTTCATCCACGCCTTTCAGTTCCCGAAGCTTGAAAATCACGCGATGCGGAGTATTCGGATTGAACTCGGTGGAGTTGGCGCGATCCAGACCCGCCACGTGCCGCGCCAACTCGATCACCATGGTCTGCATCCCAAGACAAATTCCGAAGTAAGGCGTCTTATTCTCGCGAGCGAACTGTATCGCGCGAACCATCCCTTCGATTCCTCGCTCACCGAAACCCCCGGGAACCAGAATACCGTCGAACTCGCGCATTCGCTCGCGCCATTCCGTGGCCTCGCGTACTCCGTGTTCCAGCGCCTGCGCTTCGATCCATTCGATGGTCACCTTCACCCGGTGCGCGATCCCCCCATGCAGCAGGGCCTCTTTCAAGCTCTTGTAAGAGTCCTCGTACTCCACATACTTGCCGACAATCCCGATGGTTACTTCATCCATCGGGTTCGACATATGCTCCAGCATCCGGCTCCACTTAGATAAGTCGCGATCCTTCGCCTCCATATGGAACTGCTTCAGAATAATTTCGTCGACCTTCTCCAGGGCAAACACCAACGGTACTTCATAGACCGAACTGACATCCCGCGCAGTGATGACGGCTTTCACATCCACGTCACAGAACAGCGCGATCTTCTCTTTCATTTCTTCAGGTAAAAACCGCTCTGCGCGGCAGAGTAAAATGTCCGGCTGAATACCGATCGCCCTCAGTTCTTTGACACTGTGCTGCGTCGGTTTGGTTTTCAACTCCTGGGCAGCCGCGATCCAAGGCACCAGAGTCACGTGGACGAACAGAGAGTTCTCACGGCCCATCTCATGCCGCAACTGACGGATCGCTTCCAGAAACGGCAGCGATTCAATATCGCCCACCGTACCGCCAATCTCGACAATTACGACATCCACGCCGTCCGAAACCTTGCGCACCGCGGCCTTGATCTCGTTCGTCACATGGGGGATCACCTGAACCGTTTTCCCTAGGTAATCCCCCCGGCGCTCGCGCAGAATGATCTGCTCATAGATACGGCCGGAGGTCAGGTTATTGCTCTGCGTGAGGCGCGCGTGCGTGAAGCGCTCGTAATGTCCCAGGTCGAGGTCCGTTTCGGCCCCATCGTCGGTCACGAATACCTCGCCGTGCTGAAACGGGCTCATCGTGCCGGGGTCCACATTCAGATACGGATCAAACTTTTGCAGGGACACTTTGAGACCGCGGCTCTCCAGCAGGCAGCCAATCGACGCCGCTGCGATCCCTTTCCCTAAAGAAGAAACGACGCCGCCGGTTACGAAGATGCACTTAGCCATTTTTGTTGATTGTCTCGGGTAAACGTTCGAATAAGTATCTTGCTCGGTCCAGGTCCTCGGGGGTATCCACCCCGAAGCTCTCATACTCTGTCTCCACCACGCGGATCTTGAAGCCATTCTCCAGCGCGCGCAACTGCTCCAGCCGTTCCGCTTGTTCCAGTGGACCGACGGGTAAGTCTGGATACCGCAGCAGGAATTCCTTGCGGTAAACATAGAGCCCCGTATGTTTGAAGAAGCGAGGTTCATCACCCCCGCTACGAACATGCGGGATCGCGGCGCGTGAGAAATAAAGCGCGTTCTGAAACCGGTCGGTCACTACTTTCACCACGTTGGGGTCGGCAATCTCGCGAGAGTCCTCGATGCGCTTGCTTAAGGTGGTCATCTGGATGGCCGGTTCATCGATCACGGGCAGGATGGCGGCATCGATGGCGGCGGGGTCGATTAGCGGCTCGTCACCTTGGACATTCACTACGATTCCTGCGGAATCCGCGGAAGCCACTTCCGCTGCGCGGTCAGTGCCGGATGGATGGTCGGAACGCGTCATGCGGACGGGCGCTCCAAAGCTTCTCGCTTCCGACGCAATCCGCTCATCATCCGTTGCGATCACCACAAGGTCAATGTAGCGCGCCATGCAAACACGTGTATACACGTGCTCAATGATAGATTTGCCGGCAAGGGTGGCGAGGGCTTTTCCAGGAAATCGGGAGGAAGCGTACCGAGCGGGGATCACCCCCAGGATTCTTCGGCGCACACGCTATATTACTACATTCGTTTCTATGTTAGACTGGCCGCAGAAGAACGAGGGAAGCGTAGCATGCGCGTTTTTCCATTTGCGGCTTGCGGGGCGCTCTCCGCAATACTGGCCCTGAGCCTTTTTTCCGCCGAACCGGCGGACACCACTACCCCCAAGGTTAGTATCGATCCGCGCGCCAAGCCGGGCGAAAAAGAAGCGCCGGCGCCTAAGGCGAACATTCGAGTTGAAACCACCGTCGTACAGATTCCCGTCACGGTGACGGACCAACTCAACCGTTTCGTGACCGGCCTCGAAAAGGAAAACTTCCGCGTTTTTGAAGACAAAGCCGAGCAGACCGTCGCCTATTTTTCGAGTGAGGACGCACCGCTTTCGGTCGGCATCGTGTTCGATACCAGCGGCAGCATGGGACAGAAGCTCGAGAAATCGCGCCAGGCCGTTTCCCAGTTTTTTAAGAGCGCCAACCCGGATGACGAGTTCTTCCTGGTGGAGTTTAACGATCGGCCTGAGTTGGTGAATCCCTTCACCACCAGCCTGGAAGAGATTCAGAATAAGCTCACGTTCACTCAATCGAAAGGCCGTACGGCGCTTTTGGACGCCGTCTATCTGGCGCTGCACACTATGAAGAAGGCGCGCAACCCACGAAAGGCGCTGCTGATCATCTCCGACGGAGGCGACAACAGCAGCCGTTACACCGAGAGCGAAATCAAGAATCTGGTTCGCGAGGCGGACGTTCAGATCTACGCGATAGGCATTTTCGAGCCGATGAGTTCCCGCGGCAGAACGGCTGAGGAACTTTCCGGCCCCGGCCTGTTGAGCGAGATCGCCGAACAAACCGGCGGTCGGCATTTCCCGGTGGAGAATCTCAACGATCTCCCGGACGTAGCCGCTAAAATCGGAATTGAACTCCGCAACCAGTATCTGCTGGGATATACCCCGACGAATGCCGCTCGGGACGGAAAGTACCGGCGCGTGCAGGTAAAGCTTGTCCAGCCCCGCGGGCTGCCGCCGCTTCGTGCAAGCTGGAGACTCGGGTATTATGCACCTACGCAGTAGCGCGGCCCTGGCTGTCGCGCTCACCTTGACCACCAACATGGCCCCGCGCGGCAATGCGCAGGAAGAAGCCACTTTCACCACGAACACGCGGCTGGTAATTCTGCCGGCGATCGTGCAGGATAAATCCGGACACCTGGTTACCAACCTGACTCAGGGCCAGTTCCAGGTTTTTGAAGACGGAACGCCCCAACCTATCAAGCTGTTCAAACGTGAAGATGTTCCGGTCTCGCTTGGGATCATCATCGATTCCAGCGGCAGCATGCGTCCCAAACGCGAAGGCGTGGAATCGGCCGCGCTCACGCTAGTTCGCGATTCCAACAAGGCGGATGAGGTCTTCATCGTCAATTTCAATGACGAAGCCTATCTGGACGCGGATTTCACCAGCAACATCGAGGACATGAAAAAGGGTCTCTCCAAGATCGATTCACGGGGCGGCACCGCCATGCGCGATGCCATCCGCATGTCCATCGACCACATGAAGGAGAAGGCCAAGCGTGATAAACGCGTGCTCCTGGTCGTCACCGACGGCGACGACAACGCCAGCATGGTGAGCTTGGAAAATCTGGTGCGCGAGGCCCAGAGCAGCGACGTTCTCATCTATGCCATCGGGTTGCTTACCGAAGAAGAGAAACGCGAGGCCAAGCACGCCAAACGTTCCCTACTCGCTCTGACTGAAGCCACGGGCGGAATGGCGTTTTTCCCGAAAGACGTAAGCGAGGTGGAGAGCATTGCGCATGAGGTAGCTCGCGATATTCGGAACCAGTACACCATTGGTTACACGCCGCCGACCAAGAGCATGGATGGTTCCTACCATGCGGTGAAGGTGGTTGCCAACGCTCCGAACCATCCCATAGTGCGCACGCGGACGGGCTACTACGCGACCCGCGACAGCATGAATAATACGCGTGCCGGAAGCTCAACAGACTAATGTTCGGGCTGCTTTGGGATATGACGCGCGGATACCGATTGTGTCCCTGGAAGAGTCCCTACCTGTTGTGGCGGATCGAAACGTACTCGGGCATCGAGGCGAAGGATATCGATTTCAGGCGGTTTGTCTCGTTTTGCTGGAGCTCGAAGCGAGACCTGTTCCGCTATTTGATGTGGGCGGAGCGGATGCGCTCCAACTGACTCACACCCTGCGAACAAGCCAAATCACAAGCGCAATCACAAGTATGGTTCCGAGTAATCCCATGCCGAGCATTTTTTTGTCTCCTTTTAAGAACATGTCTCTTACTTGCAGGTTGGTGGCCAAGTGCAGCGAACGCATCCACTGAATCGGTTCATTAGCCGGGATACAATACTTGAACTGGGGGGAACTCAAATGTCGGACAAGTTGACAGCGTTGGCCTGTGCCTTTTTCATCGCGCCGCTTTTATCGGCGCAGACCGTCGACGAGATCATCGCGAAGAATCTGCAAGCCCGCGGAGGCCTCACCAAAATCAAAGCCGTTCAATCCATGCGAGCTACCGGTAAACTCACTTCGGGAAGTTTCCAGGCCAAGTTCATTCAAATGAACCTGCGCCCCAATCGCGTGCGCGAAGAAGTCGTTATCCAGGGCATGAGTCAGATTGATGCCTACGATGGAAAAATCGGGTGGCGCGTCTCGCCCTTTGAAGGCCGCAAGGACCCGGACCTTCTGTCTTCGGACGACATGAAAGCCCTAATCACCGATGCCGACATCGATGGCCAGTTAGTCGATTACCGCAATAAAGACCACCGCGCCGAACTCGAAGGACATGACTCTGTGGAAGGCACGGATTGCTACAAAATTAAACTGATGCTTAGCAACGGTGACGTCCGCTACTTCTATATCGACACCGATTCCTTTCTTGAGCTAAAAATCGAAACACAGCGCAACATTCGAGGTACCGTGCAATACTCGGAGACTTACTACGGCGACTACGAGGAAGTCAACGGCATCTACTTCCCCTTCGCCATGGAAGTCGGCGAAAAGGGCAGCACGGATCGTACTAAGTTCACCATCGAGAAGGTGGAGTTGAACGTTCCTCTGAAAGCCACTCTGTTCACAGTCCCCACCGGCGGTGCCAAGTGAGACTTCTCCTCCTGCTGACGGCCGCCTGTTTGCTATCCGCGCAAGACCTCAAATTCGATTCCGATTCCATCTCTGGTCTCGGCGCGCGCAACATCGGCTCCGCTGAAATGAGCGGCCGCGTCACTTCCGTCGCCGCCGTGCGCGAGAACGGACGCCTCACCGTCTACATCGGGGCAGCCAGCGGCGGCGTATGGAAGTCCGTCAACGGAGGGGTCAACTATCGCCCGGTGTTCGATAAGCAGCCGGTCCAATCTATTGGGGCTATTTCCGTTGATCCGCAAGATCCGAAGACGGTATGGGTAGGTACCGGCGAAGCCTGGACCCGGAACAGCACATCCATTGGAGACGGAATTTACAAATCAACCGATGCCGGCGAAAACTGGACCAATATGGGGTTGCCTAACTCGGAGCGCATCAGTAAGATACTGATCGATCCGAAAGACCGCAATATTGTCTACGCTTGCGCTCCGGGTAAGTTGTGGAGCGACAGCAACGATCGCGGCGTGTACAAAACGACCGATGGCGGCCAGAGCTGGAAGCTCATCCTGAAGGGCGGGAACGCATCTACCGGCTGCTCCATGATGTCCATGAGTTCGCGCGATCCAGGAACCCTCTACGCTGGCATGTGGGACTTTCGAAGGCGCGGCTGGACCTTCCGGTCGGGCGGGGAGGGCCCTGGCTCGCCCAGCGCCAGCGCCTTCTATAAGTCGGTCGATGGCGGCGCAACCTGGACCGATCTGAATGACAAATCCGCCAAGGGCCTGCCGGCCAAGCCGTGGGGACGCATCGCCGTCGCGACGGCGCCGTCCAATCCGGACGTAGTTTACGCTCTCATCGAATCCACCCGCTCCGCCTTGTTCCGGTCCGGTGATGGCGGCAAGACCTGGGAAGAGCGCGACCGCAGCCAGATGATGGTTTGGCGCCCATTCTACTTTGCGAACCTAATCATCGACCCCAAGGATGAAGACCGCATCTACAAGCCCGGCGGCAGTCTGATTATGAGCAGCGACGGCGGTAAGAGCTTCAGCTTTATCGGGGGCGGAGCACATGGGGACTTCCATGACGTTTGGGTCGACCCCGGCAACACTAATGAGTTGATCACCACCGATGACGGCGGAGTTTGGTACTCGCACGATGGCGGAAATAAGTGGCTGAAATCGGAGAATTTGCCGATCTCGCAGTTCTACCACGTCAGTGTCGACATGCACGATCCTTACCACGTGATCGGTGGCTTGCAGGACAACAGCGTGTGGGTCGGTGACTCAGCCTATCCTGGCGGAATCACCAACAGCCGTTGGGAGAACCTCTACGGCGGGGACGGTTTCTTCGCTTTCGCCGACCCGGTAGATCCCAACTACTTCTACGTGGAGGCGCAAGGTGGCGCCATCTCTCGCGTCAACCGGACGACCCTCGAAACACGCAGCATCCAGCCCCAGCAGAATTATGGGGAAGGGAAGCTTCGCTTCAATTGGAACACTCCCATTCACTTGAGTCCCAATGACCCCAACGTTATCTATATCGGCGCTCAGTTTCTTTTCCGTTCCAACGACCATGGACAAAGCTGGAGCCGCATCTCACCGGACCTCACCACCAATGACCCGGCCAAGCAGAAGCAGGAAGAATCCGGCGGCGTCACGGTCGATAACTCGGCGGCGGAGATGCACACCACTATCTATTCGATCAGCGAATCGCCGAAGAATGCCTCTGTTATCTGGGTTGGCACCGATGATGGAAACGTTCAGGTAACGCGCGATGCGGGTAAGTCCTGGAGTAACGTTGTCGCGAACGTCCCGGGGCTTCCGAAGAATTCGTGGGCCACTTGGGTAGAAGCCAGTCGCTTCGATGATGCCACCGCGTATGCCGTTTTCGACCGGCACACCTTCGGTGACATGAACCCTTACGTTTTCAAAACCACGGATTCCGGTCGAACGTGGACTCCTCTCATTGGTCCGGACAGTGGGGTCAAAGGCTTCGCCCACGTCATCAAGGAAGATACCGTTTCAACCAATCTGATGTTTGCGGGCACCGAGTTCGGGCTGTGGATCTCGCTAGACACAGGCAGGCATTGGGCTCAATACAAAGGCGGCGATTTTCCGAATGTGCCGGTGCGCGATATCGTAGTGCATCCACGCGAATCGGATCTGGTACTTGCTACTCATGGTCGTGGCATCTGGATCATCGATGACATTTCGCCACTGCGCCAACTTACCCCGGAGATACTCGATAAGGACGCGGTGTTTCTCACAGGGCGCGTGCCAAAACAGAGAATTGGAGCCAGTGGCGGATGGTCGGAAGGGGATGGGACTTTTGTTGGAAAGAATCCCCCCGACGCCGCCCTGATCACTTATTACCAAAAGAAGCGACACGTCTTTGGCCGGATGAAACTGGAGATCTTTAATGCCAAGGGTGACTTGGTGGATACTTTGGCGGCCAATAGCCGTCGCGGTATTAGTCGCATCGAGTGGACCATGCGTCTGAAGGCGCCCCGCGTGCCGCCTGCGGCAATTGCAGCGGGCGAGGCAACGGTCGGGCCCAGGGTGCTGCCGGGAACTTACACCGTGAAGCTCACGCGCGGTAAAGAAGTCTATTCCACTCAATTGACGCTTCAGATAGACCCCAGGGCCACTTACAATCTGGACGATCGCAAAATCGAATTCGATGCGGCGATGAAGGTGTACGCATTAATGGAAGACTTGGCCTTCGACGTAGACCGCATCAACGCGGCCCGCGCGGAATTGGCGAAGCGCAAGGGTACCGAGGCCCTGGCTGTGCGATTGGATGAGATTCGCAAGAAAATCGTCGCCACCAAAGAGGGTGGAGCAATCACGGGAGAAGAGCGTATCCGTGAGAAAACTTCACAGCTCTATGGGGCTATCGTGTTCTACGATGGGCGCCCCGCTGACTACTACGTCTCACGCATCGAATCGCTTGCTCGCGAACGCAAAGACGTGGTGGATGAGTTCGAGGCCTTCGCTAGGGAACAGCACCTCTCCATGCTGACGCGGGAAGCATGGGAGAAAACTAGCAGCGATGGAGGCGGTGGCTCCGCCTCCACGGGTGCGAAAGTAGCGCTGGACAGGTTTAACTTGCGGTAAACCGTCTCTTTTCCGGCAAAACAGCACCACTCTCTATATTTGGACGAGCTGCTTCGGGCGGCTTGTTGCCGATCGCCAGCTTTTTCATTTTGTACAGCAGCGCTTTGTAATCGATCCCCAGAAGAGTCGCTGCCTGTTTACGGTTCCAGTGACAGGAATTCAGGGCCGCGATGATAGCTTCCGATTCGGCGGCCTTCCGGGCGACATCCACTTCCGAGAGAATCGAAGCGGAAGGGTTCTCCATTTTCTCCGCCGCGTCCGAAACCGGAACGGGGCCATATTGGATGGCCAGTTCCTTCATGCGGGTCTCAAGAGTAGCGGCATCGGTTGAGAGAAGTCTGGCGGCCCTCTCCCGGTCCCACTGCGCGGCATTTAAGGCATTGCGTATGGCGCTCGCTTCCGACATTTCCTGGAGGCGGGATTGGGCCACGGAAGCCGGTCGTGCAATCAGTCTGGGCTTCTTCCTCCTCGACTGCGAAATCAGTTCGTTAGCAATCCAATCCGCGTTCCTCAGAATCAGGAACTTGCGCATCACGTTCTCGAGTTCTCTGATATTGCCCGGCCAGTCGTGGTCCAGAAGTGCCCGTTGCAGCAGCAACGTGATCTCTGGGGCCGGACACTCCGGCGTCGCATGCCTCCGTAAAAACATTTCGGCCAGCGGTAGAATCTCGTCGCTGCGGTCACGGAGCGGCGGAATGTGCACGTCGATAATGTTCAACCGGTAGAAGAGATCTTCACGAAAAGTGCCCTCGGTGATGGCGGCCTCCAGATCCCGATGGGTCGCGGCCATAACCCGCACGTCCACGCGCGAAACTTCGCGCGCCCCGATCCGCATGAATTCCTTGTCCTGCAGCACCTGAAGCAGTTTGGCTTGGAGCCTTACGTCCATGTCCCCGATCTCGTCCAGTAGGATCGTGCCTCCATTGGCCAGTTCGAACTTGCCGGGGGTAGTCTTAAACGCACCCGTAAACGCGCCGCGCTCGTAACCGAATAGCTCGCTCTCGATCAGCTCAGACGGAAGCGCTGCGCAGTTGATCTTCAGGAACGGGCCGCGCGAGCGCGGGGAGCGTTGATGAAACCGCCGTGCGATCACTTCCTTGCCAACTCCAGTCTCGCCCCGCAGCAGAAGGGGAACAATCGTGCTGGAGGCTCGATCCAGGAGGGTTTCGATCTTGCTGGCCCACGATCCTTGCAGGGCCAGGAAAGTGCAGTCTTCCTCTTCCGTCCTGGTTTCCGCCGGCAGAACGCGCTCGATTGCATTTATCAGATCCTGAGACGACTCAGGTTTTACCAGGAAGTCGTTTGCTCCGTTTTTTAGAGCCAGAACGATGTCGCGCGGAGAATCAGTAGTTGAGAACGCGATAATGGGAAAGTCGGGGCGAAGCCTACGGAACTCCTGTAGTGTCTGGAATCCGTCCTGGTAAGGCTTGGCAAAGTCGAGTAGTAACAGGTCTGCGTCGTCCGACTCCGTCGCGATACGTGTTGCCGTCGTCTCGGTGGGTCGGGGAAACTTAAGATCAAAGCCGTGCGAAGGAATTGCCTGTCCGAGATACTTGCGTACCTCTGTTTCTTCGCCGGCTACAAGAATGGTTCGCATAGGGGGGTAGCCTTCATTCCAATTGAGTTACGTCTGACAAGTAATGCGTAATTTCTAGGGCCAATCGGCCAAGTTATTATTGACTGGTGTAAGACGACGGTCTGCGCGGCGGTGCGAGCTTCAATCAAGGCCGGTTGTGTCGAAATTTCACGTTTCCAGACCAATCTGCACTTCCGATCACGCGTCGCCGGGGAGGCCAAAATTCCGCCCGGACAGGGCGTATGTTCCTAAGGGTAATACAAAAACGCCCGAATAGCACACATATACGGGCGCTCACTCTAAGACAGAGTACCTTCCTGACTGATGATCAGTAATACGGGACCAATTGGCTATTTGGACGCGGAACGCCTAAATCGCATAGTGAGATTATCTGTGCTAAGCGTTACAGATCGCAACCGTTTTTTGAATAATCTTTTGTAAAGATATGCAACGACGGCGGTTACTGCACCGTCAAGGATGCGGTGGCCTGGAGTCCTGCACGGTATGCCGTAATTCCAACAGTTGTATTCTTCGTCACTTTGCCTGCGGTGGCTGTGAATGAAGCCGATGTCGCGCCTTGGGCTACCGTGACCGACAAGGGAACTGAGACGATATCATTAGAGCTGATTAAGTTAACGACTACGCCGCCGGCGCCAGCTGGTCCCCCAAGCGTTACGGTTCCGGTGGCCTGCTGACCGCTTTGTATGGTGGTCGGGTTAATAGTAATACCTGTCAACGGATGTGGCCTAGGAACAACAGTCAGGCCAGTCGTCACAGTCGCTCCTGAGTAAGACGCCGATAGCGTCGCGAGGCTCGACGTTAGTACCGAAAGCGTGGTTACTGTGAACGTGGCCGACGTCGATCCTTGCGGGACAGTTACCGTAGCGGGGACAACGGCCAGCAGAACATTCGAGCTCGCGAGGTTGATAACCGCTCCCCCACTTCCTGCCGGGCTGGCCAGGGTTACCGTTCCGGTGGTGCTCGTGGGGCCGACCACGGAGTTCGGATTTACGGAGATGCTGCTCAACGCGGGAGTTACGCTTAGGTTCGAAGTGAGGTTGACCCCCGAATATGATGCGGCGATTACCACTGGCGCTTGTTTTGGTACCGAAACGGTCTGAACAGTGAAAGCAGCCGTGGTGGCTCCCTGAAGGACCGTAACGGACGAAGGTACTGTGGCCACTGAAGTGTTCGAGCTGGAAAGTGAGACGGCAATGCCCCCGGATCCAGCAGCCGAAGACAGAGTAACCAAGCCGGATGCCACTTGGCCCCCAACAACCGAGGTTGGGCTGGCTGAAATACCCGTGAGATATGGAGGCGGCGGATTCACGGTTAAACCGAACCCTTCAGTAACGTTCAGATATGAAGCTGTTACATTCACCGAGGTTGGCGTCGTCACAGTGAGTGGCGCCACCGCGAACGTACCCGAATTGGAACCGGCGGGGATCAAAAGGGACGTCGGGATAGTGACATCCGCTGGAGACGCGGCTATCGACACTGTGGCTCCTCCACTGGGAGCCGCGGCGGACAGTTGGGCGGTGCATGACGAGGTAGCCGGAGGCGTCAATGAGACCGGGGCGCAGGTGAGCCCGTCGAGTGCCGCCGGTTGAATAATTGTTACAGTCCCGCCGGTCGCCGATGTCGTCAGAGCGAAGCCCGAGGGATCGGCGGCCGTTGGAACCGAAAGTTGAACCTGAGAAGAAGTATCTTGGGTCGACGGGGAAACTAC
>Ga0326727_10013000_pt1 | contig 18706 bp, 18 predicted proteins | sample MB2enrmetagenome_FD_207643 | JGI IMG/M metagenome (GOLD analysis project Ga0326727, IMG submission 207643) | Lab enriched peat soil microbial communities from McLean, Ithaca, NY, United States - MB29MY | ecosystem: Environmental > Terrestrial > Soil > Wetlands > Peat | place: USA: New York...
GGAGCGCGTCGGCTTTGGCGGGAATGTATCGGACGGATTTGAAGAAGTTTACGAAGTTGGCGGCCGGACATCGACGGATGGCGGCGGCTTTGGGATCTCCGCCGGGTTAGCCGGGAGGAAGGTGGCGGGTCAGGCTTTTCAGTTCGTTGAGGAAGGCTTGTTCGTCCTGGAAGTCGCGATATACCGAGGCGAAGCGCACGTAGGCGATTTTGTCGATGCCGCGCAGGGTGTCCATCAGGAACTCGCCAATTTCGATGGTGGTGATTTCGCGATCCGGGGAGTCCGCCGAGGACCTTTTGACGATCAAATTTCTCTCTGCGGCCATCCTTCTTGATCACCATGTAGGGGACTTCGTCGATGCGCTCGTAGGTGGTGAAGCGCTTCTCGCAGGAGTTGCACTGGCGCCGGCGGCGGATGGAATCGCCTTCTTTGCTCTCGCGGGAATCGATGACGCGATCTTCTATATGGCCGCAAAATGGACACGTCATACGATTCCCCGGTTGGCCTCGCGCAGACGCGCACGGGCCAGGCCGCGGTGCAGTTCGGGAATATGTCCCAGCGCCAGCAACGCTCCAACGGGGACGATGGCGGCGAATGAAATAAACCAGATCATGAGGCCGACGCCGGCCGCGATCTCGATGGGCACTCCAAAAATCTGCGTCAGGACCAGCACGGCCGTCACTTGCGCTCCGCCTCCCACTGCCGGCAACTGCACCAGGGAACCGAACGACACGAAGCCCATCAGGACCAGAATGTCCATGGGGGCCAGGTCGACTGCGTTCCCGAATGCCTTCAGAACGCAAGCATAACAGGCGGCGATCAGGAGCCACTCCATCAAGGTGTAGCCGATCATGAGTGCGGTGGCTGATTGGCTCTTGGTGCTGCGTATGCCCTCGAGGAAGCCGACGATCAGCCTTTCTACCTTTTCGAAGTGGTGTTTGGAGAGGAAACCCAGCGCCCGCAGAATCCAGCGCTGGATGTGTTCGCTGCGGTATTTCATGGCGAACAGAACGGCGAGACACACCCCCGCGCCGGCGCCGATCACCACACCACCTACGCGGAGGGCCCACGACAAAGCAAACCCAAGATTGGCGCCGGAGCCGCTCACCTGGCTGAGGGCGAATCCAAAGACGGCGAGGGCGATCAGGACGTCGTAAATACGCTCGACGATCCACGCGGCGACTTGTGATGAAAATGGTACACCTTCCCTGTTTGCAATCAGATAGGGTCTTAGCATCTCGGCGGGGCGACCCAGTGCCGTGACGGCAGAATAGCCAATGATCGTGGCTGAGAGGAGTCCCAGGAAGTGGGGATGAGGGCGCAGCGGCTTCAGCAAAATGGCCCAGCGGAGGGCTCGAACTACGTAGGTAGAATAGGCGAACAATACGGAACCCGCCAGCCAAGTCCAGTCAAGGGCGGTGACCGTGGCGACGAAAACCGGCCAGTTGAATCCCCTCTTATGGGTTGCGATGATTACGGCCCACACGACGACAGCTGCCAGCAAAAGGCCGACGGCAGCGATTTTCTTCCGGTGTCCGGCTTGCTCGGAACCGCGTCGTGGCGGTGGCCAGTTCCCCATGGTATTCACGTGGAGTGGATTCGTTTAAAAATTGAACCTATCATGATAAAGCCTCGTTCCTTGTATTGGGAAGAGCAAGTGGGGTACCACCCGGGTGGGATTCTTTTGCACTTTCGATTGATCGTACAGCAGGGACACGAGGAAAGTATGGCAGCAGGCACGGCGTGGACGGTCTGGAACGTAACGGGCGCCGTCTGGCCGGGAACGGCGGATTTGGATCTCGACAGCACACTGGTGGCGCGCTGCCTCAGCGGGGAAGATGCCGCCTGGGAAGAACTCGTGCGCCTGCACACCAGGCGTGTTTATGGGATCTGCTACCGGTTCACGGGCAGGGATTCCGAGGCGCAGGATCTTACCCAGGATGTATTCCTGCGGGTTTTCCGGGCGCTCGGCGGGTTCCGTTCCACGGAAGGGTCGTTTGCCACGTGGCTGACGCGGCTGACGCGCAATCTGCTGATCGATCACTATCGCCGTACGCGAAATCAGCGGGTGACGGATTCGATTGAAGAACAGCTGCCGCGGGTGGAAGAAGGTTTCGTGGCCGTGAGCCGGCCGGACAGCGTGCTGGCAGGGCGGGAGGCGAGCGAACTACTGCAGGGGGCGCTGAAGAAGCTTTCGCCGGAACTGCGCGAAACCATAATCCTGCGCGATCTGCAGGAGATGGAGTACCGCGAGATTGCCGATGTGCTGGGCATCCCCGAAGGTACGGTGAAATCCCGTTTGAACCGCGGCCGCGCGGAATTGGCGAGGCTGCTGAAGAAGCACCGGACGGCAGTATAAGTGAGTAACGAGATGGGCTGCGAAGAATTCGAAATTCAGCTGGCGGATTACATCGACGGCGGAACTGCGTCTGCCGAATTCCTCAGCCATCTGGAATCTTGCGCCGCCTGTGCGTCGTTGACGGAAGATGCGCAAAGCGCCGTGGCGTTCATGGAGATCGCCGCCGACGTGGAGCCGCCGCCCGCGCTGGTGGGAAAGATTCTGCATGCCACCAACTCCGGATGGGAATTCAAGCTGCGCGCCAAGGGTATACGGGGCTGGATTAACCGGCTGTTCGCTCCAGTTCTGAAGCCGCGCTTCGTGATGGGGGCGATGCTGACCATGATGTCGATCACCATGCTGAGCCGGTGCGCGGGTGGTCCGAAGAATACGCTGACGGCGGCGGATCTGGATCCTGTGCGGTTGTGGTCGTCGCTCGATTACAAGACCAACCGGCTGTGGGACCAGACCATGAAGAGTTACGAGAGCATGCGGCTGGTGTATGAGATCAGGACCCAGCTCAATGAGTGGAAGCAACAGCAGAGCGACGCCGACGATGCGGCGGCGGATGCGCGGGCCAACAGCCGGAAGCTGGAACCCGCAAAGGTAGAGGACAAACAGGAGAAGAAATGAATTGCGCGAACCATCCCGAAGTGCCCGCTGTGGCGTTTTGCCGTGAATGCGGGAAGCCGATGTGCGAGGAGTGCCAGCGGTCCGCGCTCGGCTCGGTGTATTGCGCGGAGCATCTTCCTGTGGCCGCGCCGCCGCCCCCGAGTTATGTGACGCCGCCAAGCTATGCGGCGTCGCCTTATACAGCACCGGTTTCAGACCATCCCGTGGCGGATCCGAGCGTACATCCCGCACTGGCTTTAATCCTGGGTTTCGCTCCCGGCGTGGGCGCCATTTATAACGGCCAGTACGCCAAAGGGTTGATTCACGCGGTGATCTTTGGCCTGCTGGTGAGCATCGAGAGCAACCTCCATCACGAAGGGCTCGCGGCCTTCATCGGCGTGATGATCGGGGTTTGGGTGATCTATCAGGCTTTCGAGGCTTTTCACACGGCCCGCAAGCGCCGTTATGGCATCGCGGTAGAGGAGTTTTCCAGTCTCTTTGATATTCATCAGAGCCACGGCAGGTTTCCCGTCGGAGCTATTCTGCTGATCGGAATCGGCTTTGTGCTGCTGCTTGAAAACACCGGCGTGATCAGCCTCGATGAGTTCGAGCGTTACTGGCCGGCGATTCTGATTCTGGCGGGCGTTTACCTGCTTTATGCGCGGGTTAATCCGGCGGAACACAAATCGCGATCGGTGGAGGGCGAGGTGCGCCGATGAACGACCAGAGCCGGCAATTAATGCGGGCCATCACCGGGCCGATCATTCTGATCACCATCGGCGTGCTCTTCCTGATCGACCGTTTCACCGAATTCCGTTTCAGCCAGACCTGGCCCGTGCTGTTGATTGTGGTGGGTATTCTGAAGCTCCTCGGCGGACGGCGCCGGCGCGGCGATTACTATCCACCGCCTCCTCCTCCGGCAACGGGGGTCAGGCCATGACGCCCAGATCTGTTACTGGACCCCTGGTGTTGATCCTGATCGGCGTGGTGTTTCTGATCAACAATATCTGGCACGATATTCCGTTCTGGACATTGCTGGCGGATTATTGGCCGGTGCTTTTGATCGCTATTGGTGTGGTGGGACTGGTCGAAGTTCTTTACCACGTCAGCCGGGGAGTGGCTCCGCCGCCGCGGCCGCTGGTGGGCATGGGCTTCTTCTGGACGTTTGTGCTCGTGATGTTCGCCATATGGGGCGGCACGCGCCATGGCTTCCACATCGGCCGCATCGATGCCAGCGGCGTGAGCATCCTGGGCACCGATTATGAGTATGATGTGAGCGCAAACAGCGGTACGCAGGGGATTACGCGGGTGGTGCTCGATAACATCCACGGCAATTTGTCGGTGAAGGGCGAAGACGGGGCGGACGTGAAAGTGACCGGGCGAAAGACTGTGCGCGCCTTCAACCGTACTGATGCCGATCTCGCGAACACCCAAAGCCAGGTTCGCGTGGAACGGCAGGGCGATCTGATGGTGATTCGCGCCGAAGAGCCGCGGAGCATGCGCATGCTGTCGGTGTCGACGGATCTCGATATCACCATTCCGAAGGGGCTCGATGTGGAAGCGCGCGGGCGTTCCGGCGATCTGACCGTCGACGATGTGGGCGGTTCGGTCGATGTCAGCAACGGCCGTGGCGATGTGCGGCTCAACGGAATCGGCAAAGACGTGAAGATCGAATCTTCGCGCAGCGGCCTGGTCCGGGCTGCGGATGTGAAAGGGAACCTGGATCTGGAGGGGCGCGGAGGCGACGTTCAGATCGAAAACATTCAGGGGCAGGTGACGGTTAACGGCGAGTACTCGGGCACGATGGAATTCCGTGGGCTGGCTAAGCCTCTGCACTTCCAATCGGCGCGCTCGGACTTTCGGGCGGAGCAGATTCCGGGGAGCGTGACGCTCGATCTGCGGGATATGAAGCTCGATAACGTGGTGGGGCCGGTGCGCTTCGAGTCGCAGGTGCGTGACATTCAGGCTAACGATGTGACGAATTCGCTGGAGCTCAGTCTGGATCGCGGAGATGTTCAGGTGACGCAGACTAAGACGCCGTTGCCGAAGATGGATATTCATTTGCGCCTGAATGGCGACATTACTTTGACGGTGCCGGAGAAGGCTGAATTTGAGCTGGAGGGCAGAACGGAGCAAGGCGAGGTGGATAACGATTTTGGATCGCCTCTGGCAAATCATTCGGACGGGCACTCGGCGACGATTGCGGGACGGGTGGGGAACGGTCCGTTGATTACGCTTACGACCAAGCGCGGGAAACTCTCGATCCGGAGGAATTAGCGGGGCGGCGGATGCTGGTGTGTGATACTGGTATCCGAGTACGGTATGAATGATTTGAAAAAAGTGACGGTCATGTTGCCCGCGGATCTGCTGGAACGGGCGACCATGGCTACGGGCAAGGGAATCACGCCCACCATTCGCGAAGGGCTGGAGGCGATGGCGGCCTCTCATGCCTATGAGGGACTACGGCGCCTGCGCGGCAAAGTGAAGCTGTCCATCAACGTCGACGATCTGCGGCGGGACTGATTTGGTTTGCGCGGATACGAACTGCATTATTGCCTACCTTGCCGGCGACAGCGGCGCCGACGTGGAGTTTCTGGACAAGCTGCTGGAGAGAAAAGTGGTCGCCCTGCCGCCGGTGGTCGTGTCCGAGTTGCTCAGCGATCCCTGTTTGCCCGATGAAGCCGAGAAGCTGATACGCTCGCTTCCGGAGTTGACGCTGGGGGATGGGTATTGGCGGCGGGCCGGGAAACTGCGGGCGCAATTGGCGCAGCGCGGGTTCGCCGCCCGGTTAGCCGATACGCTGATTGCGCAATCGTGCCTCGACCACAAGACTCCTCTGCTCACACGCGATAAAGGCTTTCGGCGATTCAGTAAGATCGCGGGGCTGAAATTGGTCTGAAGGCCCCTAATGCGACTGGTTGCCCTGATGTCTCTGACGTTTGCGAATGTGTTCGCACAGATGTCTCCGGTGCCATACGCCACATATGGAGATGCGACTGGCCCAACGTTTTCCGATAAGCAAATCATCCTTTCGTACCCCGGCACACACTCGTCGATCCGCAAGGTGAACTTCCGGAATCTCAGGTTTTTCGACTTCGACAAGGACGGAAAAGCAGTCGCAGTGTTCCGATTGAGGAGTGGGCACTACGAGCGCAACCAGCCCTTCGACCATGAGTCGATGGAGCTGGACTCAGTCCACTACCTCGGCGAATCCTCAGCCCTCGTCATTCTCTTCTGGTCCGCGGTTGGTGGCAGTTCCAGTCAGGGGAGGATTGCCCAGGTCTTCAATCTATCGGGCGGCCGTTTGCGCGTAGTGCAGGAGATTTCCTGGGACACGCATTTTCAGGCAGGCGGGCCAACAGAGTCATTCGAGCCAGGCACGATCACGCTGGTGATTCATTCGGCCCATTACATTCCTGGAGACGCCCACTGTTGCGTCTCCGCGATGGATGGTGTGACTTCTCGATGGGACGGCACTCGTTTTATTCAAGCCGGCATTCGGACCGAACTGTCGGAACACGGCAAGAGCGAGGGGAAAACGCTTCCGCAGCGATTCAGCCAACGAGCCACGCTGTGGACTTCTTCGCGCTATCGCGTCGCGGCGTATGCCAGACAAGCGCGGATATTGGATTCGGTGAGTCGTGGGTATGCGTCCCGAAGATCGCCGAAGGTGGCTCCTTCTGCCTTCCCACCGCGATAGCAGTAAGTCCCGCACGTCGGGCAGGGCCCGCGATCGCCAGGGTACCGTAGCAATGGAGGAACCAGGAAATGCGTGCGCTTCTTGCCCTTGCAGTTATGTCCGCGGCTGGCCCGTGGACAGCATCAGCTCAAAACGATCCCAACATGTCCTGCGTCGAGCGCTTACGCATGCCGCTCTATCCGAGGCTTGCGCAAGCGGCACGTATCTCAGGAAGCGTCATGGCCACCGCGACGCTGGCCTCCGATGGCTCGGTGCAGAAAACTGAGTTCGAGTTCGGGGAGGCCACGGCTACGGCACGGCGGCTTTTTTCTGCGGCTATCGAGCAGGCGCTTCGACGATCTGCATTTAAGAAGAACTGCGGGAGCAAGCTGGTCCAGTTAGTCTTTCACTTCGTTTTAGGGCAGGAACTTGATCCGGACAATCCGCAGTCGGTCACGTTCGGCTACCCGAATCAATTCTGGATCTTGACCCCGCCCCAGGTCGTACAGCCCTGAATCAGGAACACGCTAACGCAGGTTGATGAAACCGGAACCTGGAATCAGGCAGCATTTTAAAAATAATTACCATACACATGGGGTGCATCAGCCCCGCAATCAGGAAAATCGGCGCATAAGAGAATCTGGATACGATGTAGCCGGTTCCGAGGTTGGCTACCATGCCGCCTATTGCACCTCCCATGCCGGAGAATCCGGCGACCGTTCCAACATCCTGTGGCGGGAACAGATCGGCGGGGAGAGTTTGGATGTTCGCCGTCCAGAAGCCGTGTCCGAAGGTGATGAAGCAGATGGCCGCGATCGCCAGACCGGCGCTGGGGACGAGTGGGGCGACGATGGCGACCGGCAGGCACAACGCTCCGAGCAGCATGATGCGCTTGCGCGCGGAAGGGAGGGACCAGCCGCGTCCCATCAGCCATCCCGACAGCCAGCCGCCCAGCAGGTAGGCGATGCCACCGAACACGAAGGGGACCCAGGAGTATTGGCCGATCATTTTCTGATCGAAGCCGCGCTCCTTCACCAGATAAGCGGGCAGCCAGAAGATCACGAAGTAAATTACGGGATCGGTAAATGTGCGGGCGAGGCAGAGGGCGATGGCTTCGCGGGTACGCACCACGTGGCCCCAGTTCACTTTTTGGGCGGATGCCGGTTTGGTCTCTTCGGGCGCGGGCACGTCGTCTTTGAATTCGAGATATTCGCTCTCACTCAGGAAGCGGCTTCGGCCCGGCGAGTCGTAGAGGATCCACCAGAAGATGAGCCAGACGAAGCCTGCCGCGGCCACGGCGATGAAGGCGAATTGCCAGCCGTAACGGATGGTGAGCCACGAAACCACCGGCGGCGCCAGCACCGAACCTGCCGACGATCCTGCGTTGAATATGCCGGTGCCCAGGGCGCGCTGCTTCGGCGCAAACCACTCCGAGATGGCTTTGGTGGCGGCGGGCCAGTTGCCCGGTTCGCCCAATCCGAGCAGGAAGCGGGCGGCGCCGAAGCTCCAGACGCCGGTGGCGAAAGCGTGCAGCATGGCAGCGAGCGACCACACTCCGATGAACAGGGAGAAGCTCTTCTTGGCGCCCAGACGATCGACGATATAGCCGGAAACCACATACATGATCGCGTAGGCAAGGAAAAAGCCGGCGAGGATGCGCGAGTAATCGATTTCGCTCATGGCGAACTGCGCGCGGATTTTGTCCGATACCACCGCCAGCGCCTGGCGGTCGGCGTAGTTGACCGCGGTGGCGAAGAACAGCATGGCGGCGATGATCCAGCGCAGTTTGGGAATCTTCATTTACCTGGGGTGAGTTTATCCGAAGACGGGTCGTGGATTTGGATGGAGAGCGTTTTCGATGCCGCGTCCCACGTGGCCAACGCGACCGTGTCTTCCTGCATGACGTGCGGCGTTTCCGGCCAGTCGCGATAGTACGCGTGCAGCCCGAGGGTGTGGTGGGCGACGTCCCAGGCGCCAGTGACTCCCCAGGGATGAAATCCGCGGGGAAGCCCAGTGTAGACGAGGGTCAGGATAGCCGGATGCTGCGCCGCCCACGTCTGCAGCGGTGCAACAAAAGCGTACGCCTCGTCGTCATTACTGAGCTTTTGTCTTTGCTCGCGATGCAGTTGGCGAATGTTCAGCGGCATCCACAGGGCGAGGGCGAGCCACAGCCACGCGGGATTCAGGCGCGAGGCCGCGGCGGTGAAAGCGATCACGACGCCGGTCAGCGGCAGGTACGCGTAAGCTTCGTACAGCCGGCCGGGCAGGAAGAGCAGTGTGAAGACGAAGCAGAGAGCCGCGGTCAGGCCGAACCATACTCGGCGGTCGCGCACCAGGGCGAGGGCCAACAATGCCAGGCTGCTGTAGCGAAACAGCAGGAAACGGCGCCTGTAAAACGGTAGGGTGGTCTTCAACGCGTCCAGTGTGAAATGGAAGGAGTATTCGTTATTTTTGTTCGGATTGCGCAGAATGCCCTGCAGTCCGAATGAGAGCGACACGATCAAAAAGGGAATCAGCGGCAGGAATTTGCGATCTCCCAGCCAGTATTCGTAAGCCACCAGCACGGCGGGCAGCATCACCGCGAGTTCTTTCGATTTGTAGGCCAGCCAGAAGGCGATGAAGCTGAGGACCCAGCGCCGGTACGCCCAGAGCAGAATGCTGGCCAGGCTGAAGGTAGTGCACAGCAGGTCGAAGCAGTACATGGGTTTCCAGTACGCGTCCATGGCGCTGGCGCTGAGAGTGAAAAAGGCGACGCCGGCGAGCGCGCACCATGGCTCGATGGCCAGCTTTCGCAGCAGCCAGAACAGGAGTGCGGCGTTAATCAGGTGGGTGGCGAAGACGGGCGTCATCCATGGTGGAAAGTCCAGCCCGAAGGCGCGGCCCATCAATGAGAAGTAGAGGTGGCCGGGCGGCCTGAAATTATCCGTGGCGAAGAGCGGCGTGATCAGCCCTTTGAGAAAGTCGGCCGCGGGAAGAAGTGGCGCCCAATCCATATTTGACAGTTCGTCGTCCTGGAAAAAGCCGTCGTAAGCGCGATAGTTCAGGGCGATGAAGGCGGCCACGAGGGCGACAGCGGCCGCCACGAGCCGCAGCCTGATGCCACGTTCCTTGCCTGCGAATTCCGCCACTCCCTGATTATGCATTCCTGGGCGTGGCGGGTCGCTATAATCGGCGTTTGCGGCCGGTCTCAATGAAAGCTGTCTGTCTACTGAGCGGAGGTCTGGATTCGGCCACTTGTCTGGCGTATTCGCGTAAGCACGGCTATGAGTCGTACGCGCTTTCTTTCGATTACGGGCAGAGGCATCGCGTGGAACTCGAAGCCGCCGCGCGTGTGGCGGAAACGCTGGGCGCAGCCGCGCACCGCGTGGTGAAGATCGACCTGCGCGTGTTCGGCCACTCCGCTCTGACCGATGACATCGAGGTGCCCAAGGGCCGCGATGAAGCCGTCATGAACGCCGGCATCCCCGTCACCTACGTGCCGGCGCGCAACACGATTTTCCTCTCCTTCGCGCTGGCCTGGGCGGAAGTTTTGGAATCGAGCGATATTTTCATCGGAGTGAACGCGCTCGATTATTCGGGCTATCCCGATTGCCGTCCGGAATTCATCGAGGCTTTCGAACGCATGGCGAATCTGGCGACGAAGTCCGGCGTGGAAGGCCGCACGCGGGTGAAGATCCACACGCCGCTGATTCAGATGTCGAAGGCGCAGATTGTGCGGTTGGGTGCGGAACTCGGGGTGCCGTTTGGATTGACGCACAGTTGTTACGATCCGGATGCGGCGGGACGGCCGTGCGGCCAGTGCGATTCCTGCCTGCTCCGGGCCAGGGGTTTCCGCGAGGCCGGTCTCGCCGACCCGGCATTATAAGCAATGAAGATCGCTGAGATCTTTTATTCCGTACAGGGCGAGGGGATGCTGGTTGGCGTGCCTTCCCTCTTCATCCGCACCAGCGGCTGCAATCTGCGCTGCTCGTGGTGCGATACGCCGTATACGTCGTGGAACCCGGAAGGCGAGGAGCTTTCGATCGCCGCCATTCTGGAGCGCGCGAATGGGTATAAGGCGGCTCGGCATGTGGTGTTGACAGGGGGCGAGCCGATGATCGCTCCCGGGATTGTGGAACTTTCGGAGCGCCTGCGCGCGCGCGGCATGCACATTACCATCGAAACCGCCGGGACGGTCTCGACGCCGGTTGTCTGCGATTTGATGAGCATCAGTCCGAAGCTCTCAAATTCGATGCCGGAGGGGGTCTTCAAGGCTCAACACGAACGTTTGCGGTTACAGCCTGAGGTTCTGCGGCGCCTGATGGCGGACTATGACTATCAGTTGAAGTTCGTCATGGCGCGGGAGGAAGATCTCAGCGAAGTGCAGTCCCTCGCTTCGGCAATCGGCGCGCCGGCGCATAAGATTGTTCTCATGCCGGAAGGAATCAGTGCCGATGTCCTCAATCGGCGCGGCGCCTGGATCGCAGAGTTGTGCAAGGAACACGGGTACCGGTTCAGCCCTCGCCTGCACGTGCATCTTTACGGCAATAAGCGCGGTACTTGAAAACTAACTCCGAGCCAACTCTGTTAACTTTCGTGTACGAGTAACATTCCGCCGCCCGGGTCCGATTTTCCGCAGTTAACACCAGCCTGTATAACCGAACTGTCAAGCCCTTGATTTATTTAGACAAATTGGGCGTAGCGCCACTAACCGAGCGGTGCAATGAGCCGGTATTGTTAACCGATGGCCATCACCCACCACCAACCAGCCGCATTGAACGCATAGCCTCCGTGTCCCTATGATCGGGCTGTACCTGAAAAAGGGAAAAGACAAATGAAAAAGATATCGAAGTTAGTGGTTGGCTGGCTGGCGCTGACATTCGCCGCTACCGTAGTATGGGCGGGAAGCGAAAAGCTCTCGAGCGACCTGAACGGCCGGTCGAGCAATGTAGAGGTGATCGTGCAGTACAAAGTCACGCCGACGGAGGCTCATCATCAGAAAGTTGCCGCGCTGGGTGGAAAGCTGCACAGCAAGATGGACTTCATCAAAGGGGCGCATTATACGGTCCCGGCGTCCGCGTTACAGACGCTGGCCAACGATCCGGACGTGGCTTATATAACTCCCGATCGGGCGATTCAGCCGTCCTTCGATCAGATTACCGACGGCACCGTTTACTCTAACGTGGTTAACTCGAGCGGCTATAACGGCGCAGGTGTCGGAGTAGCGATTATAGACAGCGGCATTGCCGATCTGCCCGATTTCCACAACGGCTCGACCGACCGCATCGTCTACCAGCAGTCCTTTATCGGGGGCACACCGGCGGATCAGTACGGGCACGGCACGCATGTGGCCGGCATTCTCGGCGGGAACGGCAACGGCACCGTGTACATCGGAATCGCACCGCAGGTCAACATCATCAACCTTCGCGTGCTGGATGTGAACGGCAACGGCACGGACTCAAATGTGATCGCTGCGATCCAGACTGCTATTTCGCTGCAAAGCCAATACAACATACGAGTGATCAACCTGTCGCTGGGCCGCCCGGTCTACGAAGCCGCTGCGCTGGACCCGCTCGATCAGGCCGTGGAAGCCGCCTGGAACGCCGGTATCACGGTGGTAGTGGCGGCTGGTAACCAGGGACGCAACAACACGGCGAACACGGAAGGTTATGGCACCATCGGCGCGCCCGGCAACGATCCTTACGTGATCACCGTCGGCTGCGTGAAGGCCGAAGCAACCACGGTGCGCACGGACGATCTGATCGCCAGCTACAGTTCGAAGGGACCCACGCTGTACGACCATTACGTGAAGCCCGACCTGATTGCGCCGGGCAACCTGGTAGTTTCCACTTTGCCCGCGGGTATGACTCTGTCCAATCTCTATCCGGCAAATCGCGTCACGGGGAACTACTTTACGCTGAGCGGCACCAGCATGGCTACCCCGGTGGTGGCCGCCGCGGCTGCCATGGCCTATCAGGCAGATCCGTATATCACGCCCGACCAGGTGAAAGCGATTCTGATGGCGACGTCGTCGAAGAATAACTTCCCCACCAGCAGCGTGGCGGTAGATCCGGTTACCCATCTCAGCTACACCAGCTACTACGACATTTTCACCATTGGCGCCGGCGAACTGAATCTGGAAGCGGCCAGTCAACTCAGTTCGCTCCCGTCAGGTTCGGCGAAATCGCCGTCCGTGACGTATAACTCATCTACAGGCAAGGTGACGCTGCAGGGCGTTAGCGGCTCGAATGTGGTTTGGGGATCGAACGTGGTCTGGGGATCGAATGTGGTCTGGGGCAGCAGCGTCTTGCTGGCCAACAACGTAGTCTGGGGATCGAATGTAGTGTGGGGTACCAGTTCCATGACGGGTTTCAACGTTGTATGGGGCAGCAACGTAGTGTGGGGCACGACGTCGACCGAGGCTTCGGAGAGCATGGGCGTCGCTGTCGATGGTGAACAGTAAGGGCTTCCGGAAGGCCGGGGCGCTAACCGTGGATAACTGTTGTGAGAAGCCGATTAATGACACACTTACTAGTGTGAATGGATAAAGAGACCCAAGTCATGAGTTCCATGAACATGCCGGGGAAAGCCATCGCCTACTGGTGGATGGTGGTACTTACCGGCCTTCTGTCCTACGCGATGGTTCTCCATACCATGGAGTTCCACGGCGCGGACCTGAGGCGGCTGGCACTCTATATATTCGCCGCCATGGTAGCTTCGGGACTGAAGATTCGTCTGCCCGGGTTACTGGTCACGCTGTCGATGAACTATGTGGTCGTCATCGCTTCGCTGCTGAGCATGAATGCGAGCGCCGGCATCATTGTGGGTTTCGCGAGCGCTATCGGGCAATGCTGTATCTACGCCACGCGGAGGCCGCGCTGGTTCCAGGTAGTCTTCAGTACCTCCGCGATGGTTTTGCCCATTCTGATGGCGGACGGAGCTCTGCATTCGCGCTTTTTGGCCTTGGCGGATCCGACCGGGTGCCTGGGGCTGATGGGCGCCTCGCTGGCATACTTCTTCATGAACACGGTCATCGTGGCGGGCATAATCAGCTTCACTACCGGGAGGCGTCTTTTCCCGACGTGGCGCGATTCCTATCTGTGGACATCCCCGCAATACCTCGTCGGGGGGGGCATTGCGGGCGCGATACATCTTCTGCAGGCGAAGGTCGGGTGGCCGGCCCTGATCATGGGTATTCCAGCCCTTTACCTCGTGTACCGGTCCTACAGTATCTATCTCGGACGCGTCGAGGAACAGCAGAAGCACATCCTGGATATGGCCGGATTACACCTTCGGACCATCGAAACGCTCGCGCTGGCCATCGACGCCAAAGACGATACTACGGCGGCGCACCTGCGCCGCGTGCAGGTCTACGCTTCGGAAATCGGCAAGGAGCTGAATCTTTCCGAGTTGGAAATGCAAGCCCTGGAAGCGGCGGCACTGCTGCACGATGTGGGCAAACTGGCGGTTCCTGAGTACATCATTTCCAAACCCGGCAAGTTGACTCCGGATGAGTTCGAGAAGATGAAAGTGCATCCGGTAGTGGGTGCGGAGATCCTGGAGCGCGTCCATTTTCCCTACCCGGTTGTTCCCATCGTGCGCTCGCATCACGAAAAGTACGACGGGACCGGCTACCCCGATGGACTGGCCGGCGAGGAGATACCCATCGGGGCACGCATTCTCTCCGCGGTTGATTGCCTCGATGCGCTGGCTTCCAACCGGCAGTATCGAACGGCTCTGCCTCTCGAAGAAGCCATGCGGATCGTCAGAAGCGAATCCGGCAAGAGTTACGATCCCCGCATTGTAGCCATACTCGACCGGCGCTTCCGCGAACTGGAACAGAAAGCCAAGGCGGTGGAAGGTACGGAAGTGGTCAGGTTATCGTCGAATGTAAAAGTAGAGCGCGGCCTCGCTCCGGCGACCGGGTTTGCCCCGGCGGCGCCTGCTTTCGAAACGCCGGCCCGCAACAACTTCAGCCTGGCAATTTCGGGCGCGCGCCGCGAATTTCAGCTGCTGATCGAAGTTACCAACGATCTGGGCAGTTCTCTCAGCCTCGAAGAGACGCTGGCACTGCTGGCCGTCCGCCTCGACAAAATTATTGCGCACGATGCCATCGCGATCTACATCATGCAGGGCGATAAATTAGTGCCCCGTTTTGTGAAGGGGGAGAGCTTCCGCCTGTTTTCGTCGCTCGAGATTCCCCTGGGTCATGGGCTCTCCGGCTGGGTGGCCGAGAACGATTTGCCGGTGGTTAACGGCAATCCCTCGGTCGAGCCGGGTTACCTCAACGACCCGCGTCTGGTAACGCCTCTGCGCTCGGCCATTTCCGTGCCGCTGCGAGCGCGCGACCGCGTGGTGGGCGTGCTGACTCTCTATCATCTGCAGGCGGAAGCTTTCAGCTCAGACCACCGGCGCATCCTGCTGGCTATTTCACCGAAAGCCGGTCTGGCTATAGAGAATTCACTATGCTTTGAACGAGCCACCAGCGCGGCCGATACCGACGAATTGACCGGTCTGCGCAATGCCCGCTCGCTCTTCAGTCAACTCGAACATGAGGTGTCCAACAGTTCGCGCAGGGTTGGGACTTTTGCCGTAATCGTCATGGATCTGGATGGTTTCAAGAAGGCCAACGACGAGTACGGGCATCTGGCGGGCAATCGCGTCCTGCAGGCGGTGGCAAACGCACTGCGGGCTAATTGCCGCGCCGGAGATTTCATCGCTCGTCTGGGCGGCGACGAATTCGTCGTGATCATGCCGGAGGCGGGACCGTGCGTGGCGGAAGTACTCACCAAGCTGGATCGGATCGGCAGCCGGATTTCCGCCGACGCGCAGTGCGATGCCCAGATCAGCATCAGCGCCGGAGTGTCGCGCTATCCGGAAGACGGAGCCGACGCCGAAACGCTCCTCGAGAAAGCCGATGAGCGGATGTACGACGCCAAGCGCCGTAAGAAGCTTTTGCTTGTGGCATAATCTACCGGCGGTCACGCGGCTATCAGCCGGAATCCCTTACAGGTTTGAGCCGCCCAACGCGGCTGACAGCCGCACGTCCGGGGAAAACGCCAGTCCGCTGCGGACCACACGATATACTGTGCGTTTGATTTGGAGAACCTCGAATTGGGCATAGCCACGCACACCCTCGTCTCGCCGTCCGACGCGCCGGCGCTGAATTTCGATCGCGAAAGTCTTGAAGATATCGGTTACATGACCTGCATGACCCTGGTGCTGCTGGGCAATTATGCGCAGACCGGGCACTTCGGTGGGCCATTGGCGTACACGCCTTACAACGTGGCGGCGCATCTGGCCGGGCCGGAACTGGGCGGCATGCGGTTCGACTACCGGCGCCCCAAGCATCCTTACTGCGATAAGTTCATGCTGGCGGGCGGACATAATGTCCCCACCGGCTACGCGCTGTGGATGATCATGGGCCAGGCGCTGGAGCGTAAATATAAGCTGACCGGTAACAAGCGCTATTACGTGGATCCGAACGTCGCCATTTTGCCCATCGACGCTTTGGGATTCCGGCGCGGCGCGGGAGCTCTCCATTCATTACTGCAGGATCAGGGTCTCGAAGACCATCCTCTTTTCCAGCAGGCCAAAGCGCGCGGCATCAAAGCGCTGGCTGGACACGCCGAGAGCGTCGATGTCACTAACGACGTGAACGGTGGACCTTCCGGCGTGGGTATCGCCACGGCCGGCGGTAAGGCCGCCTTCTGGGATATGGTCGGCGCGCCGGACTCCCTGAAGGTCATCGCACTCGAAGGCGAATTTGCCATGACGGAGGGCCACGCGCAGGAACTCAAGACGCAGGCCCTGGCCATGCAGGTCGGCAAGCGGTTGCGCATTCTGCTTTCCGAGAATAACGCCGGTATCGACGACGTGCTGTTGGGCGGCGTGATTGCCGGCAAGTATCGCGATTACGATCTCGTCCAGCAATGGACTTCCTACGGCTGGAACGTTTTCACTCTCGAAAACGGCAACGATTACGCGCAGGTGGTCTCGGTGCTCAAGACCATGGAGGATTGGGACCCGACCGACCGCCGTCCCATGATTGTCATCGGCAGGACCACTAAGGGCTATTGGCCCCGCGCCGTCAATGGCAAGATTCCGGGGCATGGCAATCAGCTGGTCAGTTATCAAAGCCATCCTTATGGGATGAAGATGAACTCGGATTACTTCGTCGCGCTGGCGAAGACGTTCGAGGAGCACTACGGGGTGGAATTCTCCGGTATTCGGCAGGGCGCTGTGACGGACCCCCGCGAGCGGCTGATCCAGTTCAAGACCAACATCGACGTAGTGATGTCGCTGCTCGATCGCAACGGTCTGGGGGATTGGCTGGCCGACCGGCTGGTGGAAATCGGCGATTCGATCAAAGACGAGTTGCCCATGCATTTCGATGCGAAGGCAGATCCGTTTCTCGACGACCGCCTCAAGGTGGCGAATCTCCCGGTGGAACCGCAGATACTCACGGCTACCAATCGGCTTTCGGGCGCCGAGAAACAAGTTGCGGTCACGCTGTTCCGCAAGCCGGGCGAGATGGCCGGCACGCGCCGCGGCATTTCGGAAATCATCAAGTGGATGAATTACGTCACCGACAACCGCTTCATCACGCTGGCGGCCGATCTTTCGGAATCGATCAATGTGGAGCACGGCAGCATCTGGGGCCACTACGATCCCGAGACCAATCCGCTGGGCACGCGTATCAAAGCATCGATTCAGGAAGCCGGCAATGTGGCGACGGCCATTGGGTTGGTGGGGCAGAGCGTGAGTGTCGACCCTCAGGCGTTTTCGGGATTATGGGCGCTCAGCGGAACTTACGGAGCCTTCACTCCGCTGATGTATACTCCGGCGCGCGTGTGGAGCCAGCAGAGCCAGGACAGCAAGTTCCGCATGGGCGTGCTGCACATTCTGGCGGGACATTCGGGGCCGGAGACGGCTGCCGACGGACGTACGCACTTCGGCATCTTCGCTACTCAGGTGTGGAAGCTGTTTCCTCGCGGCCAGACGATTCACCTGAACTTCTGGGATTACAACGATGTGGCGGCGGGGTATTTTGCGGCGGCGGAAATTGCCGCACGCGACCCCAAAGTGGGCATCATTTCGATCGAAGTGGCGCGCCCCGATTTCCCCGTGGCCGACAGAAATCAGTTCGCCGACAAAGACCTGAAGGCGGCCGCCAAGGGGTTGTATGTGATTCGCGATTTCGCGCCCGGCCCGCGGCATGGGTACGTGATCGCGCAGGGCTCCAGCTCGACGGTGAATCTGGTGAGACAGATACCGCGCCTCGAAGAAGCCGGGGTCAATGTTAAGGTAATCTCGGCGATCAGCGAAGAACTGTTCGACAGACAGCCGGAGCCGTATCGCCATTCGGTGTTGCCTCCCGAAGCGTACTACGACGCCATGGTGATCAGCACAGGGACGCGCCGCATGTGGCCGATCCGCGATCTGGGGCCAATGACCGATGCCTTCTCGCTGACCTCGGATTGGGATAACCAGTGGCTCACCGGCGGTCTGGAACCGGAAGTGATCGCGGAGGCGCATCTGGATCAGGCGTCGATTTTCGCCGGGATTCAGCGCTTCGCGCAGGCGCGGGAAGAACGCCTGGGGCGGCAGCGGGCGTTACTCGAGGCTCTGAAGTAAGAGTGGACGCTCTAAACTAAGGCACGCCCGACCAATCGGGGTTGCCACCGTGGGCGAGCGTGCGTCAAACTGAAGATGCGCCTTGAGTGGGCGCGCCATGCCGGACTATTGCACCTGCGGTACACAACTGGTCGAGAACGCAAGCTTCTGTCATCGCTGCGGGCGGCCCACGTCTGAAGCTGAGATCGTTGAAACTCCTGCTCCCACTCCTCCGCGGCCACCGACGCTGCAGGAGAAGCTGGCGCAAATTCCCGTAAGCTTCAGCAATCCTATCGCGCTGCGCGTGGCGTTTCTAATGTCGCTCGCGACCATGCTGCTGGAAATGATTCCGGTGCTGGGCCTGCTTTCTTTCCTGTGGTGGCTGGCAGCAGGGTGGGGGGCGGTGCAGATCTACCGGCGGATCACCGGTTTGTCGCTCAGTGTCTCGGCCGGTGCGCGGCTTGGCTCCATCACGGGCGTTC
>Ga0326727_10013001_pt1 | contig 18703 bp, 18 predicted proteins | sample MB2enrmetagenome_FD_207643 | JGI IMG/M metagenome (GOLD analysis project Ga0326727, IMG submission 207643) | Lab enriched peat soil microbial communities from McLean, Ithaca, NY, United States - MB29MY | ecosystem: Environmental > Terrestrial > Soil > Wetlands > Peat | place: USA: New York...
CCCGGATTCCCCGCCCCCGTCGTGATCACCGGGACACGTTCCTCCAGAATGACCTGCATGACTTCATCCACAAACGGGGACATGAGCATGACATTAACCCCATACGGCTTTTTGGTAATCGCTTTCACTTTTCGAATTTCCTGACGCAACCAGTCCGCAGGGGCATGTCCTGAACCAATGATACCTAACCCGCCACCTTCTGAGACCGCAGCGACCAATTCTCCGGTTGCAACCCAGGCCATCCCACCTTGGAAAATCGGGTACTCAATCCCAATCAGTTCACAAATCTTTGTTTTGATCATTGTTTTAATCATGCTTTTAACCCTACTTTCGTCCATCTCAAAACGCATGCCCCCCAAGTCAGTCCTGCGCCAAATCCAACTATCACGATAACATCTCCCTCACTGATCTGTCCCTTTTTTACCGCTTCGTCTAAAGCCACCGGAACGGATGCTGCTGACATATTACCATACTTGTCTAAGTTGATGACCACTTTATCCGGAGAAATTCCTAAACGTTTAACTGCAGCATCTATAATCCGGGTATTCGCTTGATGCGGTATGAAAAGATTCACATCCTCTTTCTTGATACCTGCCTTCTCCAGGACTTTCACCGAGACGTCCCCCATGATCCGCACTGCGAATTTATAAACTTCTTTACCCTCCATCTGCAGGGTATGTAAATTTTTCCCTACTGTTTCTAAGCTGGCCGGACACTTCGATCCCCCGGCCGGTTGGCTGAGCAACTTACCTCCGGAACCATCAGCACCCAATTCAAAGCTCAAAAAACCAAAGCCCTCTTTGACCGGTTGCAAAACCGCCGCTCCCGCACCATCGCCAAAGAGAATGCACGTCGAACGATCCTCCCAGTTAAGAAATTTGCTCATCGTTTCTCCGCCAATGACCAGCACAGTCTTATACATTCCTGTGGCAACAAACTGGCTGGCCGTCACCACGGCATAGATGAACCCGGTGCAAGCCGCTTCCAAATCAAAGGCCGCGGCATTCTTGGCCCCTAACCGATCGGCAACGAGACAGGCGGTCGCCGGGAAGGCATAGTCAGGGGTCATCGTCGCTACAATGATCAGCTCAATCTCTTCAGGAGCAATTTGCGCATCCTCGATGGCCCTTAGCCCCGCTCGGTAACACAGTTCGGAGGTAGGCACGTCTGGCGGAGCAATACGACGTGCCCTAATCCCTGTACGCGTAGTTATCCATTCATCGGTTGTGTCCACGAATTTCTTTAAATCCGCATTGGTTAAAACGTTTTCAGGAAGGTATGATCCTGTCCCCGTAATTCCGACACAAGGCATAATTACATTCCTCTTTTCTTTTAACATCATTTGGGCAGCTCTTTCCTAATCTGTTCAATAAATTGCGTTAGCACACATTCTTGAGCTACCCGGATCGCATTATAGATTGCCTTCGTTTTCGAACTTCCATGGCAGATAATGCTGATCCCATTGACACCAAGCAGAGGAGCTCCGCCGTATTCAGCATAGTCCATCATCTGAGCAAACTCTTTTAAACCCGGTTTCACCGCCAGCGCACCCAGCTTACGGATCATATTTGACGTAATTTTCTCCTTAATTACCTGAACAAATAACCCCGCCAGTCCTTCACCCCATTTAAGTAGTACGTTCCCGACAAAGCCTTCACAAACGACTACATCAGCACGCCCGTAGGGTATATCCCGTCCCTCAATATTTCCGATAAAATTAATCGGAGCTTCTTGGAGTAACGGATACGCTTTCTGAGTCAGTTCATTGCCTTTTCCTTCTTCACTTCCGACATTCAGCAACCCCACCCGCGGATTGGGAATCCCTAGGATTCTTAATGCGTAAATGCTGCCCATCAGCGCATATTGGCAAAGCTGCTCCGGCGTCGCATCCAGATTGGCTCCCACATCGAGAATCAGCTTACCGCCCTCCACAGTTGGCAGGACTGTGGCAATAGCAGGTCGTTCGATCCCCTTGATCCGACCTAAGCCGAGCAGGGCCGTGGCCATTTGGGCTCCGGTACTTCCTGCACTCACCACAGCATCTGCTTCCCCTTGTTTTACCAAGCGGGTCGCAACCACGATCGTCGCATCCTTTTTCTTACGAACGGCATTGGCCGGATGTTCGTCCATCTCAATGACCTCAATGGCCTCAACGAGGGAGATGTTTTTAGGCCTCGTTCCTGGGAGAAAGGGAAGCATTCGCTCTTTTTGCCCTACCAAAATGAGATGTACATCAGGATTTTTTTCTGCGGCCATCAGTGTCCCTTTGATAATCTCCCCAGGGGCGTAATCGCCACCCATGGCATCCACAGCAATTCTCATCTATTCCATCTCCGTTTCCCGTACATCCGCTAGTTTATCAATTGCAAAAAGGACCCAATTTCCTCGGAGCACTTCCTCTGAATCAACTTTCACGGATACCTGGACCCAATATTTATTCTGCTTACGTTTAAGTACTTTTCCCTCAGCAACGACAATCTCACCCAACTGAACGGGCCGTATGAATTTTAGTTCGACACTTCCAGTCAGGGCCATCGGCGCATCGACTAAGGCAATCGCCAGAGAATTAGCCTGAGCAAATAAATAATGTCCCCGAGCAACTCTTGCTTTGACCAAAACCATGCTCTCATCGATCATCAACTCTGAACGAGCTTTCTCTCCAATCACAAGTTCTTGCAATTCCCCAATCAGTTCCTCATCATCTAAAGATTTTAAGGTTGAATAGGCTTCTTGAGCTACCACTCGGGTTCGTTCCCTAAGTTCAGGAATTCCCAGTTCGCCGCGATCTAAACGAATGGTTGAAACACTCACCTTAAATCGCTCAGCAAGCTCCTTGTCGGTAAAGAATGGATGCTTAGAGAGTGCATCCCCTAATACTCTCCGGCGATCTGCTTTACTATAACGGGCCATCTATATCACCATTTCTCACCCTACTTGCAATTTTCTGATTCTTATATACGATGACTATTAACCCTAAGTCGAGGTCCGAGTCCCAGGTACACGCAGAATCGTGCAGCGATCATCGCGCTTCGCGCAGCACATTTGCGACCTGGTCACAATTATAAACCATTGTCCTGTACTTATCAATAAACAACCTTGTCGAAGGCCGCTGGAATATAGCGGATCGAGACTTGACGCCTTCGTCCCTCTTATTCTTATTAGGTGCCCAAAAGGTGCCAAAAACAAAGAGCCCCTTAATTAAGGGCTCTTTGTTTTTGCGCGCTAAACCTTATGATTTCTCGATAACTACCTTGGAATTATAATACCCACAGCTGGGGCATATATAATGAGGCATTTTCGGTTTATGGCATTGGGGGCATTCGATGTGGTTTGGTGCAGTTAGTTTCCACATAGCCCGACGTTTGCGTACTCTGGATTTCGATTGGCGATGTTGCGGAACACCCATAATTACACCCCCTTTAGGTTCTCAAAAATTAATTAGTCTTTAGACTGCCACTTGACCAACGCCGCTAACCGAGGATCAATGTCATTTTCCCCGCAATGACACGGAGTCAGATTACGATTTGCCCCACAGGTTGAGCATAGCCCTTGACACTCTGCCGAACAAATATACTTCATCGGTAAAGCTAACACAATCTGTTCAAGAATCCGCTCATTGATTTCAACCTCGTCTTTGTCCAATAGCAGAGCTGTCTCAAGCTGATCTTCTGTGGCCTGCGCTCGAAAAACCCATTCATCTTGGAAGGTGAGACTTAATGGATAAACGAAGGTCTCCAAACAACGTCCACACATCACCTTAAATTCTGTGTTAATCGTCCCTTGAACCAGCAACGCCTTCCTTGTGTTGTTTACCTGAAGTTGAACATGTACCGGTGCATGAAACGAAAGGGCTTCTGTTCCCAAATCGAAGGAAGAATAATCTTCAACTAAATCAAAACAGACACTTTCCCCTTCCCTGTTACGAACCTGAGCTACATTCACTTTCACATTATCCACCCCAATACACATCCACTATTATAGTTGGCACATTTTTCTTTGTCAAGGAAAACCTCTTTACAGGGGCCTAGAAATTATTATTTAGTAAAAACACCGGCCACGCGTCCTTGCTTTAGCGAGTTAATTCGAAGGTATCTAAAGCAATCATCAATTCCTCATTAGTTGGGATAACTAAAACCCGGCAAGCTGCGTTCGTTTCAGAAACATCAACTTCAATACCCCGAACCTTATTTTTCTCCGGATCAATGTTCACCCCCAAATAACTCAGATCGGCACAGATCGCTGCCCGCATAGAGAACGAATTTTCTCCAAGTCCTGCCGTAAATATGATCGCATCCGCCCCATTTAAGGCTGCGACATAAGCACCAATATATTTCTTAGCTTGGTAGGCAAAAATTTCCAAGGCCAACTTCGCCCGGTAATTCCCTTGTTCTGCAGCCTCTCCAATGTCCCTAAAGTCACTGCTAACTCCTGAAACCCCTAGAACGCCACATTTCTTATTCAAGAAATTGTCGATTTGATCGGAATTGAGGTTTTCTTTACGCATAATGTAGGTAACAATGGCCGGATCCAAGTCTCCGGAGCGCGTTCCCATCAGAAGCCCTTGCAGAGGGGTGAAGCCCATCGACGTTTCAATGGATTTCCCTCCTTTGATAGCTGTAATTGAAGAACCGTTACCCAAATGGCAGGTGATGAGCTTCAGTTCCTCTGCCGGTTTCCCGAGCAGAGCCGCAGCACGCTGACTGACATATTTGTGGGATGTTCCATGAAAACCATATCTCCGGATTTTATATTTCTCATAAAGCTCATAAGTTAAGCCATAGAGATAAGCATAATCCGGCATGGTTTGATGGAAGGCCGTATCAAAAACCGCCACTTGAGGAACCCCCGGCATAAGTTTTTGGCAGGCTTCAATCCCTGCAATATTGGGTGGATTATGAAGGGGCGCCAATTCGATGCAGTCTCGGATCGCTTGCATGACCTCATCATTAATTATTGCGGATTGCGCAAAGTTTTCTCCGCCATGTACGACGCGATGCCCAACAGCCGAGATCTCACTTAATTCTTTAACCGAACCGTAGTCAGGAGATACCAAAACCTTCAGCACAAGCTCAATGGCGACAGTATGATTCGGAATTTCGGTTGTAATAACTTCTTTTTCTCCGGAGGCCGTGCGGTGGGTAAGTACAGCACCTTCCAGCCCGATGCGTTCTACCAGTCCAATGCCAACCGATTCCTTTGTCGTCATGTCCATCAACTGATATTTGAGTGAAGAACTCCCACAATTAACAACCAAAATTTTCATTTATTATGCCCCCTTAAATTTTTTCGACAAAATAACAACAACCCGTCTTGACTATTCTTGACTATTTCCAGATCTACCCTGCCAGTTTGCTTACTCCATGAGTGTAGCACAGAATTTTAGGTGTTTTCAACCCCTTAATTGTTTTAATGTTTCAAATTTCAGAAAATTATGCCAATGAGGTACCTGGCCTAAGCCGAATTGCCTTTTTTGCCGGGTCAAATCACAAGTTCAGCTTCTAGTACCTAGAATCTCCCCATATAAATCTAAGAAGGAAGGTGATAATTTCATGTCCAGAGTTGCCCGTATCTTAGCTTTAAGTTTTCTTGCCCTAAGTATGTTTATCTATCCTCAGGAAGTACTCGACTCTGCAAGCGGAGGGTTAACCTTATGGTGGCGTTTCGTCCTCCCAGCTTTGCTGCCTTTTTTTATTCTTTCTGATCTCCTGATGGCCTCAGGATTTGTTCATTTTCTTGGTATTCTGTTGGAAAGATTTATGCGTCCGCTTTTTCGCCTCCCCGGTAAAGCCGCCTTTGTTGTGGCCATGGGCTATACGTCAGGGTTTCCTATGGGGGCTGTTCTGACAGCTCGACTTCGTCAAGCCGGTGAAATCACCCGCGAAGAAGGGGAACGTCTCTTAGCGTTTACTAATAACCCCAGCCCCGGATTTATGTTTGGTGCTGTCGCTTCCGGGATGTTAGGCCAACCCACACTTGGCGTAATACTTTCCGGTTCTGTCTATCTCGCCAATCTAATTGTTGGATTTCTTTTTCGTTACTATCGAGTTGGACCCGGCTCTGAACAACCGACTAACTTACCGTCATTCAAGCGGGCTTGGCAAGAAATGAAAAAAGCCCAGACCAGCGACAACCGAGCATTTGGACAAATTCTCGGCGATGCCATCAAGCAAAGCACATCTACCGTACTTATGGTAGCGGGTTTTATGGCCTTTTTTGCGGTGATCATCCGCCTTTTAAATATCTGGCACATCACCTACTTTTTAGCATTCCTTTGTCACAGCGTTGTCCACATCGTTCAGATTTCTGTATTTCAAGCCTTTTTCAATGGTTTTTTCGAAATGACCTTAGGCTGCCAAGAGACAATCCAAGCCCTTTCTTTACTCCATCAGCAAGTAGCACTTCTAACTCTACTAATGGGCTGGGGGGGGCTTTCAGTTCTCGCCCAAGTCGCCGGATTAATCAGTGGAACTGATTTACGTTTCTCGTCATTTGTGCTTGCTCGGGCACTTCACGCCATCCTTGCTCTGGGACTAAGTCAGCTTTTCCTCCGGTTTGCCAAGGTGCCCACCTCGTCCTCTTTTTCTGTTCAAGTTCCAAGCACAGCCGCCCTTAGTTGGAACACTTTGCACCTGAGTTCCCTTGTCTTCGTCGGGATCATGGCCATCCTTTTAGCATTTACCTTAATCCGACAACCTCTGCGTTAAGAAAAACCTCAGCTGTTTAGCCATAATAGTTTGTGTTCCAACGGGGCGTGAGAGCTTGGTAAGAGAGAAAGGTGAGCAGGAAATTACTCGCCCTCCTCTCTTTCAGGACTACTCGGTTGATCCCGTTCTTCTTTTGCCAATCCTTTTAATTGCTCCCGATTTTTACGCAGTGCTTGAAGTGTTTCATACAAACTCTGTTCTACATGCTGAAGCATTTCATCGGCGTATTGAACCGCCCCAATCTTTACGTCTCGCGCAAAAGTTTGAGCCTGTCTAACGATATCTTCGCCATAGCTCTGGGCCTGCTTAACCACTTCATTTTCGATGGCCATCTTTTCAACGTAATTTTTTCCTCGTTCCATGAGTTTCTGAGCCTCTACTTGGGCTTCATTTAAAATTCGCTCCCGTTCTTTTAAGACCCACTTAGCATTGGTTAACTCCTCGGGCAAAGCTGCACGTACACGATCGAGCAATTCAAAGATCACTGTGTCATCAACCAAGACTTTCCCCGTCATCGGGATCTTCGGCCCATGATCAACAATTTCCTCTACTTCATTAAGTAAACTCAAGACATCACTTTCCACTAAATATTCGCCCCCTCATCATACATCCATTCTCTGTAAATACCAAATTTTCGTATCTCCATATTCACCTGTTTTACGAATCTCAAATGGATAAATATCCCCATTCAATACTTCGTCTTTAGCTGTTTCAGCAACGATAACGCCGAATGGTGCTAAATAAGAGTGTTCCTTTACAGTCAAGATGGCCTTTGAAACGAGTTCCTTATGATAGGGGGGATCAAGAAAAATAAGATTGAAAACCTCAGTAGGGTATCTGTCTATATACTTAAAGGCGTCCATCAAGAAAAGTTTAGCCCTCTGACTCACCCCAATTTTTTCGAGATTGACGCGGATGACCTTATGCGCATCAAGACTCTTTTCTACCAACACCGCTTCGCCAGAACCACGGGAAAGTGCTTCGATCGCCAGGTTTCCGGTTCCGGCGAAAAGGTCCAACACCCGAGCATCCAAGACCTTATCCCCTAAAACATTAAAAATTGCACCCTTTATTTTATCCGAAGTCGGGCGCGTTTGCCTTCCTTCAACCGATTTAAGCTGACGGCCACGCATCTCACCTGCAATAATCCTCATAAATCCTCCACCTTATATTATAACAGAGCTTATTATGCTTTACAGCCACAAAAATAAATATTTGGAAAATACTTTACCTATCAGTATACCACAGTACTTGAAATTCCTTTAAACTTTTCGTATATCTGCCGGGTTTTTGCTTATACTAATTTTGGCACCTTTCCCCGTTGTTTTTCCTTTCGTTTTCCCTCTCTGTTCACTGGAGCTTCTAAGCCTCAGTGACTTTTTTAAATTCATTATAAAGGAGTACGCGCCCTATGAAAAAATCAGAATTCTACCGCCACCTCAACGTCCAACTTGATTTAGCAGTTGAAGCTCATCAGCTCCTGCGTGGAGAAAATGGGGAAGAAATTCCCGGCGTCCTGATGAATGAACAAGAACTAGAACATGCCAAGGTCACAATTATTACTGTTGAGACTGATGAAGGAGTTGAAGCCATCGGTAAGCCAAAGGGACAATACATTACTATTGATGCACCTGAAATCCGAACTAATAACTATGACGTGCACGAAGAGATTACCCACGTTCTGGCAGACCGATTAATTGAACTGATGAATCTTAAAGAAGAGGCCAGTATTTTAATCATTGGTTTAGGCAACTGGAATGCTACCCCAGATGCCTTGGGCCCTCAAGTCATTAACAAGACAATGGTTACTCGCCATCTTTTTCAACTCTCCCCAGCTGAATTACACGGTCAACTGCGCAAAATCAGTGCTCTTTCTCCAGGCGTGTTAGGAATCACCGGAATCGAAACAGCTGAAATCATTCGAGGCATAGTGGAACATGTCAAGCCGGATCTGGTCATTGCCATCGATGCCCTAGCCGCCGGCTCTTTAGAACGTGTTGGTACAAGTATCCAACTCGCTGATACGGGCATTCACCCCGGTTCGGGCGTAGATAATCAACGAGCGGGGATTAACGAGGAATCGATCGGTTGTAAAGTGATTGCCATCGGACTCCCGACAGTAGTCAATGCTGCCGTAATTGCTCATGATGTAGTCGAAGGGGTTTTCAAGCAATTTGTAACCAGTCCGTCATTGTATAAGCTTTATAAGGGCATAAAGCCTGAAACATTCAGCCGGATCATCGATGAGGTGCTTTCTCCTTTCCAAGGAAATTTGATGGTTACACCAAAAGAGGTTGACGCTCTCATTCAAACTTCGGCTAAAATAATTGCCGGTGCTTTAGCGATTAGCCTACATCCGGGCATTGACCGCAACGACTATGCGCGTTATTTACAATAGCCTGCATAGCCAATGAAATCGGGGGGAATTGGCTTGGTTGGCTCCTACGATGAGGTACGGGACAAGAAATAATGGGTCAAGTCGGTGCCTCACCGACCTGACCCATTGCTTTTCTTTTGCCAGATTATTGTTGTGAATTAGGAAAACTTTTGTGTTTTTGATTAGCAATCCCAATCTCTTGAGCGACTTCATACTTGAATTTTTCTAATTCCGGTGTGAGTTGGACCATTGGTTTGCTGTTCTTAACCAAAGCTTACACCTCCTTAGAGAATTCTTAATTAAAGACAGCAGACCTACTTCGCCGCTGCCTTATCTAATCTTTCATGACTCACTTCAATCTGGTTCTATTATTCGATCATTCACGCATACTTATACACGGAAAATCATCCCAAAAATTTAGGTTTCAATAATTTCCAACCGGAAATTATCGTTTAACTAATACCTGTTCAATAAATATCCTCGTGATTTCAGGATCAAACTGAGTGCCGGCGTTTTTTCGAAATTCGATAATTATTTCCTCTTCACTCAAAGCCTTTCGATAGGGCCTTTCACTGATCATCGCATCATAGCTGTCCGCAAGGGCGATAATTCTTGCTACTCTTGGAATAACTTCACCTTTTAAACCCTTTGGATAACCTGTACCATCCCATCTTTCATGATGGGCCAAGATACAATCTGCTAATTCCAACATTTCATAGGATGAGCTTAATATCCTATAGCCGATATCCGGATGCCGCTTGATTTCATCCCATTCTTGCTCAGTAAGTTTTCCGGGTTTATTAAGTATGCCTTCTTCGATGGCAATTTTCCCTATATCATGAAGAAGCCCCACAACTTTAAGTTTGTTAACCTCAAGTTCTGAAAAGCCTAAGGCTTGCCCTATCTGTTGACAAATTTCACTGACTCTTTGAGAGTGTTGTTCTTCCCTTTGGTTTTTTTCATGTAAGGTATTAATAATTGTGCTTATTGTATTAGCCCTCGTACCTTCATTTTCAATAATCTTATTTTTGTACATATAATCCTCGGCACTTTTTAGGATTTTTATTATATCTTCATCAGTTTTTATCTTCGTATCCCAACCAAATGAAATACTGAGCCGAATAGCATTTACATGTACATTTGAATAGGTTCTCTTAATTCTTTTAACTATTTCTTCTGCTTCTGCTAATCCGGTTTGGGGTAAAAGAATGACGAATTCATCCCCACCCCAGCGAGCAACCAGATCTTCAGGTCTGCAGGCTCTTTGAATGGCCGCCGCTGCCTTTTGCAAAAGTTCATCACCCGTGTTGTGACCAAAAGCGTCATTGGCAAGTTTTAAGCCATTCACATCCCCCATAATTATTGAAATAGGAAGATTCCTTTCAGTATCTAGGCGTTTAATTTCCTCTTCATAAAATCTTCTATTATAAAGGCCTGTTAATACATCATGGTAACTTAAATAAAGATTTTCGTTTTCTTTTTTCTTGCGGTCAGTAATATCTCTCACAATACTGAGCAAAACTCTAGTATTGCCTAAGGAAGCTCCCTGGGAACTTACTTCGACATTAATCGGAGTACCATCTTTTAGATAATGAACGGTTTCGAATATAATTCCTTGTTCATCTGCCAATTCCATTTGCTCAATTATATTGAGCGGATTCTTTAAAGGTCTTAAAGCAAAGATACTCATCGAAGAAAATTCTTGATAGGAATACCCATAAATTCTTATCGCCGCATCATTGACTTCGAGAATATTGCCCTTCTTATCTATGAACAACATTGCATCATTAGCCTTTTCAGCTAAAACCTGATATTTTTCCAGCCTTTCGTGCATCCGCTTTCGCTCGGTAATGTCAATTCCTATCCCGGCAAAGTACTGTTTGCCCCCAAGACTTACCGGACTGGCAGTGAAGTACATCGGTATTTTGGTGCCGTCTTTTTTCTGCAAATCTGCTTCAGCATCCCCAAACCCATTCCGGGTTGTCCTTTCAAGACCTTCTAATATAGCAGTTTGACTTAATTTATCCCCCTTATACCAATCCAATAAATTCATCTGAGCCAACTCTGCTGAGGAATAACCGGTTATCTCCTCGTGTTGCTTGTTCCAGCGAATCAACTTACTTTGATCATCGTAGAGGTAAATCATTCCCGGGACGCTATTAAATAAGGCATCTGTAAAGAACCTCTCTTGACTTAACTCATATTCCACCTTTATTTTTTCAATAATCTCTTCTTCCAAGAGAGCGTTCATATCCTGGAGCTGATCCGTCCGCTCTATAACCTTATTTTCTAACTCTTCATTTAATTTCCTGGTTTCTTCTTCAGCCTGTTGGCGCCTAATGACTTCTTCTCCCAGCATGGCATTGGACTCTTCAAGCTCTGCATTGCTTTCCTCGAGCATTGCATTGATTTCTTCTAAATCCGCATTGCTCTCTTCTAATTGTGTCGTTCGCAGGCTTACCCATTTTTCCAACTTTTGGTTTAAATTGTTAAGCTCAATCTCGTTCGCTGTTTTTCTTCTCAGTTCATGAGTCAGGACAATATTTTTCATGGCATACTTCGAGAGCTGCTGGACATTGAGACAAAGTAAGTCAATAATATTTTCGAATTGCAGCTTCGACATACGTTTAACCTTGTTTATTTTATTGCCATTAACATTATGTTTTGCTCCAATGGCGTCAGCGTATTTAAGTAAATCATCTATTTTATAATCTTCATCAAAAACTTGCCCAATGAGCCAGTTAGCAATATGCCGGCCCTGAATAAAGATACTTGCACATCCCTCCAACAGACCACCACTTAAGTGTCTTTGGATTTTAGTGTCATTCTTGATTGAACTTCCGATTATTAAATCTGAGAGCAGACAATGATTAAGACCTTTTTCAATTTCTTCTGCTATTTCGGCACCCGAACTGTTTAAACCACTGGGCTCAGTAATTGGGGTCCCGTCAGGCTCTGTGATAATAGCTGCGACACCCATTGCGGCAGAAAATAAATCCTGAAGTTTTTGAATTTCGCTCAAATCAAAGAGCTCAGAAAATCTGTATCTCGTATTATTATCCTCAAAGCTAAACGTTTCGCCCATATTGTTACACCTGACCTTTCATTTCATTTTTAGATCCGGGTTAACCAAAACCTGATTAGTTACTATACTCGGCAGGCTGGAAATCCTACTGAAATCTGTACCTTGATTTTTTAAAGTTTTGCAGGCGAGTTAACTTTGGTTCTTAATATCAATTCTTTATGGATAATTATTTATTCTTCGAGAGTATCCTTTTTCCTTTAAAGTTAGACAAGATATTTCTTGTCTATTCCGATTATAAATTTATTATTTCGAGTAATTTTTCAAAAGATTACTCGAAATAATAAAAAAACAAGCAACCGGAAATCTCTCCGGTCTCTTGTTTTTTTATGCTCTCATTCTAGTTTCCAAGACCCGTCTTTCCTCTAATGCACTCCTATCTTCTCTTGCGGAAACACCCGCTGAACTTCTTCAAAAAGCGACTTATACTTTTGGGGGTTCTGTAAGGCTTTCTGGGCCATCTGATAAGCCTTCTCGATGAGCTGTCCGTCTCGCGAAAAATCTGTCAGCTGTAATTGGGCTAAACCATGTTGGCGTGTCCCTAATAGCTCTCCTGTTCCGCGCAAACGCATATCTTCTTCGGCGATTTTAAACCCATCTCCTGTTTGGCAAAGAATGTCTAAACGACGACTGTCTATGTTCCCAGACAACAAAAAACAATAAGCTTGTTCATGGCCTCGACCAACCCGTCCTCGGAGTTGATGCAACTGGGCGAGACCAAAACGCTCTGCCGACTCGATCACCATCACTGAAGAATTCGGGACATTCACCCCAACTTCAACCACCGTCGTGGCAACCAGAATATCGATCTCTCCGGCGTAAAACGCTGTCATGATCAGTTCCTTTTCCGCCCCCTTCATTCTTCCGTGTAAGAGGGCCACCCGACACATCGGAAACCTAACCTGCAGATCAGCAGCCCGCTGGGTTGCCGAAATGAGATCAAGCGTTTCTGACTCTTCCACCAATGGACATACGACATAAATTTGCCTTCCCAACTTGATCTGCTCTTCCAGGAATTTCTCTAACTTTGGACGGGCGCGTTCCGTCAATTTACGAGTAATAATCGGCTTTCGCCCAACGGGCATCTCATCCAGCACAGAGAGTTGCAAATCGCCGTAAAGGGTCAAGGCCAATGTCCGCGGAATGGGCGTCGCAGTCAGAACCAAAACGTGAGGATTTTCGCCTTTACCCTGCAGCATTGAACGCTGCCGTACACCAAAGCGATGTTGTTCATCCGTAATCGCCAGGCCTAATCCCTTGAAGATCACCGTTTCTTGAATAAGGGCATGTGTTCCGACAATAATTTGGGCCCGACCGTCCGCGATCTTAGCCAAGGTTTCCTCCCGCACTCCTTTGCCCTGGCTACCCAGCAGACAAACAACCGTAATCCCCAGAGAGCTGAATACACTCTCCAGCGCTTGGAAATGCTGGAGCGCCAAAATTTCCGTCGGAGCCATCATTGCTCCCTGATATCCCGAACCCACTGCGCGCAGCAGTGCCGCCATGGCCACCGCCGTCTTACCTGAACCAACATCCCCTTGGACTAAGCGGGCCATCCCTTGCGGTCTCGCGAGATCTTGGAATATCTCTTGGATCACCCGTTGTTGGGCCGCTGTCAGCCGGAAAGGCAAAGCCTTATAAAAACTCCGGATCTGCTCCTCTCCTCCCCTTAGAACAGGACTTCCGAGTCGCACCATACCTTGGCGTAGTCCGGCGACCGCCAATTGTAATAAGAGAACCTCTTCCCAAACCAGGCGATCCCTGGCCTGGGCCAGCCTGGTATAATCGACCGGAAAATGAATTTCTCGATGAGCCTGAGTTCGTCCCATCCATTCCCGGAGCTCTTCCGGCGGGATAATCTCCGGAAAACAGACATCTACCTGATCCAAAACACTTAGGATTAAGCTGCGTATTACTTTTGAGGATAAGCGTGCTGTTTCTGAATATACCGGTGAGATAGTTTGTGAACCATGATCAGGGACATCTGCCGGACTTGAACTCACCTGTTCAATATCTGTTGCCAGAACTTCCGGTACCTGTTGCTGCCAGCGCACTTTCCCCGTCACAACGACTTGGGTTCCTACCGGATAGTGTTTAAGAACATGAATTTGGTTAAACCAGGTTGCCTGAAACAAACGCCCCTGCTGTTCAATACTCAATTTAACTACTTTAAGCTTGCCTTTTGTTATCTGCCCTGCGACCACTTTTCCGGCAATTGTCGCTGTTTCTCCGTCTCTTAATTCCTCAATCATTCGCTGCCGGCGATCTTCATACCTGCGCGGGAAATATTGCAGCAAATCCAAGACATTGCTGATCCCCAGCTTTTCAAGCTGTTTGGCTCTTTCCGGACCAACCCCTTTTAGGTATTGTAAGGACCTCGACGACCGGGAAACCCTGCTTTCTCTTTTTGAGGCTCCGTCTCCAGATGTTTCTTGGTTTTTTATTTTCTGCTCGGGATGGCCTTGAGGTCTTTCTCTGGTTTTTTGAAGACCGCAACTTTCGGAGACTCCGCCGCTCTTAATAGGTACTTGTATTTGGGCCGGTTCTTGTTTCTCCGGCAGTCTCAAATCCCCCACTAGCGGTACACTTGGGGGTAAGCTTTCCTGAACTTCAACCATTACTTCTTGCATAAACCGACTAAGTTCCGAAAAGGCTTCTCTGCGTCGAAGCGGGCTCCAGGTTAGATAATTATGAGCCAATTGCTTCAGCAAATCTAAATCGCCACTCGGAAATAGCTGTTCCAACCTGGGGAGTATCCCTCGTAAAAAAACGTTGAATCCGCCTAACACTCCGGTATTTGTAAACCCCTGTTTTTCTTCTGCGCGGAGAGCTCGCTGGAAATTATTCAAAACGATTTGCACCTGAGTATGTTTCATAGAAAATCCGCCTGAATTCGCCGACCTGTAGGGCTCACTGCCAGGCCCCCTTGCGCCGTTTCCTTTAGGGCACAGGGCAGTAGTTTACCAATCTTGTCCATAGTGTCAACGACCTCGTCGAAAGGAATCGCGCTTTTTATCCCCGCCAGCGCCATCTCAGCTGCCACTAAAGCAATGGAGGCCCCTGTTGCATTTCGTTTGACACAAGGAATCTCCACCAGCCCTGCCACGGGATCACAAACTAAGCCCAGCATTGATTTCATGGCGATTGCCGCGGCATCCGAGGTCTGCCTTGGCGATCCTCCGGCTAATTCCACAGCCGCGGCCGCCGCCATAGCCGCCGCAGACCCTATCTCAGCCTGACATCCACCCTCAGCGCCGGAAATGTTCGCTCGTTCCGCAATGATCATTCCCAACCCGGCAGCGGTAAAAAGAGCCAGCAACAGCTCCTGCTCCGGAACCCCGCGAGCCTCTTCGACGGTCAAAAGGACAGCCGGCAGTACTCCGCTGGAACCTGCAGTCGGGGCAGCAACAATTTTCCCCATACAAGCATTGACTTCAGCTACTGCTAAGGCTTTAGCAATGACACCACTCATAAGTTCGCCGACTAAGCTCTCTCCCTTTTTCCACCTTGCCTCAACTTTTGCGGCATCCCCCCCTACCAAACCGGATAATGAACGACGTCCACTGTTAAGACCGGCTTGAACAGATTCTCGCATAACCTTCAAGTTCTTAGCCATACGTTGAAAAAGCTCTTGCTCCGACTGTTCTAAATCTTCCATCTGGTTTTGGAGCACCACTTCACTGATTCTACACCCTTTGATTTCAGCCTCTATAACCCAGTCTTCGTAGGCACGCATCCTAAATCCCCCTTAATCCAACGGCTCAATAGCCAAGGCCTGATAGATTCTCGGCAGTTTCCGCAGTAAATCGAGGATAGCCTCGTCGATTTTCTGATCCGTCTCCAATACCATTAAGGCCTGCGCTCCCTTCTTTTCCCGGGATACCTGCATTCGCGCGATGTTGATCTGGGCAGTAGCCAAGAGAAGTGTCACTTGCGCAACAACTCCGAAAAGATCCTGATGTAGGACAACTAAAGTGGGATAGTCCCCTCTGATCTCCACCTGAAAATCATCAATCTCTCGAATGACAATTGTTCCTCCGCCGATGGATGACCCAAGAACTTGAATATCACAACCGTTCCTCCCAGACAAATTAAACTTTACGCTATTCGGATGAATATCCCCAAGATCCGCTGTCTCGAAAATAAAGTTCAGGCCGTGTTCTTTGGCGATTTGAGGAGCCTCTGGAATTCGTTCGTCGTCCGGGGCCATACCTAAAAGCCCAGCGACTAAGGCCAAGTTCGTCCCATGCCCCTTTCCCGTTGTGGCAAAAGAGCCATGCAGAATAATTGTCCCTCCGACAGGTTCTTCACCCAAGATTTTTCTGGCCATTGCACCCAAGCGAACCGCGCCTGCCGTATGTGAGCTGGACGGACCAACCATAATCGGACCAAGTAAATCAAAGACATTACTCTTAGCCACGGTGCTTCTCACCACCTAAATAAAAATCCCCCGGACGAATTCCGGAGAATAACCTTGCTGAAGTTGGCAGAATTATGATGTCCGGTCCTGATCTCAAAACCATATAACCCCCTGCTTCTTTTGCACTACTCTAAAACACGAACTCCTTGAACGTTCACATTTACTTGGGATACGTTTAATCCGGTAAGCTTCTCCGTGGTATACCGGACGCGCTCCATGACATTAGAGGCAACTTCGGAAATCTTGACACCATAGCCGACAACGATATGGAGATCAATAATGACTTCATTGTCTTTAATAGAAACCACCACACCGCGGCCTAAATTTTCCCGTCCCAGCAGATCTACAAATCCATCTGTAAGTTTGCGCGAAGCCATGCCCACCAAGCCGTAGCATTCTACTGCTGTAGCACCCGCAATCGTCGATATGACTTCTTCAGAAATATCGATTTTTCCTAAGCTATTTATAATTTCTTTTCCCATAAAAAGATCAACTCCTTTCGGCATCGTCCACTTTGACTATTCTACCAAGAAAATGGAAAATATTCAAAGGACATCCCGGCATAACCTTTCCGCTGTTTGTATTTTGGATTTCACCGGCCCATACTCCGGGAAGTAATTCTCCTTCGATTATCTATTAAGAATCAGATCAGCAATACGGCTATTTGTAAGTGTTCAGTTACCTAGACCGAAAAATCCAGGGAATACCTTGCCAACCCGTGATACTTTTGATAGAATATATAAGTGTCATTTCGGTTGCAAAGGAGGATTTAGAGCATGGCTAATGTTTGTGCGATATGCGCCAAAGGAGTAACCTCAGGATACCAAGTCAGCCACTCTCACATACGGACAAAACGGACTTGGAAACCAAACTTACAACGCGTTCATGCAATTGTGAACGGAACTCCCGCCCGGATCAAAGTTTGCACCAGATGCTTACGTTCCGGCAAAGTTCAGCGTGCTAGCTAATGAAGCAAAAGCCCGACATATGTTGGGCTTTTTTTCATTTTTCTCACCGATCACACTATCCCCCGCTCCCAAATCTCTTGAAGCTCATCCTTATTAAAAGAATACTTTTCGCCGCAAAAATGGCAGACCATCTCGGCTTTCCCATCCGCGATTAGGTCTGCTATTTCTTTTTTACCTAAAGAAACCAAGGTATCACCTAAGCGCGCTTTTGAACACGTACACGTAAATCCTACCTCCCGGCGCTCTAAGACATGATACGGAAGTTGTCCCATTAGCTGATCCAGCAATTCAGCCATACTTTGGCTTTGAGCTACCAATTCACTGATCCCCGCCCCTGACCCTAAACGTCCGAGCTGACCTTCGATGGCTTGAATATCCTCCTCAGTCGCTCCGGGCAGCGGCTGAATCAAAAAGCCCCCCGCCCCGGCGACATGATAATCTTTTTCCACCAGCACCCCAAGCAGCATAGCCGAAGGAATCTGTTCGGACGTCAATAAATAATGCACAAGATCTTCGGCAATCTCGCCGCTGACCAATGGCACCATTCCGGTATAAACTTCACCATTTTGCAAACTTCGGCTGACAGCCAACTCGCCAAGCCCAACCGCCGTTGCCACATCAAGTTTCCCGGAAGCCTTTAACGGCAAATCCAGCAAAGGCTCCCGGACATAACCCCGAACCTCGCCCTGGGCATTTCCCACGGCAACAACCCCCTCTAAAGGGCCGTCTCCCAGCAAGCGCAGGGTGATACTCTCGTCCCCCTTGAGTGAACTGGCCAAGATCAGCGCTCCGGTCATCAAGCGACCTAAAGCCGCCGTGGCAACCGGAAACATTCCATGCCGCCGACGAGCTTCTTCAACCGTATCCGTCGTCTTCACCGCGACCCAACGGGCCATCCCCTCCAGCATCGTACCAATCCAAAGTTCATCGCGTTGCATAATCGTCTTCCTTTTACATAATCTTATCGTTCCAAACCCACGTCGTTCCAACCCCCGTCATCCCCAACCCCGGAGGGGGTGATGTTGCAGAGCGAACCCTTCAGGCAGAGTCGCGTTCAGCCTGCTTAGATCAGTCGGCGCCAGAACGGCATGGGTTCACATTCAGAAAAGCCCAGAGGTTTGCCGTTCTCGCCGACTGATCAAGCTGGCCAGC
>Ga0326727_10013003_pt1 | contig 18698 bp, 16 predicted proteins | sample MB2enrmetagenome_FD_207643 | JGI IMG/M metagenome (GOLD analysis project Ga0326727, IMG submission 207643) | Lab enriched peat soil microbial communities from McLean, Ithaca, NY, United States - MB29MY | ecosystem: Environmental > Terrestrial > Soil > Wetlands > Peat | place: USA: New York...
CGTTTTTTTCGAGGTATTGAGCGATTTGGGCTAACGACACGATTTTCTTCCGATCGAGGTTGCTCTTGACGTGAGATTGTTCAATGCGGAGTTTATCTGGCGGTTCTTCCAGGATTTGTGATCCTGCAGCCAGCAGTAGTTGGTTCATTTTAGGGGCGGCAGCGAGTATCGCGTTTCCTCCTCGAACTAATGCCATGGAAGCGGAGGTTGTTCCGGTGTCAGGTGCGAGTTGTGAGTCAGCAGAGGCAATGTATATGTCGTCTATGTGGCAGTTCAAGGCTTCAGCGGCTATCTGCGTGTATGCAGTGATCGCCCCTTGTCCAATTTCCGGACAGCTTATCCCGATTACGAATTTTCCGGTTGGAGTAATTTGGATTGATGCAGCTGCAAAGTCGGGGAGGGCTCCGAAACCGAAACCTTTCACGCCGGTTGCGATCCCTATTCCTCGCTTGCACCAGGCGGCGGTTTTTTCTGTCTTGTACTTCAGTTGATTTTTCCATAGTTCGGAATTTTCAACTTTGAGAAGTGTCTCGTATACTCCGACACTTCCGCGTATCGCGTAGCCGAATGAGCCAATATCCCCTTCACGCAACACGTTCTTCTTGCGCAACTCTAATCGATCCATTCCAAGCTTCTCCGCGATCATGTCTATGTTGGACTCTAATGCGAAGTTGACTTGTACCGATCCGAAACCTCGGAAGGCTCCGGATATACTATTGTTGGTGTAAACGAGATATGCATCTATGTCTACGTTTGGGATTTTGTATGCTCCGCAACTGTTCTCAACAGCCACATCTAGAACCGTGGGGCCCAGGGAAGCGTAAGCTCCTGTGTCGGCAATTATTCTCACTTGATTTGCAATTAGGTTCCCTTCACGGTCGGCTGCGGTTTTGGTTGTTATGATCATCGGATGACGCTTTATTCCCGTGATGCCTGATTCTTCGCGTGTCCATACGAGTTTGACTGGTCTTTTTGTTTTAATGGCGAGCAGAGCTAGGTGAATTTGGACTGTGTTCTCTTCCTTTCCTCCGAAAGCTCCTCCCACAGGTGTCGATATTACTCTGATTTTCTCCGGTTTGATGCCGAGGGCTCTCGATACCTGCATTTGGTCTCGGTATGGAGCTTGTCCGCCGACGTAGAGAACGATGTTTCCATTTTCGTCGAGCATACCGATGCCCGCTTCAGTTTCGAGGAACATGTGCATCTGCCTTGGAGTGCAGTAGGTATGTTCAACGATTACCGCTGCGTTTTGGAAGGCTTGCAGCGCGTTACCGTTTCGAACAGTTTCGTGTCGAAGTATGTTGCCGTTAGCGTGCACTCTCGTACCTTCGGGTTTCATGGCTTGGACAGGATCGGTTACAACGGGAAGCGGTTCATAATCGACGTCCACCAGTTGAACTGCCTTTTCAGCGATCTCCTCGCTCTCCGCGGCGATCACCGCTATAGCGTCGCCTAGGAATCTTACCTTATCGTAGCAAAGTACGGGCTGGTCGGGAATCACGATCCCGAATCCGTTCAGACCTGGGACATCTTTGTGAGTTAGAACAGTGACAACGCCCGGTAACGATTCAGCCTTGCTCGTGTCAATTTTTTTGATGAGAGCGTGAGGATATTTGCTTCGCAGAACTTTGGCCCATAACATATTTGGCAGAATCATATCTGAGAAAAATTTTGTCTCTCCCGTGGTTTTACCGACTCCCTCTTTTCGAGGAATACTTCTGCCTACCCATCGCAAGTCTCCGGTAGGCTCAGCGAGTGTCATTAACAGTAGCCTCCAGCTATGGGTGGAATGATCATTATTTCATCGCCGTCATGGAGCTTAGAAGACGAAGTTAGTCTAATTCCTTCACGCACGACGTACACATAGTTTCTGTCCTTGATCGGGAGCGTATCTAGGAGGTCTTGAGCAGTGGCATCTTGGTCAAGGTTGACCGTGAACTCTCGGCTTTCAAGCGTGAGTGAGGGAGCTCCGAATATTTTCACTTTAATATGGGTCTCTTTCACGATATTATCACTCCCTGAAGACGGCGATACACAATGCTTGATAGACGAGGGAAGAGACGATGTTTCGTCGATATTCGGCTGAAGCTCTAATGTCATCTATCGGGGTAGCGTCCTGAGCCGCTACGGAGCCAGCTTCGCGGAATATTTCTCGATCGAGCGGTCTCGCCTGAAGTATTTTTTCACATTTCAGAGAACGTTTCACGGTCGGTGCTACTGCTCCCAAGGCTACTCTTGCTGTCGAGAACGAGTTAACGTTCCTTTCACGCAATGCGACTGCAACGTCCACTAACGAAATTGCGTTCGCTCCACGTAATCCCAGTTTCAGGTACGCGCCTGCGTCGTCTGGTCGCAGAGGTTTGAAATATAGTTGTTCTATCAACTCGTCTGATAACAAAGCGATTTTTCGGTATCCGAGATAGAATTGGTCTATTGGAATTTCACGTCTACCTGCGACGCTGCGAGTGATTATAGTCGTGTCCAGAGCGTACAATGGAGGTATTGTGTCAGCAGCTGGTGAAGCGTTGCCGAGGTTTCCGCCTATGGTTGCGGTGTTTTGAAGTTGCGCGGCACCAATCTGTCTTGCTGATTCAGCAAGAATCCAAGCGCGTTTCCTGATTATAGGCGAATTAATTATTTCATTGTAGGTGGTTAGTGAACCTATTTGGATTCTATCTTGATCTTCTCTTATGAACCTAAGTTCTTTGAGTGATGAGATGTCAAGGAGTTGATTTGTCCTAACGACACCGTCTCTGAGCTGAACTATAAGATCTGATCCCCCGGCTATGATTTTTGCATTTTCGTGTTGTCTGCGCAGTCTCAATGCTTCGTCTATTGTCTTAGGTGTCAGTACGTCTATTTCTGAACGCATCAAGGTTAGAGTCCCCAGTTCTTCGCAGCGTCTTCGACAGCAGCGATGATCTTGGTGTAACCCGTGCAGCGACATAGGTTTCCAGAGAGCGCCATTCGGATTTCCTCTGAGGTTGGTTTTGGATTTCGCATAAGTAGTGCGGACGCCGAAACTATCATGCCAGGTATGCAGTGACCGCATTGCACGGCTCCGTGGTCGATGAATGCCTTCTGTACAGGATTCGGTTTTCCATCATCAGTTAAGCCTTCCGAAGTAATTATCTCTGAACCGTTAGCTTGTGAGATTATTACAAGACACGAACATACAGGTCTGCCGTTCATAATTACTGTGCATGCTCCGCATTCACCCTTCGCACAATCCTCTTTGGGACCAGTGACTTGAAGTTGTTCGCGGAGAACTTCGAGAAGCGTGTAAGCGGGAGGACACTTTACAGTGACATACTTTCCGTTTAATCTGAAATTAATGATGTGCTCCACACGCAAAGCCAGCACGCCCTCTGAGAAATCTGAGCGGCCCTACTGTCAAATAGTTACCTCTTAACCATTCACGCGCAATCTTCCACCGGCTTTCTTCATAACACAAGATGGTAAAGAGTCGAAAGACTATTGTTTGGCTTCGTGATTGTTGAATTATGCATCGAGTTGCGCTTTACCTTCAGGATAAACATCAGGTCCGTGAAGAGCTGGGCCTAGTACAATACGCAGAGAAGAAAGGCTTCGAAGCAATCTGGCATGCGGAGTCTCGGCTGGCGAGAGACGCCATAACTCCTCTCGCGGCGATGGCAGTTGTTACTGATCGGATCAAACTTGGAACAGGCGTAATAAATAACTGGACACGAAACGTTGGCTTGTGCGCGACGACTTTCCTTACTCTCGATGAATTGTCGAAGGGCAGAGCTCTACTTGGTATTGGTGCATGGTGGGATCCATTAGCATGGAAGGTTGGAATCGACCGCAAGAAACCACTCAAGGCCATGCGCGAGTATGTCACCGTTCTGCAGAAATTGTTCAAGATGGAGAACGTTACTTTTGAAGGCGAATTTGTTAAAGTCCGAGACATTCGTCTTGACGTGGTCTATGGTGATCCGTCGACTCCAAGGACAATTCCAATCTTCATAGGAGCTACCGGATGGGAGATGATTGAACTGACCGGTGAAATTGCCGATGGTTTGCTTCTAAATTATCTTGTGTCTCCACAGTACAACAAGATAGCGATTGAGCATCTCAGAGAGGGAGCAACCCGAAGTGAGCGCGAATTCAAGAATATTGACCGACCCCAACTAATTGTTTGCTCTTTAGACAAGGATGCGGATAGGGCATTAGATGATGCTCGACCGTTGGTCGCTCAATATTTAGGTCAACAACCCCATATCGCCAAGGCAAGTGGCGTGAAAGAAAGCCTAATCGAGGAAGTTAAAACCGCACTTGGTGGATGGCCAGCTAAGCCCGGCGGCTTAGAAAAAGCAAAACAGCTCATTGATGATAAGCTCGTTCGACTTATCACTGCAAGCGGAACAGCAGATGATTGTGTAAAGAAAGTTCACGAGTACAACGAGGCTGGATGCACTTGTCCGATCCTCTATCCACTTGGCGATGATGTTCGTGCTATGATTGATGTTTTCAGTAGCGACGCCACATAGTGCCAGCTTTACACTTTTGTCTTGTTCCAGAGCTTTCTGAAGTATTCTCTTGAGCGTACAGCGTCCTGATTCGAAGTGAATACTTCGAACGTCATAGTTTTGTCATAATTCAATTCCCTTAGCCACCGCACAACTTTTTTGAAATCTATTCTTCCCCAACCTAGAGGTAGATGTTCGTCTTCTTCACCATGATTGTCGTGAATGTGGATGTGCACTAGTTTGTCTGAAAAGGCATCCAAGTAGGATTTTATACCGTCCATCCTGTTCTCAATATACGCGTGCGCTATATCAAAATGGAACAATAGCTTTGGAACTTTCTCCATAACTACTGAGAAGTTTCGGAAATTTGCCACTCCGCCATCTTGTGACGGGACGTTCTCTAGCATCAACTCCACTTTCTTATCGGCTGCAAATTCGGTTAATTCTGTGATTGAATCTGTGAAGTTTTCGACGAAACCCAACGCAGACTCGCGAGTAGTCCCAACTCGCCCTAGTCTTCCGTAAAAATGGAAATTCAAATGTCGAATTCTCAGCTCGGACGCCACCCTGACCATGTCCTTACCTTCTTCAACCCACCCTCTTCGCGCCTTCAAATGTGATGATCCGAATTGCACCCAATACGCGGTATGTCCAATCGCAAACATTTCCATCTCACTCAACGAGTCGAGGATACGCTCCTTTTGCGACATTAGTGCTTGAGGTGTAGCCTTTGGTTCTTCGATACCGATCTCCGTGAAATCGAATCCTAACTTCTTAAACCTGCGAATCTGTTCAACCACTCCCTCGATTGGATTGGTCAGTAAACCGAATTTAGGAATACCCGCATCCAATTCTATCACTTTGTCCTTCGTCTTGCGTCGAACAAGTTGCATTTACATGACGCCATGTTCGTGTTGCTTGATATTCGTAGTTTAATCAAACAAGATAAGACGATCCCAACCAAGTTCGTATATTAACATATGTAGCCTGTATGGCTCTGGATACTAGCTAGCATAAGCGATCGGACGCTTACCAGAAACTTAGATACGGCCAACGATCTCTGATTGTTGAGCGGAAAATCATGAGTTCAATTTTGATCTCAGGTGGAATTGTAATCACCATGGATCCGGATAGAAGGATCATCAAAAATGGCGGAGTGTTTGTTCAGAATGATGAAATTTCTGAAGTGGGGAAAGCATCTGAGATCAGGAACACAGCGGAACTGAAAATAAAGGCCGAAGGAATGATAGTCCTTCCAGGATTAGTCGACATCCATGTTCACCTTGCCCAGGCACTAATTCGAGGCTGCGCCGACGACGCATCACTAATCGATTGGCTTCAAAAATACGTTTGGCCTCTACAAGGCAACTTCGACCTTGAAGACGGCAAAACTAGCGCTGAACTGTGCATGCTGGAAATGATAAAATCAGGTACAACGACGTTTCTTGAAAGTAACCTTAGCGCAAGGTACGGATTCGATGGTATCGCCGAGAGTCTCGATGCGTCGGGGATGCGCGGAGTCTTATCCAGAACGGTAATGGGGCTGCCCAGTTATGGCGGACAAAAAGGCATCATGCATCCAGGAATGATCGAAGACCCTGAAACCTGCTTACACGAAGTGGAAGCTCACCACAAGCGATGGAACGGAAAAGCAAACGGCAGAATCAGCGTTTGGTACGGGGCGCGATCACTGGGGGGATGCACTCCAGAATTATACCGACGGATATCTGAGGGCGCAAAGAAATTGGATACGGGCGTAACCATGCACTTGGGCGAAGTGCAGGAAGACGTACAGTTCGCGAAGAGAGAGTACGGAAAGAAGCCTGTTGAATTCATGAACGATGCTGGACTTGTCAGAAAAAAAGTCGTATTTGCTCATGGTGTTTGGTTTACAGAAGATGAATGGCAGATCCTTGCTAAGAAAGGGGCGAGCGTTGCACATTGTCCATGCTCAAACATGAAACTTGCATCGGGAATTGCAAGGGTTCCGGAAATGATCCGCGCTGGAGTGAACGTTGGGCTAGGGTGTGATGGTGGCCCAAGCAATAACTGCTACGACTTGATAAGAGAGATGAAGTGGGCTTCATTGTTACAGAAAGTCAGGTTGCTCGATCCTCTAACAATGAAAGCGCATACCGTACTGGAAATGGCCACCGTCAACGGGGCCAACGCTCTAGGAATGCAAGATGAGATAGGATCGATAGAGACTGGAAAAAAGGCCGATTTGATACTGCTGTCTTTGAAACATCCACATCTGACGCCGATCTATAATCCGGTTTCTCACCTAGCATACTCCGCCGAAGGATCGGATGTGGAGACAGTTATCGTTAACGGAAAAATCATTATGGAGAACCGCCAAGTAAAAACGCTCGACGAAAAGAAAATTCTGCAACAAGCAGAATATCGCGGCTTCAGGTTGCTCGAAAGGACAGGGATAAGCATCTCACCCAACGGTTTGGAGTCTTGAAGATGAAATCATTCGTAGCTAAGATGAAATGCTCTCGCTGTGGTACAGAATATGAACCAAGTTCGCGTTTGATAAGATGCCCGAATCGTGACGACGGTAGATTGGACATTTCCTACGACATAGAATCCATACGTGAGGTCCTCAACAAAGATGTTCTTTCGCGGCGACAGAAAGGAGTATGGAGGTTTCGTGAGTTACTCCCGATCGACAATCCTGAACACATTGTTTCACTTGGCGAGGGAGGTGTGCCTCTTGTTGCGGCAAAACGGCTGGCCAATGCTATTGGAGTGAAGACGCTTTGGCTGCTGGATGATACGCGAAATCCAACGGGGTCGTTTAAGGATCGACCAATGACGGTTGGCCTTTCTAAGGCGGTAGAATTCGGTTATGGTACCGTTGCATCAGCGTCTAGTGGAAATGCTGCAGCAGCATTATCTGCCTACGCTGCAAAAGCTGGATTGAAATGCGTCACCTTTGTCCCCGAGATGGCGAGCACTGGGAAACTTGCCCAGCTTTCAATGTACGGTGCTAGAGTCGTGAAAATTCGTGGGCTTGAGACCGGGCAAGATCCGACTGTTACTATGCTGAAAGAGGTTTGTGATCGATACAATTGGTATCCCTGCCCGAGTTTCGGTTCTATGAACGCGTATCAAGCGGAGGGTCCGAAGACGATGTCATATGAAATAATGGAAGAACTGGGGTGGCGTTCTCCAGATTGGATCTTCGTTCCTGTCGGAGCAGGTGGAGCTCTCGGTGGGAACTGGAAAGGCTGCTTGGATCTTGAGAAATTAGGCTTCGTCAAATCAAAACCTAGGATAGTTGCGGTTCAATCGTCAGGTTGCGCTCCGGTTGTTCGAGCATTTGAGCAAAAAATTGATCCTTTGAAGATCGAGAGTTGGAAAAGACCAGACTCTGTGGCAACGGGTTTGATGGATCCATTTCCATGGGACGGAGACTCAGCCCTGTTAGCGATTAGAGAGTCTGGTGGATTTGCGCTAGCAGTTGCCGATCAAGAAATCTTGGAAGCACAAAGACTTCTAGCCAAAACTGAAGGAATCTTTGCTGAGCCGTCTGGTGTAACTTCACTCGCAGGACTGATAAGCGCAATTAAAACACAGGGGGTTGAGAAGTCAGATGAAATTGTTGTTGAGATTACAGGCAATGGACTGAAGGATCCGGCGATAGCTATGAGGAGCATGCCTGAAGTTCCCGTTATAGATCCGAATGTGAAAGAATTTGAGAAAATCCTGCAGCGATAGGCTTCTACTTTTTCTTTCGCCCCATTGTTAGAGCCATGACCGCCATTTTGGCATACATTCCGTTTTCGGCTTGAGGATAGATCACCGAGTGCGGTCCGTCGATTACATCATCAGTTACCTCTTCGCCCCGCAGCACGGGTAACACGTGTGTGACGATTGCTTTTCTATCCATCTTGTCAACCAAATTGTTGGTTAGCGTCCAGTCACGATACTTCTCATGCAACTCCAGTTCGCGTTCCTTACCAAACTTGCTGGCACCGACATCGAGGAGACCTTTTGACGCCCAGTTTCTCGGGAATACGGCGTTTGCTCCTTCGATTGCTGATGTCAAATCATTAGTTACTGTGAATTCACTTCCTGCCGCTTTCGCGTTTGATTTTGCTTCTTCAAGTATCCTCGGATCAATTTCGAATCCAGGTGGATGAGCCAAGACTACGTCCATTCCGAACCTTGGTAGGAGGAGGGCCTCCTCCTGTATGCTGCATACGCCTCGAAAGCTTCTGGCATACCCCCACATTATGACATACTTCTTTCCCTTCACTTTTCCTAGAAACTCTTGGGTCGTCATGAGATCAGCCAACCCTTGCGTTGGGTGGTATGTGCAGCAAGCCATATTGATAACGGGAATTTCTGAATATTTCGCGTATTCGCGAACGACTGATACCCCCGCCCCATAGACATAATCTATTGCCGAGTCCAAGATTCGAACTCCAAGACCGTGGCCATATTTTTCATACATTTTTGCGACATCTTTTGCTGCTTCTCCAGATCCAAGACGAGTTGTTGAGACATCTATGTACTGAGCATGTCCACCAAGGTATGTCATGCCAGCTTCGAACGCGGCTCTGGTACGCGTCGAGGGTGCATAAAATAACATGAAAAATGTCTTATCCTTGAGAACATGCGGGACTGATCCGCGACGGTACTTAGCTTTGAGATCACGCGCAGTTCGAAGAACCGCCTCTAGTTCTTCAATAGACCATTCCTGTGTTGTGATAAGGTCTCTGCCGGATAAGTCAACCTTAGGCAAACTTCATTGCTCCGATGCTTGAAGCACCACGAGATTTTAGCGACATAATAGGGGTTTCGTTAGCATTTTGTGAACCAAAACTCATAAGCAGCATCCTGCAATCCGCTCGATATGACGGGCGAGAGAAATGAATGAGAAGCTTATCGTAATCGCACTCGGAGGAAACGCTCTCCTCCAACGTGGTCAGAAAGGTACGTTCGAGGAACAATATGGTAATGTGAAGAAATCGGTCACTCAAATTGCAGACTTGATTCAACTGGGTTACAAGATCGTCATGACTCATGGTAATGGCCCGCAGGTAGGTGCCACATTACTCCGGCATGAGGCGGCGAAGAACATCGTCCCAACATTCCCATTGGACGCTTGTGGAGCTGAAACACAGGGATTCATTGGATATATGATCCAGCAAGCCCTGAGAAATGAGCTCAAGACACGCGGAATCGACAAATTTGTGGTTACCGTCATTTCGAGAGTAATCGTTGATAAACATGACATTGCATTTGAAAGACCTACCAAACCCATCGGTCCTTTCTACTCAAAAGAAGATGCAGACAAACTCAAGCAGCAGCGACCAGACTTAACCATTAAGGAAGATGCGGGAAGAGGCTATCGTCGAGTAGTCCCTTCGCCAGATCCTAAAATAATCGCCGAGCGGAACGCGATCCGAGCGCTTGTTGACGCGGGATTTATCGTTGTAGCCTGCGGTGGAGGCGGAATTCCAATAATCGAGGACGCATCGCTAGCCGTTGGAGTGGAAGCAGTTATCGATAAAGACCTGGCAGGCCAAAGGCTGGCGACGCTGATTGGGGCACATATTTTCGTTATCCTAACGGATATTGACGCTGCATATCTCAACTATGGAACACCAAAGCAAGAAAGAATTGGAGAGATAACATCCGGGAAGTTAAGAAATCATCTCAATGAAGGACATTTCAAAGAGGGGAGCATGGGGCCTAAAGTTGAAGCAGCTATACGATTTGTTGAAAGCGGAGGAGACCGAGCAATTATATCCGCACTTGGCAAACTCGTTGAGGCACTGGACGGCAAAACCGGCACCCAAGTCGTGACGCCAAAAGCTTAATTCGAATCAACGTTACCAGCAAAATCAAGGTAGTCAATAATGCCATCATATGTGGGTTGTTGGAAAGGAAAACATTTTCTCGATACAAATGATTACTCCCAAGAGGAGATTAAGAAAGTTCTCGACGCTGCTGATGACTTAAGGAAACTCTTTCGGGCGCGGAAAAAGCATCAATACCTGCCAGGCAAAACCCTCTTCATGCTATTCTACAACAGATCTCTCAGGACAAGAAATTCTTTCGAGGCTGGAATTTATCAACTGGGTGGTCATGCACATTTCTTAAGCCCGCAGGACGTTTACACACCGGCTCTTCCCGAAGACATGGTTGCATATCAAACTGAAGCAATCTCCGACGTAGCAAGGGTCCTGAGCAGATACGGAGATTCCATAGCGATCCGTATTTACGGAGACGCTGCAAAATGGATTATCGGAAGAGGACACAAAGTCGTGAAAGAGTTTGCTAAACATGCGACAATTCCAGTATTGAATATGGAAGACGACATGTACCATCCGTTCCAGGCCTTGGCTGACGCTCAAGCAATGAGAAATGCTATTCCAAAATTGGCGCGAAAGAAACTAGTTGTATCATACGCGTATTCAGGCGGCCTTAAGCCACTCGCTGTACCGCAGAGTGAAATACTAATAGGGACACAACTTGGAATGGACGTCATTCTGGCGCACCCTCAAGGCTTCGAACTTGAAGATGTAGTGTTGAAGACCGCGAAGGAAAACGCTGATCGATACGGTGGCGGGTTTAAGGTTGTAAATGACATGAAAGAAGCTTTTGAAGGAGCGGATGTAGTTTACCCGAAAGCCTGGTCTCCAAAGAACTTCTTGCCTCCTCACAATCCAACAGTAGACAAGAATGGAGCTACAACATATCAAGACAAGTTCAAGGATTGGATCTGTACTCAGGAATTGATGGATGTAACGAATAACGGCAAATACATGCACTGTGGACCGGCGGACCGAGGACAGGAAGTTACAGATGACGTAATAGATGATATGAAGCATTCACTGTACTTCGAAGAAGCAGAGAATAGATTGCATGTTCAAAAGGCCGTAATGGCGATGGTCATGGGAGACCGCGCGTCTAAAGGCCGCCGTCATTGAGCGGCTCCCGACGCCATCGCAAAGAGAAAATTAAGCTACCTCCCGTCATATTGGCAAACTGGGGGAGACGTTTCATTGCCTGGTTCATCGACTATCTTCTCATAAATACAATGCTAGCTTACTTTGGGCTAGAAGCTATAGAGTCAAAGCTTCTTCCCGGCATTCTACTACCAACTCTACCTGGGTTAGACGTTTCATTATGGTCACCGATGTCCATTATGATATTCTTTCTCTATTGGACTGTCACCGAATGGTATTTCGGTAGATCGATTGGACAACTTCTTCTTAACGTTCGACTGGTGGATGTCAGTGGAAACAATCCGAGGCTGAAGGCTGTGGCAATTCAAAGCGCTGGCAAATCCCTCCTACTCCCATTGGACTGTCTTCTCGGGTTGATCTATCGACCCTCCCGCGAGCACAGGCAACGTCTTTCTAATTGGATGTCCAAAACAGTCGTAATATTCATCGGTACACCGAGCCAGACGCTGAACAAAGACGGGTATGCAAAAGAGCGTTAATTCGCACGGTAATAATCAGGCGAAAAGCTTCAACATGTCAAGGGTGTAGCTTATACACAAAGTGTCACAACTGAATTGAGGATAATGCCATGGTTGATTATGATATTCTGATAATCGGCTCCGGTCCAGCTGGACTAACCTCAGCGATATATGCTGGACGTGCGCTCGTCAAGACGCTGGTACTTGGGGGCAGGCTTGCAGGCGGCCAACTCATGCTAACGAGTGGTGTTGAAAATTTCCCAGGGTTCTCCGAGGGCATTCAAGGACCAGATCTCATGATGGAGATGCGAAAACAAGCTGAGAGATTTGGAGCTGAAATTATGGATGAAGATGTCGAGTCAGTCGACTTTACAGCTAGACCGATACGTGCGTTCGTAGGGGACAGAACGTATACCGCTAAGGCGATGATAATAGCTACAGGTTCATCAGCCAAATGGTTAGGATTGGCATCTGAAACAAAATTAAGGGGTCGGGGAGTTTCGAGTTGTGCGACTTGTGATGGCTACTTTTTCAGGGATAAGCGAGTAGCAGTTGTGGGAGGCGGAGACACGGCGTTGGAAGAGTCACTGTTCCTCACGAAGTATGCGAGTGAAATCATGCTGGTTCATAGAAGAGACAAGTTTCGAGCAAGCAAGATACTGCAAAGCAGAGCGAAATCTAATCCGAAGATTAAGTTAATCTTGAATTCTGTTGTCGAAGATATTTTGGGCGCCAACAAAGTGGAAGGAGTCAGAATACGTAACGTCAAAATGAACGAGCAATCAATTGTGCCCTGTGACGGTGTATTCGTCGCTATTGGATTCCAGCCCAACACAAAGATGTTCGAAGGCCAAATCGAATTAGATGAAAAAGGCTACGCGATCGTGAAAGAAGAGACAGAATCAAGCGTTGCAGGCGTTTTCGTTGCTGGCGACGTACGAGATTACAGATACCGCCAAGCAGTAACGGCAGCGGGCGAAGGCTGCAAAGCAGCTATGGACGCACTCGCATACTTGGAGGAGCAGAAGGCTATTGCAATCTCAGCGCAGGAATCCTAACCCTACAAGCCAAGACCTTTGAAAAGGAACTTTCTCTGACAGACAGGACAGAATGGACCTTCACGGGGTATCGTCTGGCCACAGTACGAGCATCGGATATATGCAGAGGCGAAAGGCATTTTTACCGACCTTCATGAACACACTTACTGATTTTGAAGTTTAGCCCCTATACTTGATAACATTTTCATCAAAGAAGATTAAATTTTACAGGATTATTGATACACAAGTCCAGGTTAGAATGTCTTGAGCATAACGGATCGATCAGTATCCATTAGATTAAGGCGGGGAGAGATTGGGGGTAAGTCGATTACTGTTCGTAAACCTGGATTCAACTGCAGGATCCTAGGAATCGAATTCACAACGATAGCTGCGGTTGCACTGTCTCCTTGGAGCCCCCCACGAATTGTCATATCGAGTGGGGGATCTCCGTCGATCAAAATTGAATCGTGTGGGTTCTGAGCGCCTAAGTACATTCTCAAATCCAACACAACAAGTTCCTGTCCAGCCAGAATTCCCTTCGCTACTTGACGTATTCCGGCCACGTACCCCTTCGGGACGGTGACGTAATCGCTGCGCGTCTCCTTCTCCGCGATTACAGGGGACAGTCGCTCCTGAATTTCGCCCAGTTTCCAACCCATAGCGAGTGAGATCAAGCCAACCGATTCGGGAAGTCCGACGTGTTTTATTCCCTCGTCTAGAGCGATCTTTTGCTCGAATTCCTCCGGAGAAAGTCCGGTGCCGATCTTCCTTTGTAAAGGGACTCGTCTTCTAGACGCGTCAACCACGCGTTCAGCTCGAATTGACGTGATTTTCCTGCAAGCACCACTTAAAACGATTGGAAGGAGATCCAGTAGAAATCCAGGGTTAACACCTGTGCCAAGAATTACTCTCTGTTTAACTCTTGCAAGCTCGTCGATTTGCTTCGCTAACTCTGGATATTTAGCAAAAGGATACGTTAATTCCTCCGCGGTGGAAACGACGCTTGAACCATGCTCCAATATCCTCGAGAGTTGACCGTGCACGGTCTTCAAACGTGATGACGTAGCGTGTGTGACAATCTCAGGACGTTCCGTACGCAGGACTTCATCGGCGTTCGCGTTCACTTTCACGCCAGTCTTTTCTGCTCTACCCAGTAACTCACTCACGTCTCTTCCCACTTTGGTCTTCTCCGTGTCTATGACGCCGACAAGTTCAGCCCATGGTCTAGATAGGAGAGTCTCCACTATGCCTAAGCCGATCGGTCCCAATCCGTATTGGACAACTTTGATTTTATCCAACGCTATGACACACGTCGCAAGTAGAACAGATCAAATATGTAAAGGAACGTCGACGACCAAGCTTTGAATGCGAGATGGAATTCTTACTTTTATTAGCGCGGCTTGATGGAGTCTGCCAGAATGATTTCGTGACCTACTATGAACATAATCGTTCTCGTAAAGGGGATTGGGCACACGACCGAGCTTGATCAGAACGGGACCAGAGAGTCCAGTCGAGAACTCAGGATTAATGGAACCGATAAGAACGCCGTTGAAGAAGCTGTGCGACTCAGAGAAAAATATGGCGGGCGCGTAATTGCGATAACAATGGGTCCAGCGGATTCCCAAGAAATTCTCAGGGAAACTCTAGCCATGGGAGCCGACGAGGCAATCCTCCTAAGCGATGACTCTTTCGAGGGTTCGGATCCCCATGCGACGGTTACAGTCCTTGAGGCTGCAATTACTAAGATTCTCGATTATGATTTGATCATGTGTGGAGCATATTCTGACGACTTGTACGCGTTTCAGATCGGGCCACGGATTGCTGAGGTATGTAATCTACCACAAATTACCTATGCCACGAGAATCATTATTGAAGGAAGACGAGTTATTGCGGAAAGAGATATTGAATGTGAAAAACAAGTGGTCGAAGCGAAACTGCCCTGTTTGATAACGGTCTTGCCTGACCTCAATGAGCCACGAACACCATCCTCAGACGATCGGATTACTGCTTCAAGGAAATCAATCACTGTATGGGATGCAACTGACTTGAGTCTTACTGAGGACGAGGTGGGATTCAACGGATCACTCACTGATGTACTTAGGAGCAGAAAATTTTCGCTGAGCAAAAAGCCAGTAGTTCTACAAGGAGATGAGCAAGAAGTGATCGGTAAAATTGTCGACATCCTGAAACGTGAGGGTGTATTAGGAGCGAATTAGATTGGACGAGAATCACGGAATCTGGGTATTCTCAGAGATTCATGAATTATCCCTTGAGTTACTTGCCAAAGCTAGACAACTCGCGGATAGTATCGATACAGAGGTTGCACTAATTCTTCCAGGCATACCTTCGAAGAGTGACGACTACTTTCAATACGGCGCTGACATAATATTCTCAATCACAAACCCCATGTTGAAGACATTTCAAGTCGATACCTATGTTGACGCATTTGCCTCTCTTGCAAACGAGAAGAAACCTGAACTGATTTTGATAGGGGGTACGCGAAACGGCCTAGAGTTAGCACCGCGTCTGGCTGAGCGTCTTAAAACGGGCTATGTGACGCACGCCATTAAGTTGGAACCGGACGCCGACAAGGAATTCATCCTTATCGACAGACTGTCGCAGGAGGGTACAACAGTGGAGACACAGGTCTCGAGAATCAAGCCTCAGATAGTGACTGCAACAAGAGGTGCCTTCCTGCCGAACCGTGCGAATTCATCACGAAGCGGTACGATTATCACCGTAAATCCTGAGATCAAAAATTCGACAACAAAAATTCTCAAAATAGCGACTTCAAATTCTATACTGACGAACCCTTCAGTGGTAGTCTGCGTCGGACGCGCCATGAAGAGAAAGGAAGACATTGCGATAGTAAACCAGTTCGCCCAAACAATCGGCGCAGGTGTAGCCTATACAAGATCCGTTGGCGATGATTTCAAATTTGCTTCTTCTGACCAGTGTTTGGGCTTCGCAGGCCGAAAAGTGAGCTCAAAGTTGTGTATTACCTGCGGAATTTCTGGCCGGAGCCAAACGATTGCAGGTTTTGCAAATAGTCAAATCATATTATCGATTAACACGGATCCGTCTGCCCGTATCTTCAACTTTAGCGATTATGTCGTGGTCGGTGATCTCTATAAGATTCTCCCGAAATTAACGACTGTAATCAATCGACTTAAGTGATAGCTAGGAACTTTCACGAGTCTTTGCGAACAAGTGAAGGGATTGATAGGACAGACATAGACAGTAGTGCTAAGAATAGGCGTGGGTCTCGCGCCAAACCAAGCAGTGTCCGTCCCTGGAAATCAATATCAGATGTTTTCGATAGAACATCTTCAATTCTTAATTCGTTCGACACATCGAAAAGTTTGTTCAGATACCGATCGGGTATCCGATAGAGGAGCTGCCTTAGCGACGCCATGGCGCTTAGGTCAAATCCAATCATGCTTCGCCATGTATCTTCATATTTCTTCATCCGTGATGATGAAAAATTCTCGTCTCGGACAGCTGCAGCAGCCGTTTCTCCGGCAATTTTTCCGCAAATGAGTCCGAATACGATCCCTCCACCTGTGGTTGGTTTAACTTGCGAGGCGGCGTCACCAACTGACAGGATTCCGTCTGCATATGTTTTGGACTTAGCTCCGCTAACTGGAATTGGATGGTAGGTCGGTTTACTCAGAAGTTTTGCCTTTTTCAATTTTTGCGACACAATCGGGTGCTTTCGCAGAAAACGTTCGAAGCAGGCATTGACATTGGTTCGAGCTCCAGCAGCGAGACCGACTTTTGCCGATCCGTCTCGTCGTGGAATTATCCACCCAAAGAAACCGGGAGCATATGTCTGACCATAGTACACTTCTACGAAATCCGAATCTACGTCAGATATATTGTCCATGTTGCACTGAGCCGAATTTACTAGTGGTTGCCTGTTGAGGCTTGGTATTCCACCGTATCTCGAAACCCGAGCTCCGCATCCTCCTGCATCGATCAGCACCTTGCAGAAATATTCGTGTGGATGCTTGGATGAGTCGAGTTTCACTTGAAATCCATTATCAGAACGCTTCACGCTTTCCACGCGCGAGTTCATGTGTAGGTTTGCTCCATTCTTTATCGCAAGAGAGGCTAGGTGTTGATCGAACTCAGCTCTATTCAGTACCCAAGTTACGGGATCTGATCTTGATAGGATTAAGGATCTTCCGTTAGGTGCTGTAAGGATAGCTCCTTTGATCTTATTCTCGATTATTTTTTCGGGAAGACTGGGTGCGAATTGTTTAAACCCGCGTATTCCCACGTGGCCTGAACAATGTGAGGGTATTCCCACTCGCGGATGCTCTTCAAGTACGGTGACTGAAGCATCTTTGCCAGCTGCCGCGAGAGCTGTGCTTGCTCCGCTGACTCCGCATCCGACGATTAGAATATTGACCGAGTTATGATCCAAGATTTTCTCTTCGGTCGAACTGCACGCGAGTGCAGTTTCTTGATGTCCTATTCACGACGTTCAGACATCTCTACGCGTCGTTTTCCTTTCATTTGTCTTGATACCCGAATCAGGCCATTGATTTCCAATTTCATCAGTATACTGTTTAATTCACGGAAACTTACTTCCTCTTTTCCGTTCTTCATTTCTCGAAGGAGATCATCGTCTGTTAAAGGGCCCTTCCGTTCTATGACGTCTATGACCGAGAGTCGTATTGGTCTTGGTCCCCAAACTTTATCCAAAGAAACTTTGGCTCCATTACGCTACTGGAGTTGGCGCGGCAGCTCTCTCTCGTCTAAGTCGCTTGGAGAATTTCTGGTACCAAGCATCGTCTTCAGGCGCTATACTAGGGCCAACGCGTTCCATTGCTTCGTCAAAATCTCGTCGTGACACTTCGACTGCTTCTACATCATTGCGTAGTGAGGTCATGGCGGCTTCGCGGCAGATTGCTTCAATGTCAGCTCCCGAGTAGCCTTGAGCTTTTCGCGCTAACTCATCTATTTCTACATCTCTTGATAGAGGCATCGAATGGGCGTGTATTTTGAAGATTTCTTTCAATGAATCCACATCGGGCGACGGGACGTAGATTAGTCTATCGAATCTTCCGGGTCGCATCACGGCCGGATCCAGAATGTCGGGGCGGTTTGTCGCGGCGATAACGAGCACATTCTGCAGTGTCTCTATTCCGTCGATTTCCGTTAACAGTTGGCTGATGACTCGTTCACTGGCTCCCGAATCGGCATAACCTAAGCCGCGTTTGGGAACGATAGCGTCCAATTCGTCGAAGAAAATTATTGCTGGAGCGGCCGTTCTTCCTTTGCGGAAGACCTCTCGTATTGCCTTTTCTGATTCACCTACCCACTTGGAGAATATTTCGGGGCCCTTGATCGATATGAAGTTCGCCTCGCTTTCGGTGGCTACCGCTCTAGCGAGGAGTGTCTTTCCACAACCGGGTGGACCATATAGGAGGATTCCACGTGGTGGTTTGATTCCCATTCTCTGGAATACCTCAGGCTTCTTTAGTGGCCATTCGACGGATTCCATAAGCTCCTGCTTTACTCGCTTTAGTCCGCCGACCTCGCTCCAATGAACTTGAGGAACTTCAACGTAAACCTCTCTCATTGCGGTGGGAGTAATTTCTCGATAAGCGGACATGAAGTCATCCATCTTTACGACCATTTTCTCAAGAGTCTCTGGTGGAATACGTTCTTCCTCCAGATTGATTTCAGGAATGTAACGTCTGAGTGCCTTCATAG
>Ga0326727_10013004_pt1 | contig 18697 bp, 11 predicted proteins | sample MB2enrmetagenome_FD_207643 | JGI IMG/M metagenome (GOLD analysis project Ga0326727, IMG submission 207643) | Lab enriched peat soil microbial communities from McLean, Ithaca, NY, United States - MB29MY | ecosystem: Environmental > Terrestrial > Soil > Wetlands > Peat | place: USA: New York...
AACACGATCAAGCACGCCGATCGCGTGTTACAAGGCATGGCGGGATGGGAACTCCCGCAAGCGGACGACGCCAAGGCTAAGGCGTCGAAAGCGGCAGAGACCCACGATAAATCCAAGAGAGGTCAGCGCAACAAGCCGCGTTGACCGTGAACCTTCGAAGTTGTGTTTCACCGGAGCCGCTGGCGGAGGTAGATGGAACGGAATGGTTTCGTATTTGCCGCTGTCCCGCCGGGGCGCTCTTAGCGGCAAATCTGCGCGCACATGCCGCCGCTGGCGGCTGTTTTCGTGCGTGCTCATCCTGGCATGTTCTCCGCCGTGCCGGACTAGGGCCGGTTCGGCCCGCGCTTAGTCCGGCGCTGTGAGGCGTTTCTGCATACAAAGGTATGCATCGCTCCTCGTGCCCTCTCGCCCTCCACACTTTTAGCGCCGCGCCGTGTGCACCGCAACGAAGCCCCGCCGCCACAGATGCGGTGACCAGTCCCACCCAGCCGTATAAACGGCCCACGCGGGCGAGATCTCCGGCGAGATTCCGCCCGCCTCAGTCCCCACACCGAGGCCCTCCATGCAGAACCGCCACCGCACCCACCCCGACGAGCGCCGCGCCGCGCTGATCGCCCAGGCGCGAACCACCCGCGACCGCATCCGCTGCAATACCACCCAATGCTGTACTAGAGGCTCTCGACGGCGGCAGCGCCGCCGGCTGAAACAGGCGCCGCCCGCTACGCCCCCGGCACCCCACCCGCGCGGGCCTGTTCCTGCCCGCGCCGACCCTTTAGAAACCTGGGCTCAGGGCGCTGCCCTTGGCGAGCCCTATAAACCCATTGAGATCCCAAAACCCAATATGCCCTCGGGTCGGTCCCGGTAGACGCCGCAGCGCCAGGCCATCCGTCTCTCTGAGAGCATCTGATAGATTCAACTACACTTGCCGACATTACGTTACTGATCGTGGGTTTATGCACCTGACGTAGATGCACCATTTGTGGTGCAGATATAGCCGACAGGGAAACGCTGAAATAAAAAGCGGAATAATCTGTGCGCGATTTTACAATCTGTGATAGATTGGTTCCATGCTTATATCGACCTTGGCCGTCCCTGCCCCGTCGCTACTGTCAAAAGAGCAAGCGTTAGCCCTCTTGCAGCCATACCTGAAGATTCTCAACCAGTGCATTGACGATGGTTGGTCCGCGTGGAAGACATACTACTCGCACAGGTCGCACATTCTTGACGGGCGACCACGGGCGGCGATTGTCTACGCGGAAATCGTAAACCGCGCACTTGAAGTGTTTCAGGGATTGGAAGGCGTCAAAATAGTCCGCCACCCCGGCAGTCTGATGATATATATCGGCGATGATATTACGATCCGTTTCAAGAAAATTAGGAAGGATGGCCGATGCAGCAATATCAAGACGGTCACTCAAATCCGTTTTCTCGCACAGCTTCAACTGCCTGGCATGGTCGATGGGACGCTCGTCCATGCGGGCTACCAATTGGATGACCTGCAACAGAATGTTGTGCGCAAGGCCATTGTCTGCCAGTTGTTCGAGAAGGTACTTTGGGACATCGAACTCACTGGAGTTCCTGCGGAGATGGTTACGATGCCGCCGGTTGATTCTGTGGGCCAACCGTCCACCGAGCCACGCTTCGTTGCCAAAGACGCACAAACAGAACTGCCCGCAGATGCAGTTAAGAAGAGGGGATAGGCGTGCCGGGATTCAACCGAGAGATGCTCGCACTCGCTCGTGAGTCGCGTGGCTTGACGCAGTCCGTGTTTGCAGAGGACATAGGAATTTCTCAAGCCGAAGTTTCAAAATTTGAGAATGGGATCAAGATCCCATCCGATGCACAGATCGAAAAGATGGCTCGCCGATTGGAATACAATGCTGATTTCTTTTTTTTGGACGAGTCTATCAGGGCCTTTGGCTCCGGCTGTGTCTACCACCGGAAGAGAAAGAGCGCCACAGATGCCAAACTTGCTCATCTTCTTGCTAAGGTCAATGTGAAGCGGATTCAGGTTAAGCAACTGATGAAGTCTGTTGAAAGCCGCACGGGACACGCGTTTGAGCGTCTTGATGTCGATGAATACAAGGGCGGCCCAAAAGAGGTTGCCCAAGCCATGCGAGCATTGTGGCAGTTACCGCCAGGGCCAGTTCAAAACCTCATTAGAGTGATCGAAGACGCTGGCGGGATAGTCATCAAGTGCGATTTTGGAACAACCAAAGTTGATGCTCTGAGCCAATGGCTACCAGGATACCCGCCCATCTTCTTGGTCAATTCAGCCATTCCAACGGACAGGATGAGATTCACCCTGAGCCATGAAATTGGCCACATCACGATGCACAGGACGCCGACTGAGAAGATGGAGCGCGAGGCTGATGCCTTCGCTGCGGAATTCCTGATGCCCGAAAGAGAGATTCGTCCGTATTTGAGCTGTGTTGACATCCCAAAACTGGCCGCCATGAAGCCATTTTGGAGGGTTGCAATGTCTGCTCTCCTATACAGGGCGTCAGAGCTGGGAATGATCGATGAGAGGCGGAAGTCTTATCTTTGGTTCCTGATGGGGAAAAGTGGTTATCGGATGCATGAGCCGGTTGAAATCGCGCCAGAAGAACCAACATTGCTCAGAGAGCTTATCGAGGTTCACCAACGCTCATTGCATTATGGGGACAACGAACTGGATGTTGCCTTGCTCGAACCAGGCGCGTTTGCAGAACTGAGAGAGAGGAGCAGCACCTCAACTTTGCGGATTGTAGGTAGGTAAAACAGAGGGCGACTAGCAGGTGGTGGGTAGCCCTCCCCCCGGCCTAGACAAAGACCGGAGTTCGAGCGCGCTTAATGCACGCTCTGCGGCAATAAGGGGACGTAATGGTCAATCGAGGATCGGAATGGCGGCGCTGGGAGCCTCACATTCACGCGCCCGGAACCGTTCTGAACAACCAATTCAGTGGCAACGATCCTTGGGAGAGCTACCTCACCAAGCTTGAAGGACTCACGCCCAGAATCGAGGCCATCGCTGTTACAGACTATTACGTCACCGACACTTATGAAGAGGTGCTTCGGCATAAAATTGCCGGGCGGCTCCCGGACGTTCAACTCATCTTCCCTAACATCGAGGTCAGACTCGGTGTGGCGGCGAAATCTGGCTTCGTTAACCTTCACCTTCTGGTTAGCCCCGAAGACCCGGATCATCTCGCTGAGGTGCAGCGTATCTTAACGCGCCTTCAATTCAATGCGCATGGAGATTGCTTCGATTGTACTCGTGCAGACCTGATCCGCCTTGGCAAGCGTGCCGATCCGAAAATACAGGATGAACGAGCCGCGCTCGCACACGGGGCCACCCAGTTCAAGGTCAGCTTTACACAGCTACAAGAAGTTGTCGGCGAAAGCGACTGGGCGAAGAAGAACATCTTGATCGCGGTGGCCGGCGGTGCTGGCGACGGCACTTCGGGGGTGAGCCAGGCCGCCGACGCGACAGTGCGACAGGAGATCGAGAAGTTCTCGCACATCATCTTCGCGAGCAGTCAAGCACAACGCGAGTTCTGGCTCGGCCAACGCGCGGCCAGCGTTGACGAGTTGCGGACACGCTACAACGGTTGCAAGCCGTGCCTCCACGGCAGCGACGCGCACGACCAAAAGTCAGTCGGCCTGACCGTTAACGACAGTTTCTCGTGGGTCAAGGGCGCGCTCACCTTTGACGCACTGCGTCAGGCTTGCATCGATCCGGGCGGCCGCGCTTATGTCGGAGCTGAGCCACCGCGCCACGCCATGCCGTCGCAGGTCATATCGCAGGTCGAGATCATTCATGCGCCCTGGGCGGTCACGCCGACCATTCCTCTCAACCCCGGACTGGTCGCAATTGTCGGAGCGCGTGGGTCCGGAAAGACCGCTTTGGTCGATGTAATTGCAGCGGGCTGCGACGCGATTACCAGGACGGCCTGGAATACCGACGAGAATATCAGCCCATCGTTCTTGGTGCGGGCACGAACGCTAATCGGCAACGCCAAGGTGACCCTCACATGGGGTGGCGGCAATTCAATCGCGCGCGCGCTGAACGGAACTGACGCAAATGATCCTCTGGCCTATCCCCGCGCCCGGTATCTCTCGCAACAGTTCGTCGAGGATTTGTGTTCTTCAAAGGGGGCTTCCGAAGGGTTGATCCGGGAGGTCGAGCGCGTCATTTTCGAGGCGCACGCAGAAGATGAGCGCGAAGGTGCGATGGACTTCGCTGAGCTTCTTGCGTCCAGGGTCGTGCGCTTTCAGCAGTCGCGTGTGCGTGAGGATGAGGCGATAGCCTCGATTTCCGACCGGATCTCCGAAGAACTGGAGAAGGAGGGTCTCGTAGCTTCCTACGACCAACAAGCCGCACAGAAGCGGAGCTTGATCGCAGGATATAACGTTGACCTTGGCAAGCTCGTCGTCAAAGGTACAGAGGTACAAGCGAAGCGTCATGCAGAATTGAGCCGAGCCGCACAAGTTCTCAACGGGAAGATACAGAACTTAAGCAACCAACGTCGCACGTTCCTCACCATGCAAGACGAGGTGAAAAGCATGCGCGGAACGAAGGCACCTGAGATGCTGCGGGAGCTACAGTCCAGACACACTGGGAGCGGACTTGCCACCGCGCAGTGGGATGAATTCCTGCTCGATTACAAGGGTGACGTCGACAAAGCACTGGCAGGCTACATCGTTTGGGCCGATCAAGAGATTGCAAACATCAACGGTGTCCCCCCGCCTCCGCGAGATCCGACCATTGCCCTCATTGCCGATGGGGAAGACCTGGCGACGGTTATGTTAGCAACGATTAGAGCTGAGATGGGGCGGCTCGAACAGTTTATTAGCGCAGACAAGGTAGTTCGCAGTCAATATGCTGCACTATCCGCGCGCATCGCTCAGGAGAACAGCGCGCTCAAGGCTCTTGAGACTCGTCTGAGTGATGCGCAAGCTGCTTTGGCTCGCCGAAAGACTCTCCAAACTGAGCGAGAAGCATCTTATGGCCGAGTGTTCGATGCGATCATTAGCGAACAGAACGAACTAATAGCTCTATATGCGCCACTTATGGCGCGACTTGCCAGCTCATCGGGGACGTTAAGCAAACTCAGCTTTTCAGTCTCGCGCGTTGTCGATGCAGACACTTGGGGCGACTTCGCTGAAGATAAGCTGATAGATTGTCGTAGGGCTGGGCCGTTTTATGGTCGCGGTTCGCTAATGAAACTTGCGAACTCTGAACTAAAGCCGGCTTGGGAGACTGGGAGCGCGGCTGACGTTCAGGCGGCGATGTCTCGTTTCATCACAAAGTATTCGAAGGACATACTTGCACACGCGCCGTATGTTCCGACGCAAAAACTGGAATTCCGTGCCTGGTCACGGCAGTTCGCACATTGGTTGTTCAGCACCGATCACATCTCCGTGCGATATGAGATCGCCTACGACGGCGTCGACATTCGTAAGTTGTCGCCTGGCACGCGTGGGATCGTGTTGCTGCTGCTATACCTCGCACTCGACGATGCCGACGATCGTCCGTTGGTAATCGATCAGCCAGAGGAAAACTTGGACCCGAAGTCGGTGTTTGATGAACTGGTTTCGTTGTTCATCACGGCCAAGGCCAAGCGCCAAGTGATTATGGTCACTCACAACGCTAATCTGGTGATCAATACGGACGCAGACCAGATCATCATCGCCGACGCAGGCCCGCACCCGGCGGCAGGTCTGCCTCCAATTACTTACGTCGCAGGTGGCCTGGAAGACGCCAATATTCGCAAAGCGGTTTGCGACATCCTTGAGGGCGGCGAGGACGCATTCCGCGAACGTGCGCGGCGCCTTCGAGTGCGGCTTGAGCGATAGCGTGGCGGCGAGCCAAGTTGAACCTGAGGGCGCATACGCTGACGGGATTAGCCACACATGAAAGCGTCCGCTAAGACCTCTTTTCATCGAGATCAATCATCACCGACATAGGCGTCTTTTTGCGGAACTCCTTCCGTTTCATATGCGCTTGGATCAGCTCATTCACGCCATTGATCGCAAAGCCCGCGCTCGGCAAGGCGATGCCGAGCTGGCCGGTAGCAATGCCGCCGAATGAACCGACAATACCTGCAATCGCCGGCACAGCCCACTTCATCAGCTCGCGGTCGATGCTGTCCCAGTCAGCCTTCGCCTTGTCGTATTCGGACGCCAGCTCATCCTTGAAATCAAGAGCCAACGTCTCCGCTTTCGCAAGGTCAATATCGCCGCCTACCGTCGTCCAAACCTTCCGCAAATAGGCACGGAAACCTTCAAGGCGTCCTTCGTTGCGCATTTCGACCGCGAAACTCGAATCGACCTTATTAAGGAACTTGAAATCTAGCTTCTGAAAAGCATTCGTCAGCGGGCTCCAGACCTGCGACTTCGGATCAAGCTCCTTGCCCACGCTCAGAATTTCTTTCCAACGGAACCGTAAGTTCGTATAGGGGAACGCGCCGATGTTCTGGCAAATAAGCAGGCCCATTTCGAGGTTTGTGCCGATCTTTGTCGCCGTCATCTGGCCGGGCATCTTGTCCAACGTGTCATCAACCAGCAGCGGATCGTTCTTCCGCACGTGCGCGGCATAGTCGAGGATCTTCTTAACCACCTCGTCCGAAATACCCGGAATAGCCTTGCGAGCCTTCTCCGCTAGATACTCCGGCGGCGTCAAATAGAAATGTTTAAGCATTTCGGCATAGCCCACTTCGTCAATGTCCTCATCGGACAAGAAGTCAGGTCCGAGTCGCGCCAACGCCATATTGGCCGTCTCGATAAGAAGCCGACGGTTGAAATCCCCAGGGTCGGGAATCATCACTACGATTCCAGCCGCAACCCATGGCGTGAGCATCCCGAGTTGGTGGACAACGCGCAATGTCTGAATGCGCCACTGCTCCGGATGCACGACCGGGTTGTGTTCCTCGCGGAATAGGTGTGGGTTTTCGAAGGGATTGATAAGAACAATTTGATCGGTATAGAGGCTGAACCGGAACACATTGTCGAGCATCATTTCCGGCTGGTTCTGTCCAAGATAAAGCGCCCTAAGGTTCGACTCAGGAGCAGGAAGCGTTTCGCGAATCGGCGTGTTAGGCGGCCAAAGGTCGGCGATGAATTCGTAGAACGCCCGTATCCGTGCGTCCGACATCCCAGCCTTTACTTGGTCCCACGGCTTTTCGAGGTGAAAGATTTCCTTGGTGGCGGCAATCAGAGCGAGGTTCTTCTCATACAGCGTCGTCGGCGCCTGTGCCCACATCACGCGCCTGTCGGCAGCTTCATCCAGTTCCAAGTGGCACTTCTTGTATTTCTTGCCGGACCCGCAGTAGCAAGGGTCATTTCGTCCAGGCGTTGCCATGCTCTGGATGATACGACAAACGGCAACTCCTCCGCGATTTATCCCGTCCACTTTCGGCCAGGCTCAATCGCCTGTTCCTCCAGGGCGGGATAGATGCTCAGCCTCGATCCGCGATGATCTGCGTCACGCTGACGAACGGCTCACCTTCGATGTTGAAATGTGTGAGCTTGGCGAACAGTAGCTCTCTGAGCATGATTCGCCCCTCCAATACTACTCGAAGATCATATCCGTCCATTAGCAACACGGACTTGTCGGGATTTTGCTTCAGGTTGCCGGGGACATGCGACGACCATCCGTTAATCGCGAGGAACAGGCCCATAGTCTGTTTCCCGGAGCGTTGAACCTGCCCCCGAAGTCCGTCCACTTGGCGCGTGTCCGCCAACTTCTCCCGCCATCGACACTCAACGAGGTAATGCCAACCTTCCAACTTAAAGGCGGCGTCAATCTGCTCGGAGCCATTGTTGCGTCTAAAGGAGCGGACGACATCGACCTGATGAAGTTGAAAAGTTTGGACCAGCAGGTTCTCAAGTAGAAATCCGCGACGAAGCGGTTCCGAGCAATAGGCCATCTCATCAAACGCCTTCAGCAAGGCATCCGATTGCGCCGCAATGGAGGACGCCGACGGGGACTCCGGGATTGGCGCTGGAACATCAGGTTCACGAGATGACGGATTGGGACGAATGGACGGCTGAGGAGGCGGCGCGCTATGACCCGGCGCAAGCCGCAGCGCAATTGCACGGCACTCTGACAGCAGGGTTTGGTTTGGTTCGCTCTCTGTCGCCCGGTAGTAATCGCAAAGAGCGAGCAACAACCTACTGACGAGATGATTCGGCTGCACTTTCCAGAAATAACGGAGCCGCTTGGCCTTTGAGGCACCACCCGCGTCCATTCCCGGCGTGTACATGTCAATCCCCACGCTATCGACAATGAATTCCTGGAAGGTTCTGTCTGAGAAACTCAGAACATAGCCGCTGCCCATACCAAACAGTTTCTCCAGTTGCAGCTTGTCCACGTATGTGAGGTTTGCCATTTCGTTCGATCCAATGATACAGCCGTGTCGCAGGTAGTGGATTGAATATAGGATCGCGCGGAATCACACAGGGCGACGATGCGCTGGTCCGTGAAACATGTCTATCGGCTTGTCTGCAAGGGCACCTTTCGCAGAGAAAGCAGGCTCAAACTCAACCTGCATTTTCTCCCTTAACGTGATATTACGCTGCTTCGAACTCGGGCACAGAAACCGGGAGTATCCTGCAACCTCGATGAAGGCGTATCCCGCCTTAACCTGCATCACCTTCCCGACGAGCTTGATGTTCTTGCTTGGGTCGCCCTTATCTTTTGGCCGATAGTGGATCGTGTGGGAATCCGAATAGTTAATCTCGCGTTTTGTGGTCTCTGAGAAAACGCGGTCGGCCTTTGATAGGTCACGATTCATGAACAGCATCCCGGCATAAATGGCAATGTAGCGCGCGTCCCGCATACCGTAGAGCGACCCTAAGTTCAAGATGGCTATCGACTGCTCGTAGGGTCTGCCCAAATCCTCCAGAGCCTTGGCATACTCGATACAAAGGCGGAATTCATCGGGATTTTCCTTCAACACTGGTTCGAGCTTGTCTATGGCCTTCTGCGGCTCACCAGCGGTCCGATAGGCCCGTGCGATGAGATATCGCGGGTAGACTGCTCCGGGCTGTTCACTTATCGCCCGTTCGAGATCCTTCACCCTACCCGGTTCGTCGCCCAGCCATGCTTGTATGTCGGCAGACACCACCCAAAGTTGTTCCTTGTTGGCCACGACCCGCAATCCCTGGCTGATTGTCGCTTCGGCTCTTGCGATGTAATCGGTGGACTCCTTTGGAACCTTCTTAGCCCAGTCCAAATAGAGCTTCGCCAGAGATGCGTAACTGTATTCATCTTTGTCGTAAAGATTGAGTGATCTCTGGTATGCCTGCTCGGCCTGAACCATCCGCCTTCGCCCTAACTCTACGCTCTCCGCCGCGGTCGCGAGCTTTGCGAGTACGAGGCCCTGCGTGTGGTAAAGGACAAGGACGCGCGAATCCAACTCGATGGCTTTTTCGATCTGCGAAAGTGCCAGTTCCGGCTTATCAGCCCTAATCAGCATCCGGGAGTAGTGCTGGCGCACATACGGACTTTGCGGGTCTTTCTGGATGGCGGTCTCGAAGAAGAGCGTGCGGTTCTCCAGCGTTCTTAGGCTGTCCACAAGCAGATCGGACCGTATGAATTGCTCAAAGGCGTCAGCGTCGGCCTTGTAATTCAGATTCAGGGATCTGATCGCGGTGAGAAGCAGTGCCGCCTTACTTAGGATATCGCCGCACCGCTCCCATACCACGGCAGCGATCGTACGGTGGCGGGCGCGCGCAACATAACTGCCGCGAATCGGGTCTATCAGGTCGTAGACGACGACGCCTTCCGTCGAATCCTTTGTGAGGTTGTGCATGTCTGCGAGGGAAATCTCTAGTAGCTCGGCTAGAAGATTGTCCCGGAGGAATGCGCCGTGTTGGCTAAAGCAGCAGACGACGAGATAGAGCCGTTTTGCAAGCTCATTTCCCATATTGCTGTATTCGTCTTCAAGAATGGCGTCAAACTGGTTGTCCTCTATTGCCTCGCGCAAGGTCACGAGCAGTTGTTTACCATGTTTGTTTTTGATCGCGGCGAAGCGCAGCTCCGCTGTCAAAGCCTCAAGGGCGCCCAGCTCCCCATGCTTTTCCAAGTATTTAAGAAGGCGCGTAATTTCGGGGTCGCTGAGTGCTTCCAGGATGTTCTCCGAGGCGTTGAGCCGCCCCCGGCGCAAACGCCATTCGTTGGCTCTTTCGGCCATCAGGAACAGGGCTGGTAGTCCAGCGTCCCGCAAGCGGTAGACAGAATCCAGGAGTGGGTCGCTGTGGTCGGCGGCGTTATCGACTATAAAGAACGGGCGTCTGTCCGGGAAAAGGCTTGCCGCGAAAAGCACATCGCCCACCAGAAGCGTAGCCCCTACTTTGAGCATGAATACCGACCCCGCGCGATCTTCAACTAGTCGCCCGGCAAGTGTGTAGAGCAAGGTGGACATCCCGAAGCCCGCCGGCCCGAGGATCACTCGCGTAGATGGCTTGCGGGAACTGCTGGTCGCGTAGTCCAGCAACTCGTCATAGACTTCTTCCTCTATGTCCCGCTCGAAAACGTCATGTTGCGCTATAAGCCCCCAATTTGCCTTGTCTCCCTTGAGAAAGCGGGACAAATTCGACGCTTCGTTGATAGGCGCCTGATTGATGTAGGTCCATGATCTCAATAGCCTGGCTAGTGGTGCGGCGCTGGTCTTGAAGTGTTCTGAGAGATCCGACGGAATCGACTTTTCGATCGGTTTCAGCAGGTCGATGCTTGTCGGAGCCTTCGCGAGATCAAGGCGGGCAGCTTCGACAAAGTGCCGCAAATCGGTGTCTATGGTCGTGACGCCCATGCTGCGCAGTATCTCCTTGTCTATCGCAGGCGTGTGCGGCGCGATGCGGTAGGACATAGGGCGGGTGCCGGACGGCATCTCTGCGATGAGCTCGTTGAAAATGAGTTTCCAATTGGGGTCGTTGTGGGAGTAGCCGATATACAGGATCGTCGATGTGAGCAGTTCCTTCTTCAGCAGGTCAAAGAGCATTCTCCGACGCTCGCGGAAGGTGCCGTAATCATTTTCCGTTATGACGACGTGCGGTTCCTGAACGCTGAATAGGGCGCCATGTAGATGGTAGACGGGGACCTCAATCATCGGGTTTGGGGTTCCCACGTCTGCTGTGACGGTGACTACGACAGGGTTCTGAATCGTATGCGCATTGAGCTCGTAAGCCCGCTCGATTCCGTTTTCATAATTGGTCGTGAAAATGGCTCTCCACGGCCGAGTGGAAAGCCAGCATACGTCATCATTCGGGGAGATGTCTGTGAACCGCTTCTGGAGAAATGCGTTGAGCTCCTTCCGCCCACGCTTACGGATCTCGACTACTTGCGAAATTTTGGTCAGATCGGAACTGCCCTCGGCGTCGATCCCGAAGAAATCTGCCATTTCCGTAGCGAGCTGGGAGGCATCTGGGAGCTGTTTTCCGTCCTTATCCAAGAGCGAGCCGCCAATTCCAGCCCCGACGAACAGCACACACTCCCCAGATTCCAGCGCCTGGCGGAGTTCAAAAGGCACATGCGAAATAGCGGGGGCAGAAGTGGGGCCGGTTGACATCGTGAGTTGGATGGCACCTCCTACGATGGAATCTTAGCAGGCGCGCCAGCCTCCAAAGCCATTTGTTTTCATGGAATCTTGGCTGGCGCACGGCTGGCTGAACCGCCCAGGGTTACGGTCGATCCGAAATTACCCGTTCGCATGACGAATCAGTACCGAAAACGCCGATCCCGCCAGGAACCAAGTCGTTCCCGGATGGTTGACAAGCAGGAAGTTGAACTCCTCACCCTTTGACAAACTAGAGGCACTGGACAGCGGCAGCGGCGCCGGCTCAAAACAGCAGCCCCCCGCTGCGCTCACGGCACCCCACTCGCGCCCGCGAACAGGCACTAGACGCTGAGAATCAACCAGCCCAGGACCATCGTGCTAACGAGGAAAGGGCCAGTTCAACGTTGCCCCGCTCGTGCCTGCTTCGCCACCAAATGATGAGGCATTCCCAGGACAACCTCTGAGGGGAGATACCGGCGCTGTTCTCCGCACAGAGGACAGACGACCACAATGGATTGAAAAGGAAATTCAGGCACACCGGCGGGCACGTCCCGCCGGCATCGTTTGAACTCCACCACGAACAGCTTTCGTCTCTGAATACCAAAGGACATCAGAATCAGCATAGGCGAAAATACGACGAAAGTCTAGGCGAAGCAACCCCGGCTGTCAGCTGGGGATTTCTTGCGTTGAACACGAATGAAGGCAAACCTCCCAGCCGCCGCCCGCTACGCCCCCGGCACCCCGCCAGCGTCTGCGAACAACTCCTAATCGTTGTCTGCTGCCACGTTTGGACGTGATTGTCGCGACGGTAAAGGTCTTTGAGCGGTTGCAGTGAGGATTGCAACGAATCCAAAGGGGGAACTGGGGGGCCGTCCTGGTTCCCCTAGTGTGGGGTAGGGCGGGCGATGGTTTAGACTTTCATTGCAAAGCGAAAGGATCGTCAGAGCGTATGCCGGAGCTACAGTTCAAAGGGAAAGAGTTCGTCTACAACCACCATTTGACCGTGCCGTACCGCCCGCTGGTGCCGGACACGGGCAAGTCCGTGGGCAAGCCTTCGCTGAATGGCAACCTCATCATCCACGGCGACAACCTCCACGCGCTCAAGGCGCTTCTGCCGATGTACGCGGGCAAGGTGGACTGCATCTTCATTGACCCACCATACAACACCGGGAATGAAGGCTGGAGCTATAACGACAATGTCAACAGCCCAATGATGAGGGAATGGCTTCGCAGTAATCCCATCAATGCCGAAGATATGCTCCGCCACGACAAGTGGTGCGCGATGATGTGGCCCAGGCTGACTCTACTCCGGGAACTTCTTTCAGATAGAGGCAGCTTTTGGATGACCTTGGATGACAATGAAATATCGAATGCAAGGGGCATTCTGGACGAGATATTTGGTGAGAAATCCTTTGTCGGGCAACTTGTTTGGAAATCTCGAAAGAGTGAAGATTCACGGGCCTTAACTGGTATAAGTACGGATCATGAGTATGTGCTTTGTTATGCGAAGAGTTCAACCTTTCGTGCTTCCGGCGTTGAGATAGACGAAAAGAAATTTTCCAATCCTGATGGAGACCCTAGAGGGCCGTGGCGTAGCGCAGACATGACAGGTCTGGCGACTGTAGAACAGAGACCAAATCTACATTATGTTCTTACAAATCCATTGACCAGGAAGCCCTATCCGACGCCTTACAGAGGCTGGCGGTTTGAGCAGCCCGCTATGGCCAAGCGGATAGCGGAGGGACGCATACTTTGGCCAGCGGAGGACGACGGGAGACCCCGACAGAAACTCTTTCGATCTGAATTGAAACGGGCAACCAAAAACGCATCCTCAGTCCTGGATTTTGTTTCGACTGGTGACGGCTCTAAAGAACTTGATGCCATTTTTGGCAAGAGAGTATTTGACTTCCCAAAACCTTCCGAGCTGCTTCGTTTCATAATTCTGCAATCGACTTCGTTTGATTCTCTTGTGCTGGACTCTTTTGCAGGTTCAGGGACTGCTGCTCATGCAGTTTTAGCAGCAAACTCTGCCGATGACGGAGAGCGGCATTTCATTCTTGTCGAATGCGAAGATTATGCCGATACATTGACGGCGGAACGCGTTCGACGGGTGATTCGTGGCTATGAGTTTGAAGGCACGCAAAAGGAAGAGCTACTTCGTGAATCGCTGACCTGGACAAAGCTGAAAAAGGCCGATGGCTTGCTGGCAAGAGTGGCTGGGATCGAAGAAGCAAATGAGGCGCGCTTCGACAACATCAGCAAGGCGGTGAAAGACGGCGAACTGATTGTCACTGGCGAAAAGAAAGTCACGGAACGCACCGAAGGATTGGGCGGAGAGTTTACCTATTGCACACTTGGCCCGGAGTTGAATGTTGACAAGATTCTGACGGGTGAAGAGTTGCCCGATTATCTTTCAGTTGGCGCATGGCTCTTCCATACAGCGACAGGCGAAGCATTCGACGCAACCAAGGTCAAAGCGAAGAGCTGGTATTTGGGCGAGAGTATGGCCTATCACGTCTGGCTTGTTTACCGCCCTGAGTTGGATTTTCTCAAGTCCGCTGACGCGGCGTTGACTCTTGCGCTTGCAGAGAAGATTGCGAAGGCGAAGCCAGCCGGAAAGAAGCATCTTGTTTTTGCCCCGGCAAAGTATGTTCCCAACAGCAAGCTGTTGCCGATGGGCGTGGAATATGCGCCGTTGCCGTTTGCACTCTACCGAATTGAGAAGGGCTGACGCACATGGAATTGAAGCCCTATCAAGAGAAAACGCTGGAGACGTTTGACCTCTACCTTGAGGAACTGGTGGGATTCCGCGCCAAGGCTGAGAAGACGCAGGCGCTCGCGCGCGAAAATCCAGACGTGGAAGTGCCAATTCCAGACTTTCCCAGACAAGCGTGGAACGCTCTGCGAAACAAGGGCGTACTTCCGCTTTCGCGCCGGAGCAATCAATATGTCTCCCGCAAAGATGGGATTGGAAACGATCTTCCGAGCGTCTGCTTGAAGATCCCCACGGGCGGCGGCAAGACGCTGCTTGGAGCGTATTCGGTTTCCCGAATCATGGGCAATTACCTCAAGAGCAATCGCGGCTTTGTTCTCTGGATTGTTCCGAATGAAGCGATCTATGCGCAGACGAAGAAGCAGCTTACAAACCGGGAAAGCCCGATTCGGCAGATTCTGGACCGTGCGGCGGCGGGGCGAGTAAAGATTCTGGAGAAAGATGACCCGCTCAACGCGATGGACACAGAGAGCAATCTTTGCGTGATGCTGCTGATGCTGCAATCGGCCAATCGAGAGACGAAAGAGACGCTGAGGCTCTTCCGGGACCGGGGCAATGTGCATGGATTCTTTCCGGCGGGAGATGACATTCAACGGCACTGGGATTTGATCGGGCGGATTCCCAACCTGGACTGCTACGGGCGCAGCGATACGATGGGCGCGACGGCGAAGGACAGTCTTGGCAATGTGTTGCGGCTGTTGCGGCCCGTAGTGGTGATGGACGAAGGCCACAAGGGTTATACAACCATCGCCATGAATACGATTAACGGCTTCAACCCGTCCTTTGTGTTGGAACTCTCTGCGACGCCGAAAGAAAGCGCAAACTGGTTGGTGGATGTGCGCGGCGCGGCTCTGCAAGCGGCGCAGATGATTAAGCTGCCCATCAATGTGAAGGTGAAAGCCGGGGACGATTGGAAGGATTGTCTGCGGGAGAGTTTTGACAAGCTGAACAGCCTTCAAGGGACGGCGGACCGGCTGAGAGCAAACACTCTGAGGTATATCCGCCCGATCTTGCTGGTGCAAGTGGAGCGGACAGGGAAGGAACAGCGAGACGGAAAGATGATCCATGCCGATGATGCGCGGGATTTTCTCCTGTCCATCGGACTTGATCGTTCGCAGATTGCATTGAAGACGGCGGATACAAACGAGCTGGATAATCCCGGAAACGGGGATCTGTTGAGTCCTACCTGTCCTGTGCGCGTGATTATCACCAAACAAGCATTGCAAGAGGGCTGGGATTGCCCGTTTGCCTACGTGCTTTGTACATTGGCAACGAATCGCAACCTGAATGCGCTCACACAGCTTGTAGGCCGGATTCTGCGACAACCGGATGCGGCCTGTGTGCCCGAGGAGTTGGCCGTCCTGAATGAGTGCTATATTTATTGCCACCACGCAGGCACCAAAGAAGTGGTGGAGAGCATCAAAACGGGCCTGGAAAAAGACGGCATGGCAGACCTTACCGGAAAGGTTAGGGAAGGTGACGGCGGTTCCGAGGCGAAGCAATTAACGCGCAAGGTGCGAAGGCGGGATGAGTTCCGCACACTGAGAATCTTTCTGCCAATGGTGAATTGGGTGGAGGGCAAGGCTGCCCGCCCGCTGGACTACGAGCAGGATGTTTTGTACCGGCTGAATTGGGATGCGTTAGACCTCAAGCCACTGGTGGAGAGACTCTCGAAGGCTCCCACGGCGGAGACGAGTACCGTTGTGCGGGTTGGAATCGGGTCGGGCAAGGATTGGCTGGAAGAGACCGGGCGGCAGAGCGTCTATGAGGCTGCGAGCTTCGATACCGTGTATGCGACGCGGCTGATGGTGGACATTTTGCCGAATCCTTGGGTTGCGCGGGCGCTTATCGGTGATTTGTTGAAGGCGCTGCAAGAACGCGGCCTGAGTGATGCAATCGTGGGAGGCGCCTCTGGTTTCATCCTGGAAGAGTTGCGCAAATGGCTCTTGCAAGAGCGTGACCGGCTGGCAGAGGCGCAATTTTTTGGAGACGTGACGGCGGAGCGGATTCAATTCCGGCTGCGGGCGGATCGGAAGGTTTGGGAGTTGCCGACGGCGCTGGAGACGGATCGGCCGGAGAAGGCCCGTAAACTTGTACGGCAAAGATCGGGCGGCCCTGTCGAGAAGAGCATCTTTGCGCCCGTGTACGAAGAGGACTTCAATTCGGATGAGGCGGAGTTTGCCTGCTACCTGGATGAGCAAGCAGCCCTGGAATGGTGGCACCGGAATGTTGCCAAAAGCGGGAATTACCACCTTCAAGGTTGGAGAAAGAATCGGGTGTATCCCGATTTCATTTTTGCTCACCAGCGGTCCGGGAAAAAACACCGCATCGTGGTGTGGGAAACGAAGGGCGATCAGCTAGAGGGAAATCTTGACAGCGAGTACAAGCGCAAATTGCTCGAAACCATGTCAAAATGCTTCAAGGCCGAAGACGTGGTTCGCGCTGGAGAGTTGGAACTGGTGGGAAAGGATGGCACCAGCGTCATTTGCGAAATGGTGCTGATGAGCGAATGGAAGAGTCAAATCAATGCAACTCTGGCCGACGGATCGGGAGGATAGGATTCGGCAGTGTCCATCTGCGCAAGCCGTGACGAGTTCCAGACTTGTGGGGAGCTTTTGGGAATACTGACCCACCAGCCACCCCCTAGAAACGCCTCTACGGTCAAATAAACGCGACATTTTCATGCGGCAGGGCAGGCCGAGGTGGAGAATCCAAGCCCAGGTCAAACGCTGCGCTAGGGCCGCGCAAGAACCAGATTATCCGACCGATTCCATAGAGCCTCAAAATCGGCGGAAAACGCCGTTACCGCATCGGGCGACTGAATGTAGAATACGTCGTTGTCCTGATCTTCCAGCCCTGCCCGCGACCAATTGGCCGAGCCGGTACGGATAAAGCTACTGTCCACCGCATAGCTCTTCAAGTGCATCAAATCTCGGCTGGCCTTCACTCTCACATCAACCCCAGCGGCTACGAGAATGGCGCTCGTGGTCTCATGGCCGTATGCCCTCGATTGTTCCTGTGCATACTGTTCAGCATCGCGGTACACGCGGACCCGCACCCCTTGCCGCGCCTTGCTTGCAAGCAACTCCGCAATCTCTTTATCTGTGAAGGCGTACATCGCAACGTCTATATTGCGCCGAGCCTTGCCGAGCACAGCGATTTCCTCAGCCTCAAGATTCGCCCCAGGCGCGTAATCGACATGCTCCGGCGTCCTGCCCGCCGCCGAGGACTCCGCAGTCGCTACAGCGGCCCGTCCGGCGCCCCCCGGCGCAGCCGCAGGGGAGTGCTGCAATGTCCGAGCCATTATTGCCAGCGTCAGCACCCCCATACCGAGCATTACCGCCCGCATGACGCGCTTGTTTAGTCCCCGCCGTCTTTGCTGCTCCGCAACGGTCATAGGGGCGTCCGGCGTGGCGCTAGAGCCACGCCGAAACGCATAATCCCCAGCTTTCACTACCATCTGCGCCAGGTCCATACAGCCCTCTTTCTGAAGCTCCTACTTGCGCCGCCTTTTGCGGCCAACCCCATCCAGCAATTCCGACAGGCTCATATCGTACATCTTCGCAACCTTTAGCAGCGTTTGCAGTGAGCAGGTCTTTCCGGATTCGATCTTTCTCCAGTGGGATTCAAAGAAGTCAAAATTACGTGCCACGTACAACTGTGTCCAGTTGCGCTCAAGCCGGAGTTCCTTAATCCTCTTTCCGATCTCCAAACACAACGCCTCGTACTCATCCAAATGGCCCTTGCGCGATCCCTTTATTGTAGAATGTCTCGGCATACTTTTCCGCTATTTATTCGTTCTTGAAACCGCTCATAAAACATAATAAATATAAAAATCATATTGAACGCAACCCCGCTCCCGCCTCTTCAACTGTTCCTGCCACAATCAGGTTACTTTCAGGTTACTTTCTGGTTACCAGACATTCAGGTTACTTTCCGGTTACCCCAAAAAACACGAACACCCGCTCAATACGGCATTTTTACAATACCGAGCGCCAATGTACCGCATATTTTCGTATGCGCTAACGAGTTTGCTCTTTTTTACCACATCAGGCACTTGACAGAGGTACTAAAGATCAAATAGTTTCTTAATCAAGCCTCCGTTTGGCCAAAAAAACCACAGCTACAGAAAGGCAATATGAAGATTTCTTCATTGCTCCCTTCCTGGGATGCTTCGACCCCCCGTGTCTTCTTACGGCGTCCCTCACCGTCACTCGTTCGCTCCGCTCTCATGATCGGCGGGGTCCTCATCCTTTACTCAGTCGCAGCCCATGCCACCCCCGTAACATCCTCTGGCGACAACGGCTCACCGTTCGGTCAGGCGATGGACAACGTACTTCAATTCATGACCGGCCCAGTTGCCAAGGTTGGTTCATTTTGCGGC
>Ga0326727_10013005_pt1 | contig 18696 bp, 18 predicted proteins | sample MB2enrmetagenome_FD_207643 | JGI IMG/M metagenome (GOLD analysis project Ga0326727, IMG submission 207643) | Lab enriched peat soil microbial communities from McLean, Ithaca, NY, United States - MB29MY | ecosystem: Environmental > Terrestrial > Soil > Wetlands > Peat | place: USA: New York...
CTTGACGATGCTTACGAGCATTTATTTGGTTTTAACCATGTCATCCCATTCTAGTGCTCCCCCGGATTGAGACTTCCAGGTTTGCTCCATTGTCCGGAAGGCTCCAGACCCCAGGACGCAACGCGTCCGGCGCCTGCTTCCGTAGAATACCTGTGGCGAAACACAGGGCTTAATTACGAATTGTCCATATTAAGCAGTAAACGTTGCAACTTCATGTCGCGACTACCGGTTGGCTACCAGATGGCTTCAGGGTGGCTTCGGGGTGGCCGCAACCCGGTTTCGTCGTTCACTGATGGCTAAGTCGCTGTGGTACAGAAATATACGCCTTAACTAAGCGCCATTCCATGTTATCTTTAAGGAACTGGAAGAGGAATTGGCTCTGCTCAAAGGCGCAGCGGCCTAGCGGGGTCAGAACAAAGTTTCTCCACTGGTTTGGGCCTTCTCCTCTTGATGCTGTAACAGGGAAGCCACGTACGTGGGCGCGCCCATCAACAAACGAGCCGCTATCCACTCCAGCGTCATGGTGGTCTCACGGCGCAGGCGCGCCGCGATTCTGACTTTTTGAGGGTCGCTCTTTCGGCGCCCCTGCAAATCCTTCAGCGTCCAGCCCAGCGCCTCCAGTTCCGCCTCGGCAATCTGTTGAGCCTTGGCTAGGGCCGACTCCCGGATTTCTTCTCCCGCGTGTCTGGAGCTGGCCAACTGGCTCACTTGGGCCAGCCGCTCCTGCCGAAACGCTTCGCTGCCCAAGCACCAGCCCTTGGGCTCAAACTCACCCGTCCCCTCGGCCCGGCGGCGCGCTTCCATCTGCCCGGCGAATTGCTCGCGCCCGGCCGGGCTGTCCAACGGAATCCCCCATTCCCCGAACAACCGGTCCACCCGCAGCCACGCCGGCCGCCGGGCCGGCTCCTGCAAATAAGCGGCGTAGCTGCTCCAGCGGTAGGTTTGCAGGACCGCTTCGGGCCGAATCAATCCGGCACGCACCGGGTTCAGATGCACGTAGTCACACAGCCTCAACAGGAGCCGGTCTTGGTCGTCAGTAAAGATCGCTTCCCGGCGGTCTCCCCGGTTCATCACGTGATAAATCGCCCCCGGATACTGCACTCTGAGTTTTCGTGCCATACCGCGCCAGACAGCCTATGTCCCCTCGCCAGAATGTCAAGCCTCCCACAAAAACCCGCATTCGGTGGCCTCATCACATGCCGCAGTTGTGGAGAAACTTTGTTCTGACCCCGCTAAGAGCAACACCGAAACCCCTGGGAGCCACTCGCCCCCAGGGGTCGGACTCTCGTCGCGTCTCATCGCAGACTGATCGTCAAAACGGTGATTGGGTCCTAGCCGCAGCAACCCGCCTGGTTTCTGCCGCTACGACTGGCCATTTTCGAGAGTTTTGTGCTCCTAATTGTCTTTGCGGTCAGCACTTTCACCGCGCCGGCTTCCTTTTGCTTTTTCACTGTATCACCTCCTTTCCGCGTCAATTGTTTGCAATAACGCACTCCCTGATTAGGAGATCCGTGATCTCCCTAAGGAATTCACAATGGAAGGCTTTCGTTTCCTCGCCCCTGGTGGCCGTAACCAAGCACCCGCCCTTACACAACCCTGTAATCGAACAATTAGCGCAGCCGTCCTTCATGCCTCCAAAGTTCTCAAGAATGGAGCGCTTGAACGAATCGTGGTCCACGATATCCTCGAAGCGCGACACGTCGCGGACATTCACCAGCGTAAACGAAGAATCCAGGTAGTTGCACGCCCGTATGTCACCCGTTGGAAACACGTTTACGCTGAACCCACTCAGCGCACTGCAATAACTTGGTGTCCGATGCGGGTTGGCTTTTATCAGGTTCAAGAACGGCGTGCTCCACCCACCGCCCACGGTGAGCCCCGCAACTTTTTGCGCCTCGTTCTTGATGGCTAACACCCTCTGCGCCAATTCCTTCGGGCTCAGGGACAACGCCCTCGACATGTCCGGCTCGATCACTAAACGGGGCACACCGAGGGTGGTCCTAACAAACCGCAAAAAGGAGCCATCTACCGCCTCTATATTCGTTTCGGTCAGGACGAGGATAATGGCCGCATGGGACGAGTGGCCGGCAGCCTTCAGGCACCTCAATCCTTCTACCGTGGCTGCAAATGCCGAGGCGTGCGGCACCTTGGAGCGCCGTTGCGCGTCATTAAGCGCCAAGGTCCCGTCGAGGCTTGTCGTTATTGAAAAGTGCTCACGTTTGAGGACTCTCGCCACCGCGTCAGTTAACAGTGCTGCGTTGGTGTTGATGTCGTAGTCTACGACCGCGTCGCGGTGGCGTTCGCGTATGAAGCGGATGCAGTCGCGGATGAGGCCGAAGTTCAGGAGAGGCTCGCCTCCGTTAAAGCCTATACTGACAGGCTCCGGCTTGGCGTTCGGATGGCGGCGGCGAAAGTCCAGGAACAGATCGATCGCTTTCAAAGCCACCTCTGGGCTCATGTTGCCCGCCCTGTCTTGTGTCCCGCACGCCCTGTCTATGCAGTAGTTACAGCTGAAGTTGCATTTATCCGAGATCTTCAGAAGGAGCCCATTCAGATTCCTCATGCGACGAGATCTTTGCAACGCCTCGGTGCGCGCGGCCTCGACTTCCAGGAGTTCGTCCTGCGCTGAGGTGATATATCTGAGTGACTCGAATGTCTTTAATAGGCTATCGCCGTGCCGAGAGGGACCCCGGTCAATGCCTTGGAGAAGGTCGTGTTGCGCAGGCGTCAGCACCGATAGATTACCGTGAAGCCGGTTATAGGCGACGACCTGCCCATCTACATCAAGAAAGCGAATGTTCTTTGAGAGATGGTATTTCAACTGATAAGAAACTGCTTTCTGCGCTCCGGCATGTACTCAGCGCTGCGCGGGTGAGGGAGAATTGGTTCTTGGGTCTCACCAAGCATGGCCCGATATTGACAGAGCGGTGCCGGGATGTCAACCGGTAATATTTGCCGTTCCTTGGGCGGTCTTGGCCCTGGGGGACGGCGTTTTGGCAGGAGGGGTACGCAGTCCGGGCACAGATTGGCCGCGAGCAGGCGCGGTCGGACCCTGGCCCAAGCCGGAAACGGCGGTGGGCAGGCGCATTCCGCCATTCCGGCCTGGCAACGTGGGGATGCGCCTCAGTCCGTGAGCGCGTTCTCGTGGTCGGGCCTCGGGTCCACGTCGTCACACGGTTCGCGGGTGTAGGATCCCGAAGCGCCCGGGGGAGATCCTCTGGCAGGTGGGTCATGCCACGCGCCCAGGTGGCGGAGAATGTTCTTTGAACTGGTACCTGCTCGCGAGTCGGGCCGCCGGGGTGCGGCGCAGCGGAGGGCCTCAATGCGCGGTTGGCGGAGTCGAGGCAGCGAAAAGCCGCGCCGATGGCCTTGACGGCGGATTCCATGGCAGCCCCGGCCTCCACCGGGGTCTCCGCCACGATGGGATCGTCCTGGAGGACTGCGCGCAACTTCTGGACAGCGCCACCCAGCACTGCCCTCGCTTCGGCGCTCGCCTGGCGGAGCTTACGACTCTCGGGCTCAACCTCCAGGCTCATTGAATGGGCATCATTCACGGAGAAACCATCCCATCCTTACGACGCCGCAAATGCCTCGAGCCTGCGGACCCACCCGTCGAAATGGGGACACCGCGCCCGAATTCTATCCAGACCGATCCGCGCAGCGGCAGTTGGCCCGTGAAGCGTTTTCTTGTAAGCAGGGAAAAGCGCTTCGATCCGTTTTGACGGCGCAAATTTGGGCCGCTCATTTATTTCCTCAGGCGTAGCCACGCTATCGCAAATGGCAGCGAATTGAGGCTGTTTCCGGCTGTCCGTCATCACCCGTGGCAGCTCGTCGGGGGATGAAAACAACCAAGCCTCAAATTCATGGAGCGCCAGAAAAGGCATAAAGTTCCGCGGTGACCCAAAATGTTCTGCTATGGCGCGCTCCACGTAGATTACCCGCTGCACTGCCGTGCCCTTCGGGCGGGTCTTCATCCCGGGAAAGGTCGAGGGCAACGCGTAGTAATCGAGCATCGTCGTTACCAGCGCCCCGCCCGCGCTGGCCAACAGCCGCCGGGTGTCGTTTTGAAACCTGGCGAAGTTGGTCACGCCGCCTTTGAAGTTCGGGCCGGCCTTCACGCGTTTGGTGACCAGGATGGTCGCGTGAAAAAAGAGTTCCTTTTCCCAGAATGCCGGGCCGAGAATGTCCTTCACAAACCGCTCCTCGGTTTGCCCTTCCACGAGGATCAGCACCCGCTTGCTCATGGACGCGCACCGAGGATGTTCTTTTCCCACAGCTCGCCCAGCCCGTAATCATCGAGCCACGCGGTCATGTCTTGCCGGCTGAGATGGCGAAAAACACTCTGGTTGTCCGTGCGGTCAACCGCCCAAACCGAGTCCGGCTCAAATTGATTCACCAACGTGACGGACTGCGTGGCGACGATGACCTGCGTACGCGTAGCCGCCGAGGAAAGCAGATCCGCCAGCAAGGTGACCGCGGCGGGATGCAAGCCCAGTTCCGGCTCATCGAGCAACACCACGGCCGGCAGTTGCGGCTGGAGCAGCAGGGTAGCCAGACACAGGAAACGCAGCGTCCCGTCTGACAGCGAAGAGGCATTGAAATAGGCATCGCTGCCTTTCTCTTTCCACTCCAGCCGGATTCTGCTCTCGTTCAGCTTGGACGGCGCGAGGCGAAACTCTTGAAAGAACGGCGCGATCTGACGCACCGTGTCCTGGATGTTCGCGAAATGGTCCGGCCTCTTCTGCTGCATCCAATACAGAAACGCGGCGAGGTTCTCCGCCTGCGGCCGCAGCACACGGTTGTCCTCCACGTCCCCCGTGCCTTTGACCGCCGCCGTGTCGCTGGTATCGTGAAAATGATAGACGCGGTAGCTGTCCAAATCGCTCATCGCCTCACGCGCACAGAGATGGACCGCGCTCTTTAGCTTCGATTCCTTGGAGAAGTTCGAGATGGGTAATACATACGGCCCGGGATACTTCTTTCGTTCGTGGTAGAAGGCCGCCTCCTCCGCAATCAGGAGACTGTCTTCCCCCGTGCCCGTCAGCCGCACGAAATACGCGTTTGCAGTGTCGCCTTCACCAAATTCCAGGCGGAAGGACATTTCAGGAGATTTTCTTCTTCCGAAATAGAGCAGTGTGTCCGCCCCACCCTTGACGCCAACATAGCCGGCGAGATTCTGATTGACGATCTCCCGCAAAAACCGGAACGCCTCGATCAGGTTCGATTTGCCGGCCCCGTTGCTCCCGATGAATACGTTGAGCAGCCCCAGCTCCAGCACCTGCTCTCGGATGGACTTGAAACTCTTGATCGTCAGCTTTTCCAGTTTACGCATGGCAACTTCTCAGGAGTATGGCCCATCCAACCCAAATTGTGAATCTGTTCTTCTGTTCCGGCTGGCTCGCGCCCCGGAATCAACACCGGGAGGCCGCGGGTCTGACGGGAACCCTTCTCTGACACCGCCACCCAAACTCCTTCTCCCTCTGGAACAGGGGCGGGGTGGGGGGTGTGGTATCGCCACCTTCCACCCAAGCTCCGCGAACAACCCGACGGCGAACTGCTCGACACGCTGGTCTTCGGTGCAGGCGTGCATCAGGTATCAATTGCGTGTTGACAGAGGGGTGCCGGATGTCAACCGGTAATATTTGCCGTTCCTTGGGCGGTCTTGGCCCTGGGGGACGGCGTTTTGGCAGGAGGGGTACGCAGTCCGGGCGCAGATTGGCCGCAACAGGCGCTGTCGGACCCTGGTCCGCGCCGCAAACGGCGGTGCGCACAGACGCACTCCGGGACCGGGTGCAGCAACGGATGCGTCGGGGATTGGCTCGCTGCGGATGAGGTCGGCCCAGTGCTGGAGTTTGGGCTGCGAGGCGCTCGTTTGCCCCGGCAGGTTGAGGAAGACGACTTGGATAAGCTTGCCTGATTGAAAATGGGGGTTTGAGGGGGGTCTATGGGTCCAGGGTATGTCCAGGGTATGTCCAGGGTGCCCCTAGACCACGCCGAGGGAAGCGCGGGAGGGAGGTTGTATTCGGAAGGCTTATAGGGAAGGGAGGAGGCGCGCCGTTCGTCGTGCCGGTGACCGGCAATTGACTTGGACCTTTGCTCTGTTAGCGTGGGTTGGGTCAGCATGGCAAAAAAGGTTTCCAGATTTCAACGGATTCGCACAGACGCGCTGGCGCTGCTGGATGAGCGGGCAGCGGGGTCGGTAGCTGGATTGTCCCGGTGGCATCGGTTCGCGCATTTCTGGGTGATGGTGTGGAAGAGTTTCACCCGGAACCGCTGCCCGGTGCGGGCCTCGGCGCTGGCCTACGTGACGGGGCTGGCGCTCATTCCGATGCTGGCCGTGGTGGTGAGCATCTCCAGCGCCATTCTCAAGAAGGAGGGCGAGGACCAGATTGACAAGTTCATCATGAAGCTCGTGGCGAGCGTGACCACCATGGCGACGGTCAATACAAACAGCCCTGCCGCTGCGGCCAGCGTAACGGCTGAAGTGACCAACCCACCCCCCCCTGCAGCCGCCGCCAACCCTCCCGCCGAGACGAGCAACAGCCCGGCGGTAGCCGGGAGCGGGGAGACGAACCAGACCGGGCTGCGTTCCTCGGCCCAAACCGAGGAGGCGGGCCAAACCCGGAAGGCGATCTCCCACTACATCCATGAATTCATACAAAACACCCGGAGCGGCGCTTTGGGGGTGACAGGCAGCGTGCTGCTTATCTTCGCGGCGATCTCGATGTTGAGCCGGATTGAGGACACGTTCAACGACATCTGGGGTGTGGCGCGGGGACGCAGTTGGTTCATGCGCATCGTGCTGTATTGGGGGGTCATCAGCCTGGCGCCGATGCTGCTGATTGTCGCGCTGGGTCTGGCGACGGGACCCCATTTGGAGGGCACGAGGAAGCTGCTCACAACCATGCCCTTCGTGGGCCACTTCACCTTCCAGTTCCTGCCGGTGGTGGTGCTATGCCTGACCTTTGCGGTGTTCTACGCGCTGATGCCGAACACCAAAGTCCATTGGCAGGCGGCGCTGGCCGGAGGCCTGGCCGGGGGCATCCTCTTTCACTTGAACAACGTTGTCAGCGTGCTCTACGTGTCGCGCGTGGTGTCCAACAGCAAGATTTACGGCAGCCTGGGGTTGGTGCCGGTATTCATGATCGGGCTGTATTTCTCCTGGCTGATCCTGCTGTTTGGCGCCCAGGTAGCCTATGCGTTTCAGAACCGGGCCTCGTATTTCGAGGAAAAGCAGATCGAGAACGTCAACCAGCGCGGGCGTGAGTTCGTTGCGTTGCGGCTGATGACGTGCGTGGGTCAGCGCTTTGTGCGGGGGGAGCCGCCGCCCAGTGCGGTGGAAATCGGCGAGGCGTTGGCCGTGCCGACCCGGCTGGTGCAGCAGATCATGCAAACGCTCTCCGCCGCCCGGCTGGTGACGGAAACCGCGGGGACTGAGGCGGCGTACATGCCGGCGCGTCCACTGGAGACCATCACCTGCCACGACATCCTGCTGGCCTTGCGGGCCAGCCAGGGGCAGGAACTGGAGACGCGCGACGAGCCGGCGCGCAGTGAGGTGTATGGCGAGTTCCACCGCATCGAGGAGGCGGAGCGGCAAGCGGCTGCCTCGGTGACGATGCTGGCGCTGGTCAACCGCGCGCAGGCCCCGGAGAGGTTGACGGAGTGACCCACGGGTGGATTGATGGATTGGTGGATTGATGGATTGATGGATTGGTGGGTTGGTGGATTGATGGATTGGTGGATTGATGGATGAATGGATGCCGCTATGGAATACACTAAACGACGGAATTTGAATCGGGGCTACATGAAGCTGGACGTTTGGCAGCGGGGAATGGACTTGTTTGAGTTGGCCTTTCGGCTCGCTGCTCCAGTCTCGGATTTCAAGCTTAAGTCGCAGTTTACGGACGCCGCGCAGTCGGTTTCGGCTAACGTGGCCGAAGGCTACGACCGGCGCACGCTTCCTGAGTACATTCAGTTTCTTTACTTTGCAAAGGGCTCGCTGGGCGAAGCCTTCACCCGCGTCTGCGGGTTATTGCGCGCCAAATTGGTGTCGGCGGCCAGCTTCGAGGAATTCGACAAGCTCCACTACGAGGTCGAGAACAAGCTGCTTTCCCTGATCACTTCCCTGGAATCAAAGCGTGAGAGCCACGACTGGCGCGACGCGCTGCCTACTCCCAACAATCCACCCATCCATCAATCCATTAATCCATTGATCCATTAATCCACCAATCCACCACCCCACTCCCCCATGATCATCGGCGTTCCTAAAGAAATCAAAGACCAGGAATACCGGGTGGCCTTGTTGCCCTCGGCAGCTTATCAACTCATTCAGCGCGGCCACCGGGTGCTGGTGGAGCGCAACGCGGGGGCTGGGGCAGGCTATCCCGACGAAGACTATGCCCGTGCCGGCGCCACCTTGGCGAGCGACCACGCGGAAGCATTCAGGCAGGCTGACCTGGTGGTAAAGGTCAAGGAACCCCTGCCGTCCGAGTATCCGCTGCTGAAGCCGGGTCAAATCCTGTTCACCTACCTGCACCTGGCCGCGAGCCGCTCGCTGACGGAGGCGATGATGAAATCCGGGGTGACGGGCTTGGCTTACGAGACTATCGAGGTCAACCGCCGGTTGCCGTTGCTGGAGCCGATGAGCGAAATCGCCGGCCGCATGTCCATCCTGGTGGGCGGCTATTTTCTGGCCAAGCACATCGGCGGCAGCGGCGTGCTGCTCGGGGGCGTGCCGGGCGTCCTGCCGGGCAAGGTGGTCGTGTTGGGCGGCGGTTCTTCGGGCATCAACGCGGCGCGCATGGCTCAGGGCATGGGTGCGGACGTGACCATTCTGGAGGTGGACCTGGAACGGATGCGCTTCCTGGACATCACCTTGCACACGGCCCACACGCTTTACTCGAACGAAGCGCATCTGCTGGAGTTGCTGCCGGCAGTGGACCTGCTCGTGGGCGCCGTGCTGGTGCCGGGGGCCAAAGCGCCGCGGCTGATTCGCCGCGACATGCTCCGGCGGATGCGGGCGGGCAGTGTGCTGGTGGACATTGCGATTGACCAGGGCGGCTGCGCCGAAACCTCGCGCCCGACCACACATGATGACCCGGTTTTTGTGGAGGAGGGTGTCACACACTATTGCGTGGCCAACATGCCGGGCGCCTACGCGCGAACGGCGACGCAGGCGTTGACGAATGTGACCTATCGGTACCTTGAGCTGTTGGCCGACCACGGGTTGGCCGAGGCGTGCCAGAAGCAGCCGGCACTCGTTAGTGGGGTCAACGTCATGGATGGGAAGATAACGCACAAGGCCGTGGCTGAAGCGCATGGGCTGCCTTATGCGCCCCCGCCGCTTTGAGAAGCGGCTGCCCATTGTTGCAATCTGCGCCCGGCAGGAGGATGCTTCTGGCCGGCAGTTGACTTAGCGACCACCCGAATGCTCGAATGAAAGCGCCGATACCAGACAACGAGGCCCAGCGGTTGGCGGCCTTGAGGGAATACCACATCCTGGATACCGCCGCGGAACAGGCTTACGACGACATCACCGCCCTCGCGGCATATGTTTGCAGTGTGCCCATCGCGATGATCTCGTTGGTGGACGAATCCCGGCAGTGGTTCAAGTCCAAGCTGGGCTTGAATCAGCAAGAGACCCCCCGAGACGTGGCGTTTTGCGCCCATGCCATCCTCCAAACGGAACCCCTGATCGTGCGGGATGCGCTAAAGGATGCGCGATTCGCAGACAGCGCCTTGGTCACACGCGAGCCGCATATCCGGTTCTATGCCGGTTTCCCGCTCGCCACCCCGGAAGGTTTCGCGCTGGGCACGCTATGCGCTATTGACCGCAGACCGCGGCAATTGTCTGCCAGCCAGAAGACGGCCATGCAGGCCCTGTCACGGCAGATCATGGCGCTGCTGGAGTTGCGACGGGTGTCCGCGCGCATGGCGGAAGCGCTGGAGAAAGTCAAGACGCTGCACGGGCTGCTGCCCATTTGCGCCTGGTGCAAGCGTATCCGCGACGACCAAGGCTATTGGAGCCAGGTCGAGGCCTACGTTCACGCGCACACAGGAGCCGATTTCACGCACGGCATTTGCCCTGACTGCCTCGAGAAGGAGCGGCCGAAGAAGGGGGGCGACGCGGTGACGGGGTAGGGGAGTAATGGAGTGTTGTAGTAATGGGGTGCTGGGAAACCGGCCACTCCGGCATTCCAGCGCCCTGGCTCAACCGGGCTTGCCGTTCGCCAGGCAGCCGACCGACTTCCCTTGGTTGGGCACCATCTGTATCGCCCGATCGTCGTAGTAACGAAGCAGGTCATAATCCTTCTGGTTGGTGACCTCCAGGCGTCCCAGCCCGTGCTTCTCGGCCCAGTCCTGGATGATCGGGATACTCTCCGGCTCGACAGCGCGCGCGGAAAAGATTTTAACCTTCACCCCGGCTGCCAAGAGGCTCCTCACCATCTCAATCATTTCGGGAATAGGCTCCCCCAGCGGATAGGGCGGAAGAAAATGGCCTTCCGCATCGTCCCGGGCCAAAGTGCCGTCCAGATCAACGCCAATCCAGTGGTGGCGGGCGACAAAGACGGGTTCGGCGCCCGGATCAAGCGCGACCCAAGCGCCGGGATTGCCTTGATCGTCAGTTGCCTTTTCGATCTGCAGTGGACCCATGCACCAACTGTAAGTGCCGGTTTTCGGGTGTCAACGGGGCATTGGCATGAAATCGTCCGTTCAGGGGGCCGCGTCAAACCGAGCGATTACCCCCAACTGTGCGCCGGAAGCCCCGCAGAAAAGCGACACCAAGCCACCTGCGAGCCAGCTACAAGCCAGCTACTAGCCAACCGGTAGGCACCCACATGCGACCCACAAGCCACCTACATGAGACCTTCAAGCCACCCACATGCGACCCGCAGGCTACCACCAAGACGGAAGCAAGCGCCCTGAATCGCCTCGGCGGCTGCGGAACCGCTACGAGTTGATACTCACATGGCGGTGCGTTCCGGGAAGCCAGGTCTGCTCCGGGCGGGCCGGCGGGGCCGGCTGCCAGTCCAAGGCGCGGTCCACGAGCTGGTGCATCTGCAGGAACCACCAGCGAGAGGTGAAGGGAGGCGGACGAGGGTTGGTCCGCGACCGTTGGGTCAAGCGCGGGTTGCCGAGCCTCAGTTCCAGTTGTGTATCGGTCATACTTTGCCTTTCAGTTTTTGCGCCCAGCGTAGGAATATGGGTTGGACAAATACGGTCTAATCCGTACAAGTACGGAAATAATGACCTTGTGGGGTGTGGTGGTGGGACAAGCGGGTCGTGGGGCAAGGCACCCGGGCGGCGGCGCCGGCGGGATTTTAGAATTATTCCAAATATTGACAACGGCTCGACCCGGGCTAGCTTATCGTTACCATGCGCAGAACGGTGGAGAGCGACCTCGACGGTCGGTTGAACGAGCGACTGGCGACGCGCGGATTTCGTTTTACGCCGCAGCGCGAGCATGTCTATGCTGTGCTGCTACGGAAACGCGATCATCCGACGGCGGAGGAAGTGTTTATCCGCGCCAAGCGCGGGATGCCGGACATTTCCATGGCAACGGTCTATAATTGCCTGGATGCGCTAGTGGCGTGCGGGCTGGCCCGGCAGGTGACGCTGGAGCGTGGGGCCACGCGCTTCTGCCCGAACATGCGCGAGCACATCCATTTTTATTGCGACCAGTGCGAGAGTGTCTTTGATATTGACCTGCCGGCTGAACCCGGGATTGCGCTGCCGAAAGGCTACCGGGCGGACCGGTACGATATCGCCATTCATGGGCGTTGCCCGGCATGCGCAAACTTGAAACGCAGTTCGGCTAGGAGTTAAATGAGCAAGACGAGTTACAGGATTACCACCCCGCGGAGCGAGATTCTTACGGTGTATTGAGTTGAGATGAGCACAGCAACCGAGACAATCGAAGGCCTGGTCAAGAAGGACTACAAGTACGGCTTTGTTACCGACGTGGAGGCCGATGCGGCGCCGCCGGGCTTGAATGAGGACATCGTCCGCCTGATCTCGGCGAAGAAGAACGAGCCGAAGTTCATGTTGGACTGGCGGCTGAAGTCGTTCCGGCATTGGCTGACGATGAAGGAGCCGACGTGGCCGCACGTGCACTATCCGCCCATTGATTACCAGGCTTCGGTCTATTATTCCGCGCCGAAGAAGAGGGGCGAGGGGCCGCGGAGCCTGGAGGAGGTTGATCCGAAGCTGCTGGAGACCTACGAGAAGCTCGGCATCCCCTTGAAGGAACGCGAGCGGCTGGCCGGGGTGGCCGTGGACGCGGTGTTTGACAGCGTGTCGGTGGGCACCACCTTCAAGAAGCAGTTGGCCGAGCGGGGCATCATCTTTTGCTCGTTCACGGAAGCGGTGCAGGACCATCCGGACCTGGTGAAGAAGTATCTGGGGATGGTGGTGCCCTACACGGACAATTTCTTTGCGTCGCTCAACTCGGCGGTGTTTAGCGACGGCTCGTTCTGCTTCATCCCCAAGGGGGTGCGCTGCCCGATGGAGCTGTCCACGTATTTCCGCATCAACGCGGCGAACACCGGCCAGTTCGAGCGCACGCTGATTGTGGCGGAGGAGGGGGCCTCGGTAAGCTACCTGGAAGGCTGCACGGCGCCGATGCGGGACGAGCATCAGTTGCACGCCGCGGTGGTGGAGTTGATCGCGCTGGACAACGCGCAGATCAAATACTCGACCGTGCAGAACTGGTATCCAGGCGATGAGCAGGGGCGGGGCGGCATTTACAACTTCGTGACCAAGCGCGGCCTGTGCAAGGGCAAGAACTCGAAGATTTCCTGGACCCAGGTGGAAACGGGTTCAGCGATCACGTGGAAATATCCGAGCTGCATCCTGCTGGGAGACAATGCCATCGGGGAATTCTATTCGGTGGCCGTGACGAACAATTATCAGCAGGCGGACACGGGCACCAAGATGGTCCACATCGGCAAGAACACGCGCAGCACGATTGTGTCCAAGGGCATTGCGGCCGGGCACGGCCAGAACAGCTATCGGGGCCTGGTGAAGGTCCAAAAGAGCGCCGCGCACGCGCGGAATTTCTCGCAGTGCGATTCGTTGCTGCTGGGCGACAAGTGCGGGGCGCACACCTTCCCGTACATCGAGGTGAAGAACACGACCGCGCGGGTGGAGCACGAGGCCTCGACTTCCAAGATTGGCGAGGACCAGATTTTCTATTGTAACCAACGGGGGCTGGCGACGCAGGACGCGGTGAACATGATCGTGAACGGTTTCTGCAAGGAAGTGTTCCGCGAGCTGCCGATGGAGTTTGCGGTCGAGGCGCAAAAGCTGTTGGGCGTGAGCCTCGAAGGAAGCGTCGGCTAGGGTCGAGCATTAAGAGCCCAAACTGTTAAACGGGTTGGATGGATTGTGTGCTTACCTGGCTGCCTGAGTTGTATCGGGAAAGGGTAGCCCGGGGCAAACGGAAGACGGGAAATTGAGTCAGACGACAATGAAACAAGCGATACTGGAAATACAGGACCTCACGGCGGGTGTGGAGGGCAAACAGATTCTTAAGGGCATCAACCTGGCCATGAATCTGGGCGAAGTCCACGCCATCATGGGTCCAAACGGCAGCGGCAAGAGCACGCTGGCAGCAGTGCTGGCCGGCCGGGAGGGCTACGAGGTCACGTCCGGCCGGGTCATTTATGACGGCCAGGATTTACTGGACCTGGACCCGGAGGAGCGGGCACGGGAAGGCCTGTTTCTCGCGTTCCAGTACCCAGTGGAGATCCCGGGCGTGAACAGCACGTATTTCCTGAAGGCGGCGCTGAATGAAATCCGCAAGCACAAGGGCCAGACCGAGTTGGACGCGATGGAGTTCCTGACGCTGGTAAAGGACAAGATCCAACTGCTGGAGCTGAACGAGGACTTGCTGCGCCGCTCGGTTAACGAAGGCTTCTCGGGCGGGGAGAAGAAACGCAACGAGATCTTCCAGATGGCCGTGCTGGAGCCGCGCCTGGCCATTCTGGACGAGACGGACTCCGGCCTGGACATTGACGCGCTGAAAATCGTCTCCAATGGAGTGAACAAGCTCCGGCGAACCGACAACGCACAATTGGTCATTACGCATTATCAGCGGCTGCTGAACTACATCGTGCCGGATTTCGTGCACGTGCTCGTGGACGGGCGGATCGTCCGCACGGGCGACAAGAAGCTGGCACTGGAATTGGAAGAAAAGGGCTACGACTGGATCATCAAGGAAGAGGCGGTGACGGCTTGAGTGCCGGCATGGTGCTGGCTTAAACCGTCCGTATGGCCGGAGCCGCCAACATACCGCCGCTCCAGGACCTCTTCGTCAGGGGCCGCGTGCGCTCTCCTGCAGCTTTCGCCGCTCTCCTCGCAACCAACACCTGTTCCGGTTGTTGATTATGGGTAGCGGTTGGCAGCGGGCAATACGTGAACGCCCGTTGTAATCATTATAACCCGCCTGCTGCCTGGTTCACGCCGCCAGAACAGAAAGGTTCAGTATGAAGAGCATGAAGTCCCGCAAGCGCGGGTTTACGCTAGTGGAGATAATGATCGTAGTGGCCATCATTGGCATGCTGGCTTCGGTCGCGATTCCCAACTACCTGCAAGTCCGTACGAAGGCGCAGCAGAATGTGTGCATCAACAATCTGCAGCAGATCGAGGGCGCAATTCAGCGCTGGTCGCTGGAGATGAAGAAGGACGAGGGGCAGCCGGTCACGTACGGCGACGTCCGCAGCTACCTGCGGCATTCGGTAGTCTGCCCGTCGGGCGGCACGAGTTTCGAGGACAGCTACACGATTACCACCGTGGATGCGGCACCAACGTGCCAGCGAAAGCCGGCCACGCACATGCTGCCGCCTTGACCAGCGGCGGGGCGGCGCCACTTGCTTTGGGTCGAGACGGCAGTTAGGCTGCGGCGGAATGCGGCTGCTGGACCGTTACCTGTTGCGCGAACTGCTCATCCCGTTGGGCTATTGCCTGTGCGGCTTTCTGGTGTTCTGGGTCTCATCCGACCTGTTCGTGAAGCTGGGGGAGTTTCAGAAGAAGGGGCTGGTGGCGCGGGACATCGCAGAGTATTACCTGGTCAGCCTGCCGGAATTCCTCGTGCTGGTCCTGCCGATTGCATTGTTGCTGGCGATGCTCTACACGCTGACCAATCACGCGCGGCATCAGGAAATCACCGCCATCCGCGCGGCGGGAGTGAGCTTGTGGCGGCTGACAGTGCCGTATCTTGGGGTAGGCCTGCTCGCGAGCTTGGCGTTGTTTGCGGCAAACGAGCTCTGGGTGCCCCAGAGCGATGAGCGGGCGGAGGCGATCTCGAAGCGACACCAGGCGCCTGATCCACATGCCCCAGGCCGCGATGAATATCGCAATCTCTACTTCGAGAACACCCGCGACGGCCGCCGCTGGCGCATTGGCGTGTACAACAAGGTAACAGGCGACATGACGGACGTGGGAGTGTACCCAACCGAGCGCGACGGCTCGAAGCTCTGGGAGCTGCGCGGGGAGCAGGCACGGTGGACTAATGGGGTCTGGACCTTTTACAACGCGCTCGCGTTCAAGGAGGCGGCAGAAACCAACGCGCCGCCGGTCCCGATCCTGCGAACCAATGTGCTGGCCGTGCCGGAGTTCAAGGAAACCCCGGAAGAGATCAACAGCGAGATTAAGATCAGCGACAGCATGACACTCCGGGCAGCCAAGAAGGCGGACGTGCCCATTGAGGATCTCCTGAATTACTTGCGGATACATCCCTACCCGTCTCGGGACCGGTGGTACTGGCTGCACACGAAGCTGCAAGGGCGGCTGGCGGCGCCGTGGACATGCCTGGTGGTGGTGCTGATCGCGATTCCGTTCGGTGCCGCGGGGGGGCGACGGAATGTCTTCGTCGGGGTGGCCAGCAGCATCGTGATCTGCTTCATCTATTTCGTGTTGCAGCAACTCGGGTTGGCGCTCGGGACCAGCGGCCGGGTGTCCCCCTGGCTGGCGGCGTGGTTCCCCAATCTATCTTTTGGCCTCGCGGGGTTATGGATGACCGCCCGGATCAGATGAGCGACCGGCTCGCCGATCTCCAGGCGCGCTACGACCGGCTGAATGCGCTTTATCAGGTCGGCAGCGTGATTCACACCACGCAGGAGCCGCAGGAGGCACTGCAGTTGATCCTGAACCAGGCCGTGGATTTGATGCGCGCCGCGAGTGGTTCCATTGTGCTGATCAACCCAACGAACGGCTTACTGGAGATTCATGCCGCGGAGGGCCTGCCCGCCAAAGCCGCCCAACTCAGGTTGCGCCTCGGCGAGGGCATCACCGGCTGGGTTGCGCGCACAGGCAAGCCGGCGCGCGTGGGCGACGTGACAAAAGACCCGCGCTACGTCCTGCTGCGGCGGGAAGTGCGCTCGGAACTGGCCGTCCCGCTGGAGGTCGCCGGCGAAGTGCGCGGGGTGCTGAACGTGGACGCGGACCGGCCCGAGGCGTTCAGCGCCGAGGACCAGGAGTTGCTGGAGGCGCTGGCGGCACAGGCGGCGCGCGTGATTCATAACACCTGGCTCTACGAACAACTCCGGCTCAAGGCCCGTCTGTTCGAGTCGCTCGCCAGCGTCAGCCGAACGATCAATTCCACCCTCAACCTGGATGACGCGCTCCGCGTTATTACCCGCGAAGCCTGCGTGCTGATGCAAGCCAAGGTATGTTCGCTGATGCTGCTGGACGAGAGCCGTGAATGGCTCGAACTGCGCGCCAGCTTCGGCGCGGGCGAGGGATACGTGAACCGGCGCCGCTTGAACGTCGAGGAGAGTTTGCTAGGGATCGTCGTGCGGCGGAAGAAGCCGCTGCAGGTCGGCAACGTGCAGGTGTCCAACCGGTATCAAAACGTAGAAGTGGCGCGGCGTGAGGGGCTTGTGGCGCTGCTCAGCGTCCCGCTGCTGTATGGCGGCCAGGCGATCGGCACCCTCAGCGTCTATACCGGCCAGCCCTACAGTTTCTCCAACGAAGAGATCCGCATCCTCTCGGCACTGGCGGAATTGTCGGCCATCGCCATTGAGAAGGCGCGTCTCTACGAGCGGGTCGTGGACGTGGAGGAGCAGTTGCGGCAGAATGAAAAGCTTTCTGCGTTGGGCTTGCTGGCCGCCGAGGCGGCCCATGAAATTCGCAATCCGCTGACCGTGCTCAAGATGCTCTACCACTCGCTGGACCTTAAATTTCGCGAGGGCGACCCGCGCGCGAAGGACGCGCGCATCATTGACGAGAAACTCGAACAGTTGAATCGAATCGTCGAGCAAATCCTCGACTTGGCCCGTTCGACGGAGCCGCAGTTGGCGCCGGTGAACTTGAACCGGTTAATCGAGGAACTGGGCTTGCTGGTCCGGCACAAGCTTAAGCACCAGAACATTCAGTGGACGCATAAAGCCGAGCCGGACCTGCCTGTGGCGATGGGCGCGGCGACGCAACTGGAGCAGGCCTTCCTCAACCTGATTCTCAACGCGGCGGAAGCAATGCCCGGCGGCGGCGCCCTGACGATTACGTCACGTTCGTTGCGGCTGCCACGCGGCAGCGCGCGGCCGACGCACGTCGCGGTGGAGTTCCGGGACACCGGGCAGGGAATGAGCGAGGAACAGCGGCGGCGGACATTCACCTCGCTCCTGAGCACGACGAAAGCCAAGGGCACCGGGCTGGGCTTGGCCATCGTGGCCCGCGTGGTCGAGGCGCATCGCGGCCGAATAAAGATCCGATCCCGCCTCGGCCACGGAACCACGGTAAGCGTCATCCTGCCGCTTTAGTTTCCGCTGGCTATTCCTGCGGCGGGTAAAAGAGCAACCGCGCGTAAGTGTAGGCGAGCGCCTCGTCAATGGTGGTGCGGACGCCCTGACTGGAATGCCACCAACCCTCCTCGTCGCCATCGCTAGGCGGAATCGCTATCACCCCAACCGTCACGCCCTTCCCGAGCGCCTTCTCAAACATCAGCCGCGAGCGGCGCGCGTGCGGCCCGCCGGTCATCAGGTTGACCTTCGTAGGCGCCAGGTCATGATCGCGGAACCAGCGCTTCAGGCTCAACGCCGTGGCGTAAGTCCGGTCCCGGCGAATGTTACCTGTCGGCACCGCTTGCACATCGTTTGTGCTCATGCCGAGCTTCACCAGCGTGGCCGCGCCGATATAGGCAAAGTTCTTGTATTCAGACAACGGAGCGCCCTGCTGCAAGGGGAGGCCGGTCACAAACAACTTGCTGTAGTTACCACGTTTGAATTCCGCAATGGCCTTTTCGAGCATGTAATCCGGCTCCCAACCCTCGACGACCAGCACCCCCCCCGGCACCGAGTCCGTCACCGCCAGAAACGGCCCGATGCCAAGCATCCCGATGAGCGCCAGCGCCGTGACGCCCAAAGCCAGAAAGAACCAGCCTCGCAGGGTCGGCACTAGGCATTCCCGGCGGCGCAGCAAACCCAAACAGATCTTGCTCGGTTCTATAGAACTTCGGTTCAAAGGCGTCTTGGGCGGTAGCAGTCATCTGGGGTAAACACCCTATAGGCGCTCACCTATTACTCCTTTATAAATGAAGTAGCTTTATAATTTCAAGCCTTTATGCAACTTAGCTGCAAGTCAGACAGTGGGGGAGGGGTCGCGGGCTTGCTCTGAGCGGACGGGGGAGAATCTCGCGAGGGTGCGGAGCGGCGGTGGCAATGGGCAGCGGTCCACCTGATGGCGGCAGCCGCCGGGCCA
>Ga0326727_10013008_pt1 | contig 18694 bp, 16 predicted proteins | sample MB2enrmetagenome_FD_207643 | JGI IMG/M metagenome (GOLD analysis project Ga0326727, IMG submission 207643) | Lab enriched peat soil microbial communities from McLean, Ithaca, NY, United States - MB29MY | ecosystem: Environmental > Terrestrial > Soil > Wetlands > Peat | place: USA: New York...
CGAGACATAGAGAATCCCATGGGTGAGATCGATATCTTCCCAAAGTTGCTGGAAAATCTCGCCTCTCCGCATCCCGGTATCGAGCGCGGTAACGATCATGTCCTTCAGGTGCGGTTTTGCAACAGCCAGGATCAGGTTCTCATGAGCCAGTGAAAGAATCGGTGTTTTGACTCTCCGTTCCCGTACCATGCCGACCCTGGTCAACGGATTTTGGGCGATGAGGCCTTGTTCCTGAGCCCAGTAGAAGATTCTTCGGATCACGGCAACATCTCTGTTCAGGGTTGAATCCTTGAGCCCTGGACGCGCCTCTTGCCGGGCAGTCCGATATTCCTGGATGAGATTCTTCGTGATCCGGATAACAGGCGTGTCCCCGAAGAATGTCTCAAGAAAGACGAGCCGGCCCTCATGGAAGATACTCATCTTTGCTTTCTTCCGGAACTCTGCCACGAGTTCTCTGAAGGTAAGTGCCGGATCAGCGACCGCGATGTTGAACCTGGCGAGTTGCTCCCGTTCTTTGAGTTTTTGTTCCACTTTCTCTGCCGCCTTGCGATTCGAGACATTTGTGGAGAACTGAAATCGTTTGCCCTCCACATAGAATCCCGTCCACCAGATGCGACCCCGCTTGAAGAGCGTCATATGTTCTGTCTCCTTTCCTCTGTGAAAGAACCGCTCTTCACCTTACGGATTTTTTGATTGAGCGCAAGACACCATACTCTGCATGGTGAGCAAGTATCCGTCAGGACATGACAAGATCGGTAACAAGCGACTAAGGGACTACGGGTAATGGCTCAGGTAGCTCTGCCCTATGGGGATCAGCAAAAAGACCAATGAATACGCAGCGATCCGCGCGAACGCGAAACCCGATATGTTATATCTCCTGGTGCATCCCCCTCCATTTGCATCCACTGCTTGACGCAAGAAATGTCATCAAGCGTCGGGAGAACAGTATCGAAGGTAAGCTGACACTATCGGTGACAAATTACGAGAAGAAGTCTGTCATGCCTAGCCGAGTGCATAGCCGCGCACTCGGCTAGGCGCGTGAGGCAGAGACTCAATGATTCCGTGCCTTTACGCGATTCGGCGAAACCAGATATGCGTCTCACTGTGCGTGTTTATCTTCCTGCTCAGCGCGTCGAGGGTTCATCCTACTTTTCCCCAGAGTTATGCACATCCCGCTCCCGGCGCAAAAAAGTACGTCTTGCGCTCAGGTCGTTTCTCCGTTAGGGTTGTCCCCCATGAAGAATGAAAAACTGCGGGCGCTCTTTCCCGCACTGACCGATGAAGAGCTGCAGAGTGCGGAAGAAACTCTGGATCGATACCTCGCAATTGCCTGGGAGATATCCGAAGAATTGCGGGAGGGGAAGCCACCGGATTGACTGAGCACGGATCAAATTCTAGGATTCAGATAAAGGTCGAAGAAAAAATATACTACAAAAAATATCTTGAACAAGTACTGCGCGTATATCAGGGTGTCCACGGCGCGCCAAGGAGAACGAGGCGTCTCTCTTCCCGAACAGAAATCAGCAATTGATCGCTTCGCGCATCAATACACCATTCCTGTTACACAGTGGTTCGAAGAACGCGAGACGGCGGCCAAAAGAGGGAGGCCCGTTTGGAACCAGATGCTCAAAGCATTGCGCAAGGGTGAGTTCCAGGGCGTCGTGATTCACAAGATCGACCGGAGCGCCAGGAATCTCAAAGACTGGGCTGATCTCGGAGAATTGATCGATCAGGGAATCGAAGTGCGATTCGCCAATGAATCCTTGGATCTCAACTCACGAGGCGGGCGCCTCTCTGCCGACATCCAGGCCGTCGTTGCCGCTGACTACATCAGGAACCTCCGAGAGGAAGCGAAGAAGGGGCTCTACGGCAGATTGAAGCAAGGCTTCTATCCCTGGAGAGCGCCTGTCGGATACAAGGACAACGGGGCTGCACAGCCGAAGACGATTGATCCCGTAAAAGGTCCGCTCGTGAAGAAAGCATTTGAGCTGTACGCCTCAGGACAAACAAGCATCCTGCCGTTGGTCGAAGAGATGTACAACCGAGGACTTCGGAATGTCGCCGGAGGAAAGGTCACGAGAAACGGGATGCACACGATTCTCCGGAATCCGTTTTACACAGGGGTGATGCACATTGCTGCTTCCGGTGAGACCTATACCGGCAACCATGAGGCATTGATCTCGAGGGCGATGTTCCAACGGGTGCAGGAAATACTCCACGGCAGGGTTGGGACCCGCGTGTTTGTCCATGATTTCCTGTTCCGAAAGAGCATCACCTGCGCCCAATGCGGCAATTGCCTGATTGGAGAACGGCAAAAGGGCATCGTATATTACCGTTGTCATTCGGCAAATTGCAGGAAGACGAGTGTCCGGGAAGATGTCTTTGCAGGATCATTTGAAGAAGAACTCAAGAAAATTGAGTTTACGGAAGCGGAGTTTGGATACCTGAAGGATCGACTTGCCGAACTCAAGGGCTCGTGGCTCAAAGATCGGGACAATCAGCTCCAGGTGTTGAAACTGCGGATCGAACAGACGACGGACCGGTTGAACCGCCTGACCGATGCGTACCTCGACCAGGCGCTCGACAAAGGAATGTTCGAGGAACGCAAAGCGGCGCTCATTGGCGAGCGGAGAGCGATGGAAGAGACACTTCGGGATTACGAAACGAACAAGCGATCCATCCCTCACGAAATTGAGAAGTGTGTCGAACTCGCATCATCTGCGAATTCCTTGTACCAGGGGGCATCGTTTGCAAAGAAACGCCTTCTCATGAGAACGCTCATGTCGAACTGCGTGATCCGCGAAAAATCCCTCAGTTTTGTTTGGCAAATCCCATTCCAGGAGATTGCCGGACGCGAAAAAAGTGATGATGGTCGCCAGTCTAAGGAGATGGGTCGAGATGGGGAGCTGTTAATTGATCGGTTAATGCAGATGTTCAAAACGGATTCATCGTTTGAATTGCTTTCCGCCGAAGAACTAATGCTTTGACGAAAAAAGGAAAGGGCCATCCGCGATGAATTGCGGATGGCCCAGGGGCCAAGTCCAAAATATCTAATTTCTGGTCAAGGGGCAGCTTTGATGTCACATGTTGTTTGTTGAATCTCAAGCACCACTCGTAGGCGAGGCGACACTTCGGTTTCCTCGTCAAAGGGTGCCTTGGGAGTGAAGCGTTGCGCGAATGCTTCCGCCGAGGTCCAATACGCAAGGTTTACATAGTTTAGACAATTCTCGCGAACAAGATGGAGGCTTCGCATGAATTCCGGCAGGTCGTGCGAGTCGTTCACCTTTGTCAGTGTTTCGCAGATGAAGTCTGGAATACCGACATTCTTCCGTTGGTCCTCGTTATATCTCTCGAGGAATTTTGGTTCCTCGGTTGGTTTGACGAATCGACAAATCAGTACAATCACCATTCGCATCCTCCTTGGGAATGACCGGCGCAGCGATCGCGCATGGATTCCCGTGGAACTTATACGGAAAGCCGATTGACTTAATTGGGCTCTGTGGAAATTTTAGTGACGATTTCTACTACAGTCGAAAATTCGAAGAAGTCGCCGGAAAATGGTTTACCGTAAACCATTGATTTTATTTAAGTTATGGTGCGCCCGGAGAGATTCGAACTCCCGGCCTACTGATTCGTAGTCAGTCGCTCTATCCAGCTGAGCTACGGGCGCACACGGTGGTTCCAAGCGGAACCTAAAACAGATTATCAGGGTTCCCGCGGCGGTGCAATGAGCGAGTCAGGCTGCCGGTGCCTGTTCCGGTGCAGGCTCGGGCGGGGCGATCAGCGGCAGCTCTTCGGCGATTTCCAGGCCGGCCTCGCGGACAAGCTTGGTCACGGTGGCGGCGTTCAGGCGGGTGGCGTCGTACTCCACGCGCAAGGTGTGGGCCTCGCGGTCGAAACGCAGCCGCCGGATGCCGTAAACTTCGCGGGTGTTCGCGAGGGCATGTGCAACGGCTTCGGTTGGCGGCATGGCGTAGCGATAGAGAATCTCGACCTGGGTCATAGGGCAATCATAACAAGCTTAGAATTCCGGAGAAGGCTCTGCGGCTCACAGGCCTTTCAGGAACGCCCGAATCTCCGGGTTGGACCAGTCCGGGTCGCCGACGATCTTGCGGCGGATGATGCCCTGGCGGTCGATGACATACGTCTCCGGCCAGCCCTCGGTGTGGTAGAGCTTGGCAGTGGTCTGTTCGGGGTCGCGGACAGTGGTCAGGTCGACGTGGCGGCGGGTGATAAAGCGGGTGTAGGCGTCCGGGTCCGCATCGACGCTGACTGCCAGAATGGCCAGGTCGGGCCGCTCGTGGTGGAGGTCCAGCAGAGCCGGCAGCTCCTGTACGCAGGGCGCGCACCAACTGGCCCAGAAGTTGAGCAGCACTACCTTGCCCCGGTAGTCGGCCAGATGGATGGAGGTGGTTCCGTCGGCGACGGTAAAATCGGGGGCCGGCTTGTCCATCAGGTAAGGATGGCTGCCCCGATCGCAGCCCGGAGTCAAGGGCAGCACCAGGAGCAGAAGAGGCGCGAAAAAGAGACGGGACCGCACATCCCTATAATAACCAGCGTGAGGCCCCAAGTGAAGGATGCAGCATGATGGGGAACGAGCGGCTGGAATCGAAGGCCGGACGAACAGCGGGGGGATGGAAGCCCGTTCTCGGGCTGTCCGACCAGCCCGGTGAGCCAATCCACGCAACCATGCGCCTGGGGACGGTATTTGACCAGCCAGAGCCGGCGGAACTGATCGAGCTTACCGTCATTATCCCGGCGCGCAACGAAGAAGACTGCCTGGGCGCATGCCTTCAATCGCTGGTGCGGCAATCGGAGGAGATCCTCGAGCTGGGCAGGGATTGGGAGTTGATTGTCGTGGACGACCACTCGACCGACCGGACAGCGGAGATCGCCCGCGGCTTTGCCGGCGTCACCGTGATGCAGGCGGGGGAATTGGAACATGGCTGGACGGGGAAGGCCAATGCGATCTGGACGGCGGCGCGGCGGGCGCGGGGACGCTGGCTGCTCTTCACCGATGCGGATACGATCCACGAGCCGGGCAACCTGCGCCGCGCCATGCATGAGGCGGTGCGGCACAAAGTAGGCATGCTCAGCTACTCACCCAGGCAGATCGTAACCGGCCTGGCGCAGCGCTCCCTGATGCCGCTGATTTTCTGCGAATTAGCTCTGGCCTACCCGCCGGCCAAGGTCTCCGACCCCAACGCGCGCATCGCCGCGGCCAACGGGCAATTCCTTCTGGTAGAGCGGGAGGCTTACCGGCGTCTGGGCGGCCACGCCAGCGTTGCCGACAAGGTGCTCGAAGATGTGGAGCTGGCCTTCCTGGCCAAACGGCGCAAGGTGGGCCTGTGGTTTCGCTATGCCGAGGATGCCGTGGCCACGCGCATGTACCGCTCCACGGCTGCCATGATCGAGGGCTGGACCAAGAATCTGGCGCTGCTGTTTGACAATACGCTGTCGCTGGCGGTGTGGCGGGCGCTGGATATTGCGCTGCTGGTGGGGTTGCCATGGCTGGCGTTCGTTCTCTGGAACGCGCGCTTTGCGGCCCATTCTCTGGAATGGCTGGGGGCCGGGTGGGTGCTGGTTCTGCTGTGGGTGCGCAACCTGTTCCGATTCTATGGGCGGGTCGCCAAATCCAATTTTCCCTTAGTGGATTGCGCCATTGCCCCGCTGGGGTTGCCGCTGTTTATCGTGCTGCTCTACCGAAGTTGGTTTCAACACCGGATCGCGAAACGCGTAAGCTGGAAGGGCAGATCTTACGCGGCCTGATGCGACGGATTCCTCTGCATGTGTTGATAGGACGAAAATTGGAATCCATGCAGTGAATCCAGCCTACAGGCGGCAGCATCTCATAAAGCGAGGAATCAGAATGGTTTTCCTGACCCGGCGGGCCACCTTCTCCGCCTCACACTACTACTGGAACGATGCCTGGCCTGCGGAGAGAAACCGGCAGGTCTTTGGCCGCTGCGCGAATCGCAATGGGCACGGGCACAATTACACGCTGGAAGTGACGGTGGCCGGCGATCCCGACCCGGTCACCGGCTTTGTGGTCGATCTGAAATGGCTGAAAGACGTGATGGAGCGCGAGGTGCTTTCCGCTTACGATCATCGTCACCTGAACCTGGAAACGCCTGAGTTTGCCACGTCGATTCCGACTACGGAGAACATCGCCATTGCAGCCTGGAAGCGCCTTGTGCCCGCAGTCACGGCGGCGGGCGGGGCGGAACTAAGCCGGGTGCGGGTTTACGAGACGCCGGAGATCTTCGCCGAGTACCGGGGAGAGCCATGAGAGCCTACTTTGGCCGGCGCTACACGCTGAGCGCTTCGCACCGTCTGCACAGCGATGCGCTTTCGGCTGCGGAGAACCAAGCCGCTTATGGCAAGTGCAACAATCCCCACGGTCATGGGCACAATTACATCTTGGAGGTGCTGGCCGGTGGCAGGGTTGACCCGGAAACGGGGATGGTGGTCAACCTGGCGGCGATGGACGAGGTGGTGCGCGAGCGTGTGCTGGAGCGCTTTGACCACACCAATTTGAATCTGGATCCGCTGTTTACGAATCGCGTGCCCACTACGGAGAATCTGTGTAAGGCGGTGTTTGAGATCCTCGAGGGGTCGCTGGAACCTGCGGAGCTGGTTCAGGTCCGGGTAGAAGAGACAGAGAACAACTTCTTTGAGTATGGCGGAGACTAAGCCGGAGTTTTCGAATCGAAGGAGTTGCGCGGCGGAACAGCCGCAGGTTCTTCGACTGCGTCTGCCGCGGCAGACTTCGCCCGGGATGACGGAGTATCAATAGAATTCGCCCGATTTTGAGGGCGGGAGGAAATAGGGAACATGGCGCAACCGATCGCAGTCAGCAAGTCGATCCACAGGGTGAAGGACCTAGATGAGGGTCTGAGCGATTTCACCACGGCGGAGATGTATCGCGAAATTCTCAGTCGTCTTGGCGAGGACCCCAACCGCGACGGCCTGGTGGCGACGCCCAGCCGCGTGGAAAAGTCCATGGCCTACCTGACCAAGGGGTACAACGAGGATCCAACCCAGATTCTGCGCGGCGCGCTCTTCGACGTGGACTACGACGAGATGGTGATCGTCAAGGATGTGGAGATCTTCTCGCTCTGCGAGCACCATATGCTGCCCTTTTTCGGCAAGGTGCATGTGGCCTACATTCCAAAAGGCAAGGTGATTGGCCTCAGCAAGATACCACGCCTGGTTGAAGTGTTTGCTCGCCGTTTGCAGGTGCAGGAGCGGCTCACTCGGCAGATCGCGGATGCCATCCAGAAGGCCATCGAGCCGCAGGGCGTGGGCGTGGTGATCGAGGCGCGTCACCTTTGCATGATGATGCGCGGCATTGAGAAGCAGCATTCGTCAACGGTCACCTCTGCCATGGTGGGTTGCTTCCGCCAGAAGGAGACGCGGGCGGAGTTCCTGTCGCTGGTGCGGCAACCGGGCTCGGGCGGATTGTAGTGCCGGAACAAAACCGTAGCTATCGCCCATTGGACGAAAAGGTTAAAGTGTTTTTATCAAGGGAAGCTTCATGATTGAGGTAGTGTGCCCGGAGGCGATTTGCCGTGGCCAGACATCGCCTCAGCTTGTTCGCGCAGATGGCCTCGATCGTCTCCAGCGCTCCATGGCTGTCCTGCTCATCGAGCACTTCTTCGGCGATCTTTCTCAGTTCAACCCAGTCATGCCAGTCACCGATCTGGTCTTTCACTTTGCCCAAGGCACTCACGAACTTTGAGTTCGCATCTTCTGCTAATTGCAGGACATAGCGCAATTCTTTGATCTTGATCCGGAAGGGATGCAGGTTTTCCTCACTCAGCTTCGGCCATTGTCTGAGCTCCTGCATCAGAGGCTCGGCCGCGTCTCCCTCCTGCGCATCGGGAGGCCCGGCGATTACGCCGCCATGCTTGTGACTGAACCGCTTGCCGATTTGCCGGGAGAGATCCTTCAGGCCGCGGCACGCATCCTTGCGCTGCCCGGCAATTGTCTCCTCAAGCTCACGCGCGCTCTTCACGCGGAGCTCGCCCAGATGTTCCAGCAGCCGCAGCACCGCTTCGTCGCGGTGGCGCCCCGCGAGGGTGGTGGCGTTGCCCACCAGGACATCCATGTCGCGGACCTCGCCCGCCGCCTTGCGCACCGGCTGGATCGCCTTGAGCAGGCGGCGTGTCCGCTTCTTGCGACCCAGCCTCAAGGCCGCGGCTACCGCTTCAACGCGCCGGGTGCGGATGCGCAGATCGTGCACCTCTTCCGCCGGCGGATCCCTGGGCAGGCTCTTCAGCGATTTGCGCAGCCCGCGCACCGGTTTTTGAACGCTTTCGAGTTCAATCTTCATGCATTCATTAAATTGTAACAATGTTGCGCCCGTTGCAACTGTCTCAGCGGCCGTAGCGCGGCAACTCCGGCTTTGCGCCTGTCCAGGGAAGGCAGCGCCCGGTGGGCAAATGAACTAGAGTGGTCTAGGCGAACGGGCGGACAGCATGAACGGGTTGCTGGTAATGGATAAGCCGGGCGGGATGACCAGCCACGACGTGGTGGCGCGGCTGCGGCGGATTACCGGCGAGCGATCGATCGGCCACCTGGGAACGCTGGACCCCATGGCCACCGGCGTCTTGCCGCTGCTGCTGGGGAAGTTCACCCGCCTGGCGCAGTACTTTTCTACCGCCGAAAAGACCTATGCCGGCACGATCCGCTTCGGATTCGCAACCGACACATACGACGCCGAGGGCGAACCGGCTGGGCCGGCCGTTGAGCCGGCGCTGACGCTCGACCGGGTGCGCGCGGTTGCGGCGCGCTTCCATGGCGAGATGGAGCAGATGCCGCCGCCCTTCTCCGCAAAAAAGATTGGCGGCCAGCCGGCTTACAAGCTGGCGCGCGCGGGCAAGCCGGTGGACCTGAAGCCGGCTGCGGTTCATATCGCCTCTTTTGTCATCACGGCGCTGGAGGGAGACACGGCAAGCTTCGAGATGAGCATCAGCGCCGGCGGGTATGTGAGGTCGGTGGCGCACGAACTGGGTCAGGACCTGGGCTGCGGCGCGCATCTGAGCAGCCTGCGGCGGACCCGGGCCGGGGTGTTCACGCTCGACGAGGCGCACACGCTGGAAGAGCTGGAGCCAATGGCGGGCGATGCGGCGGCGCTGGAGGCATTGTGCGTGCATCCGCGCAGCCTGCTGCCGGAGATGCCCGCGGTGACCGGCGATGAGGCCGCGCTGGGCCGTCTGCGCAATGGCGCGCAGGCCAACTTGCCGGAATTCTCGGCTGCGCCACTGGTCAAGGTGTTTGCCGGGCAGCGGGAGCTGGTGGGCATCGCGAAACGCGTGGCGGGGACGCTGTTTCAGCCGGTGGTGGTGATGGGGTGAGGACAGGGACTGAGGGACTGAGGGACTAGGGAACAGGGAACAGGGACTAGGGAACAGGGAACAGGGAACAGGGAACAGGGAACAGGGAACAGGACAGGCTACCAAGACTCCGTGCCCATCATTGCGACTTCCTTGTGTCGCAAGGATGGGAAACCATCGATCCCCACTGCTTTAGTCCCTAGTCCCTACGTCCCCTAGTCCCTCCCTCAGGCCACGGTTCACTTATGCAGGAGCGGCTTTAGCGCCGCGAACAGCGTGTCGGCGATGATCTCGGAGCCTTTGGCGGTGGGATGGATGCCGTCCTCCTGAATGGTGCCCGGCACATGCACCAGGTCCTTGTAGATCATCGGCACGAAAGCGGTGTGATGCTGGGCCGCCAAGTCACGAAAGATCTGCTCGAAGGACTGGATGTAGTCTTTGCCGTAGTTGGGCGGGAGGGTGATGCCGGCCAGCAACACCCTGATGTGGGCGTTTTCAAGCGTGGTCAGCACCGTGTCGAGATTGCGGCGGCTCTCTTCCGGAGGCAGGCCACGCAGCCCGTCGTTGCCGCCGAACTCGACGATCACCACCTCCGGATGCAGCAGCAGGATGGAGCGCAGATCGGCGACGGCGTCCTTGGTCGTGGCGCCGCTGGTGCCCTGGTTGTTCACCTTGTAACGGTAGCCGTGGTCGTCGAGCTTCTGCTGCAGGAAGTCGGGATACGCCTGCCCGGTCTTCAGTCCGTAGCCGGCCGTGATGCTGTCGCCATAGCAGACCAGCACCGGCCGCTCGGCAGCCGGAAGCGGTAAGGTAAAAAGCAGAAGCCCGAGCGAAACGATCAGTCGGCGGCGAACGTCCACAGGAGCAGTGTATCAATGGAGTAAGACAGGGAGCAGGGACCAGGGACTAGGGACTGAGGGACTAGGGAACGTGCAAGGACGGAGGCAAGAGTGATTGAGGTCCGGGATGTCCGGAAATGGATTCAGAACGGGACGCGGCGGGTGGACATTTTGAAGGGAATCGACCTCGTGATCCCGGCCGGGCAGTTTATCGCCATCGTGGGCGCCAGCGGCAGCGGCAAGAGCACGCTGCTGGGACTGCTGGCCGGCCTCGACACGCCCAGCTCCGGTGAAATCTGGCTGGACGGCACGCCGATCCACAACCTGGCCGAGGCAGAGCTGGCGCAGGTGCGCGGGCGCAAGATCGGCTTCGTCTTTCAGTCCTACCAGCTGATTTCCACGCTGACGGCGCTTGAAAACGTGCTGCTGCCGTACGAGTTGAACGCAGAGGGCAGCGGGCTGAAGCAGGCGCGGCGGTTGCTGGATGAGGTGGGATTGACCGAGCGAGTTGACCATTATCCGGTCCAACTTTCGGGCGGCGAGCAGCAGCGCGTGGCGCTGGCGCGGGCTTTCGTGGTGGAACCCCCGATTGTGATGGCCGACGAGCCCACCGGCAATCTGGACTCAGTGAACGGGCACCTGGTGCTCGACCTGCTGCTGGAGCGCAATCGCAAGGCCGGCACCACGCTGGTGCTGGTGACCCACGATGCCGAGGTGGCCAGCCGCGCCGATCGCAAGATCGTGCTGCGCGATGGCCTGGTGGTGGAAGACACCTTGCCGGTAACGGCGGAGGAGCAGCGCCGGAATGGCTAAGCGCGCCTTGAGCTGGAAACGCGCCGCGGCCATCGGCTGGCGGGATCTAAAATCCGCGCCGGGCAAATTCGGCTTCGTGGTGCTGTCAGTCGCCGTGGGCGTGGCGGCGCTGGTGGGCGTGCGCGGCTTCAGCGAGAGCTTCCGGCGTACTCTCTCATTGGAAGCGCGGTCGCTGATGGCCGGCGATCTGACGGCGCGCATCTTTCGCCAGACTACGGACGACGAGAACGCCAAGATAGCCCAGATTGAGAAGCAGGGCATTCGCGGAACGTGGGTGACAGAGACCGTCTCCATGGCCTCGGTACCGCCTGACCCGGTGCCGCTGCTGGTGTCGCTCAAGGCCGTCGATCCCAGCGAGTATCCCTACTATGGCAAGGCGCAACTGGAGCCCGATATGCCGCTGCCACAGGCGCTGGAGGGCGATTCGGCGGTGGTGGCGGAGGAGTTCCTCATCCGGCTGAAGGCGCAGGTGGGCCAGACGCTGCGGCTGGGCGGCAGGAGCTTCAAGATCACCGCCATTCTGACGCAGGAGCCGGACCGCATCAGCGCCGGCGCCGGCCTGGGCCCGCGGGTGATGATTTCGCGCGCTGCTCTCGAGCGCACCGGCCTGTTGGCGCCGGGCAGCCGCGCCAGCCAGCGGCTGCTGATGAAATTGCCGGAGAAGCCGGCCGCCGGCATGGATGCGAAGGCGCTGCGCAAGCTGATGGAGGCCGCTCTGCCCGACGCGCAGGTGACGGACTTCAAAGAGGGCAATCCGGCGCTGAGCCAGGGGCTGGATAACTCGACCGCGATCCTGAGCCTGATCTGCCTGGTGGCCATGGTGCTGGGCGCCATCGGCGTGGCCATGGCGATGCACGCTCACCTGGAGCAGCGGATGGATATGCTGGCGATTCTCAAGGCCGTGGGTGCGGGCTCGTCCGATCTGCTGCGAATTTTTTTATTGCAAACGCTGGGGTTGGGCCTGGCTGGAGGCGTGCTGGGCGTGGCCGCGGGCGTGGGCGTGATGGCCGCGCTGCCGGCGGTCTTTGGCAAGCTGCTGCCGGTGCATACGGTGCTCGCGTTTCCGTGGAGATCGGTGCTGGCCGGCCTGGGAACGGGACTGCTGACCACGCTGCTTTTCTGCCTCCCGCCGTTGCTCGATGTGCGCGCCATCCGCCCGGTGCTGGTGTTGCGAAGGCTGGTGGAGCAGGCGCCCGGCGGCAGCTTTGGTGCGTTTGTCGACCGCTGGTGGGCGCGGCGGTTGCAGCTTATCATCTCGGTGGCCGTGGTGCTGGCTCTGGGCGTGATCGCCTGGGCGCTGTCGGATTCCGTGATGGTGGGCACGGTGTTTGGAATCGGGCTGGCGTCGGTGCTGGCGGTGCTGCTCGCGCTTTCCGCCGTAGCGCTGCTCACGCTGCGCTTTCTACTGAATCGCACCCGGCTGCGCCTGCCTTCGTCCCTACGCCAGGGACTGGCGAATCTCTATCGGCCGGGCAACCAGTCGGCCGCGGTGCTGGCGGCGCTGGGCACAGGCGTGATGCTGATTCTGGCCGTCTACCTGATGCAGGCAACTCTGCTGCGCGATCTTCGCGAGACGGCCTCGCCCAAGCTGCCCAATCTCTTCCTCATCGATGTCACCACCGATGAGGTTGCGGGCGTGAAGGATTTCTTTCAACACCAGCCGGGCGTGAGTCAGGTCCTGGACCTGATGCCGGCGGTGACAGGCCGTTTTGTCACCCTCAACGGCCAGACGCTGGACCAGATCAAGGAGCGGCATTTCCCGCGCCGCATGCTCGAGAATGCCGAGCTGAGCTGGGCCGATGCGCCGCCTGCCGGCGACAAGGTGATGCAGGGCGCGTGGTGGAAAGACGGAGGCGTGGCGGAGTTGGCCGTGGGCCAGGGCGTGGCTGAACGGCTGCACCTGGGCGTGGGTTCCGCGGTCGAGTTGGAGGCAGGCGGCACGGTGCGCAAGCTCAAGGTGACCGCGATCTATCGCGCGGATGGGCAGCACCTGGGCGCGCGTGTTTCATTTGTGCTGCCGTCGGGCCAGCTCAAGGACCTGCCGTCGACCTGGTACGGCGGTGCGCACGTCGATCCGCACCAGGTAGCGGCGCTGGAGCGCGCCCTTTTTGCGATTTATCCGACAGTGACCGTTATCAATCTCGCCGATGTGCTGGAGAGGATTGAAAGCGTGGTCAATCAGATTACGTTTGTGGTGCGCTTCCTGGCCGGCTTCTCGATCTTCGCGGGGCTCACGATTCTGGCTTCGAGCATCGCCAGCACGCGCTTCCGGCGCATGCGCGAGGCGGTGGTGCTGAAGACGCTGGGCGCCACCCGGATGCGGATTGTGCGGGTTTTCAGCGTGGAGTTCAGTGTGCTGGGGCTGCTGGCCGGCGTGGTCGGCGTGATCTTTGCGAATCTGCTCACGCGCGTGCTGCTGCATCGGCTGGAAGTGACGTTCCACATCGAGTGGCTGGCTACCGGTGTGGCGCTGGTGGGAACGGCAGTGCTGGCTACAGCGACCGGCTGGATCGCCAGCTATAGGATCCTGGGGTTGCGCCCGCTGGAAGTGCTGCGCGAAGAGTGACGCTGGTTTATCACTTAGAAAGCATCATTGGGTTGGTGGTTTCCCACCCTTTCCGCAGAAAGAAGCGGAAAGGATGGGGCACCCGGCACCTGGCTGGGTCGAATTTGTGCTTTCCCAGGTCTCATCCGCCGCGGCGGACGAGACCTGGGAAAGCCAGGTTCATCAGGATCGAACAGCCCGTTCTCTAGAAATCATCATTGAGCTCGGGCACGGGCAAGATGTCGTCTTCGCGCGCGAACCAGACATACAGCGTGGGCAGCAGGAAGATGCCGATGACCAGGTTGGCAAGCAGTCCGCCGACGATGACGATGGCAAAGGGCCGCTGCGAGTCTGAACCGATAGCGTGCGAGAGCGCCGCGGGAAGCAGTCCCAATGTAGCCACCAGCATGGTCATCATGATGGGGCGCAGCCTGAGCACGGCACCTTCCACGGCGGCCTCGACGATGTGCCCCTTAGTCGTCTCCTCCATGCCTTTGCGCCGGGCGCGCAACTGGTTGATGTATTCGAGCATGATGACGCCCGTCTGCACTGAGACACCGAAGAGCGCGAGAAAGCCGACAGCCGAGGACACAGAGAAGTTAGTATGCGTGATAAACAGCGCCAGCGGTCCGCCGATGGACGCCATGATCACGCTGATCAGAATGAGAAACGCCCATTTGGCCGAGCGGAACATGGTGTAGAGGATGAGGAAGATGACCAGCACCGTGATGGGAATGACGATGGCCATGCGCTTGTTGGCGCGCTTCTGGCTTTCGTACTCGCCCGCCCACTCGGTGTGATAGCCGGGAGGGAGTTTAACGTTCGCATTGACCTTGCGAATGGCTTCTTCAACCGTTGAGCCCAGGTCGCGCCCGCGCACCGAGTACTTGATGGCAATGTAGCGCTGGCCGGCCTCGCGATAGATTTCTTCGGCCCCGTCGTCGGTGGATATTTTCGTCAGCTGCTCGAGCGATACCCGTTCGCCGGATGGCGAAAGCAGGCGCACATCGCGGATGGCCTCGCGCGTGTCGCGAAACTGCGGGAGATAGCGGAGCGTCACGTCGAAGCGAGCCTCGCCCTGCTGCACCTGGGTCAATGCGTTGGCGCCCACCGCGGTCTGCACCGCATCCTGGATGTCGGCGACGTTGATGCCCCAGCGCGCGGCCGCATCGCGGTTCACGGTGTAGTTCAGGTTGGGCTGGCCTATGATGCGGAAGATGCCCAGGTCCTCGATGCCCTTCACGGTTTGCATCTGCGCCTGAATCTGATCGGCCTTATTCTCCAGCGTGCGCAGGCTGTCGCCGTAGAGCTTCACTGCCAGCTCGCCCTTGACGCCCGAGACGGCTTCTTCCATGTTGTCGGAGATGGGCTGGGAGAAGTTCCAGATGACGCCGGGAAACTTCTCCAGCTCCGTGTCCATGGCCGCGATCAGCGCTTCCTTGTTCTGGTGGAAGACGGGTCGCCACTGCTCTTTTCGTTTCAGGTCGACAAAGTACTCGGTGTTGAAGAAGCCGGTGGTGTCGGTGCCGTCGTCGGGGCGGCCGGTCTGGCTCACAACCTGCGTGACTTCGGGGAACGAGGACATGACCAGGCGCGCTTTGTTGGTGAAGTCGATGCTGGCGGTGGGGCCTTCGCTGGGTGGCAGCGTACCCCGCACCCAGATGGCGCCTTCGTCAAGGTGGGGCAGGAATTCCGAGCCGATGGCTCCGCCAACGGTCAGGTAAACCGCGAAGGTAAAGAGGACGGCGGCGATGCCCACCGTGATATAGCGATTCTCAATGGCTGCGCGCACCGCCATGCGGTAGTGGTCCCGCAGCCAGTGCATGATGGGGTTTTCCCATTCTTTGGCGCCCCGGCCGAACAGGACGCTGGCCAGGGTTGGCGCAATGATGATGGAGAACGTGAGTGCGCCGAGCAGCGCGAAGGCTACGGTCCACGCCATGGGCTTGAAGAGACGGCCTTCGACGGCCTGCAAGGTGAAGATGGGCAGGTAGGCGGTGATGATGATGCCGATGGCGTAAAAAACCGGGCGCTGCACTTCGTGCGCGGCCTCGCGAATCTTCTGGCCGGGAGTGCGCGTATCGTCCTTATGGGAGAGATGGCGCACGATATTCTCGATCATCACCACCGCGCCGTCCACCACCATGCCAAAGTCCAGCGCGCCCAGCGACAGCAGGTTGGCGGGAATGTGGCTGAGGTTGAGGCAGATGGAGGCGAACAGCAGCGCGAAGGGAATCGTGAGCGCGACGATGATGGCGCCGCGCACATTGCCCAGAAACAGGAAAAGAATGATCGAAACCAGGATCACGCCTTCGGTCAGGTTATGCTCGACGGTCTCCACGGTGTACTTCACGAGGTCGGAGCGGTCGAGGAAGGGAACAACCTTTACGCCTTTGGGAAGAATGTGCTCGTTCAGGTTGGTGACTTCTTCGTGAATGCCCTGCAGCACCGGATCGGAATCCGCGCCCTTCTGCAGCAGCAGGATGCCCTCCACGGTGTCGGGGTTGTCGACGATCGTGCCGTCGGGCCGGTGCGTTGCTTTGCCGATCTGTCCCAGCCGGATCTTGGGCCCCTGGGCAACCGTGGCGATTTGCTTGATCTTGATGGCCGCGCCGTTGGAGTTCTTGACGACAGTGTTCTCGATGTCCTGCACGCTGGTGAACAGGCCCACCGATTGCACGTTGATCTGTTGCGCGCCCTGCTCAATGAAGCTGCCGCCGCCGTTGGTGTTGTTGTTGGCGATCTGGTTTTCGACCTGGCCGATGCTGAGCCCGTAGGACACAAGCTTTTCGGGATCCAGCTTGATCTGGTACTCCTTGGTCGGCCCACCGAAGCTGGAGACGTCGACCACCCCCTTCACACCCTTGAAGGACTTCTCGATGAACCAGTCTTCCAGAGCCTTCTTCTCCATCACGTCGTAGGAGGGGTTGGTGCTTTCCAGGGTGAACCAGTAGATCTGGCCCACGGGACTCCAGTCGGTGCCCATCTGCGGTGTCAGGTTGGCGGGCAGGCTTACCATGCTCAGCCGCTCAAGCACGTGTTCGCGATTCCCATCGCTGGTGGAGTCGTCATCGAAGATCAGCATCAAGCTTGACAGGCCGGCCAGCGTGGTGGAGCGCAGATGGGTGAGGTGGGGAATGCCGGCCATCTGAATCTCCACCGGCACAGTGACCTGGCGCTCGATCTCTTCGGCGCTGCGGCCGGGCCATTGAGTGATGATCTGCACGTAGTTGTTGGCGACGTCGGGATAGGCCTCAATGGGCAGGGCCTTGAACGACAGGATGCCCCAGGCAGTAATGACCACCACGCCGCCGAGGACCAGCCAACGGTTCTTGAGCGCGAAATCGACGAGAGCGCGAATCATTTACTGGTTCCCCGCGGTTTCGAGTAAGAGCGCATTGGTGACCACCTCTTGGCCGGGATCGATGCCGGAGAGAATCTCCTGCCGGTTCCCGTCGAGCATCCTGCCGGCATGGACTTCTTTGCGCTTGAACTGATTGCCGCCCGCGGGCAGGAAGACCCAGTCGCGGTCATGCAAATGCAGGACCGCGTCGGCCGGGACCACAGCGTGTGTCTCTTTGGTCTGGCCGGTGAAGGTCGCGGTTCCGAACATGCCCAGTTTGAGCATCCCAGGGTTGCGGACCTCAAGGCGCACCTTGGCGGTGCGGATGGCGGGATCGAGGATGGGGCCGATGTCGCTGATATGGCCTGTCAAGGGCCGATCGGGATAGGCGTTCAGCCGGAAGGTCGCTTCCTGGCCCAGCCGGATGCGGGGAATGTCGTTCTCATAGACATCGCAGACGATCCACACGGTGGAAAGGTCGGCGATGGTGAAGGCGGTAGCCGAGCCGGAGAGATTGACACCCGCCGCGGCTGCATTGGTCACATACTGGGCCACGATGACGCCGGAGATGGGCGCGTATACGTTCACGATGGGGCTGGGATGGTTCTTGTCCACGCCCAGTGTCTGCAACTGCTCCTCGGCTGCGGTCAGGTCGGCCTTGGCGTCTTTCTCCGTGTCCTCGGCCTGTTCCAGCATGGACTGCGAAATAGCGCCGTGGGTAAAAAGATCCTGGACGCGGACGTAAGCCTTGTTGGCCAGCATCTCGTCGTTGGCCGCTTTCAGGTACGTGTCGAACGCGTTGGTGATGTCCGGGCTTTGCACCTTCAACAGCAGGTCGCCTTTCTTCACGTTGTCGTCGAGGCGGGCCTTGATGTCCACTACGCGTCCGTTGGCCAGCGAGATGACCGGAACTTCGCGGGCGATATCGGGAAACACCGTGCCGGTGGCTGTCAGCTCCGAGGCGGATTCAATTTTTTCTGCGGTCGCTTGCGGAAACTTCGCCACATCGTTCTTGTCGATGGTGATCAGGTTCATGTCGGCCACCTGGATCACATTCGGGTTTGCCGGAGGCGCGCCGCTGCCCTCTTCTTTGGCCTTGCAGCCGGAAAGAGCCAGCCCCGCCGCTATTGCCAGGCCCAGCGCCAGGGAGGCTTTGGATTGCGTAATGAAGGAGTTGCAGTTCATTGAATTACCTCGCGTCCCACAGCAAGATTCAGTTGTCCGGCGGCCGTCAGGTAAGCGCCGATCAGTTGCAGATAGGCCAGTTGCACGGCCCGGTAGTCGCTCTGCGCATTCAGGAAGTCCATCAGCGAAGCGCCGCCATGCTGATAGGAATAGGTCACCGTGTCGCGGACGCGCGTGGCCTGATCCTTGTATTTGTCCCTATAAGGTTTGAGCAGCGCGATATTGCTCTCCACCTGCGCATAGGCCGAATCCACATCCGTGAACACCTGATTGCGCGTGCTCTCAGACTGTTGCTGATTGCGGTCGATGTCGATCTGGGTGCGCTTTTTTTCGCCCTGGTTGCGATCGAAGAAGCGCAGCGGAACGCTCACGCTGAGGCCCAGCGTCTGCTGGTCGTTGGGGTTGTTGAAGGAGGGATTCCAGGTGTACCAGCCGCTGAAGGTCGGGTCGGTGGAGCCGTTGGCCTCGGCCAGCTTGTGATTTGTCTGCGCCTGCTGAAGCGACTGCAAGGCGGCGCGCAGGTCGGGCCGCTCGTCGAGTGCGATCTTTCTGAAATCTTCAAGCGGCTGTAGCGCGTCGGAAAAGTCGAACGGGCCGGTCACGTCGAACTGGTCCACCGGAGTATGGTCGT
>Ga0326727_10013009_pt1 | contig 18694 bp, 16 predicted proteins | sample MB2enrmetagenome_FD_207643 | JGI IMG/M metagenome (GOLD analysis project Ga0326727, IMG submission 207643) | Lab enriched peat soil microbial communities from McLean, Ithaca, NY, United States - MB29MY | ecosystem: Environmental > Terrestrial > Soil > Wetlands > Peat | place: USA: New York...
TTGACCCGGCCATCCTCTTGCCGCCCATGGCACGCTTGGTGGCCGCATGACGAAGAGGATGGCCGGGTCAAGCCCGGCCATGACGTTATGAGGCAAGCGCGCCTCGGCCAAAATGAGAATTGCTGGTGGGACAAACCGCTCCGCGCTTTGTCACGTGCTGGGTGCTATGATGGCGAAACCGCAAAAGACAGCCGCACAGGTCGGAGGGCTTGATGTCGTCGCACTGCTGACCGAGCGGCCGGCTGATGGACGGCTACGCGGCCAGGCTGGCACCGTGGTCGACATGCCCAACGAATCGGATGTTCTGGTGGAATTCTGCGACGATGATGGCCGCGCCTACGCCGTCGTCGCATGCGCCCGCGCGGACCTGTTGATCGCCGAGTTCGAGGGCCGTTGAGGGTTGCATCTGATTACGACCAAGCTTAGCTAAGCCCTGTATGGAGTACCCAGTCATGGGCGTCATCAATATCCACGCCGCGAAGACCCAGCTCTCGCGCCTGCTGGATGCAGCGGCAGCCGGCGAGGAGGTTATTATCGCCCGCGCCGGCAAACCGGTGGCGAAGCTTGTGCCGATCGACCAAACCCCGCCCCCGCGTCGGTTGGGGATACTCGAAGGCAAAATTCACGTGCCGGACGATTTTGACGACCCTCTGCCCGACGAAATCCTAGCCGAGTTCGAAGGGTGCTGAATGCGCCTTTTGCTTGATACCCACGTGCTGCTTTGGTCGATCAGCGAGCCGGGCAAACTTTCCAACGACGTGCGTGCCGCCCTTCAGGACGCACGCAACCAGATCCATTTCAGCGCCGCCAGCATCTGGGAGATCGCCATAAAGCAGACCAGAGGCCGCCGAGACTTCGACTTCAAGTCAGAGGAAATCGCCGCCGCCGCGCTGGCAAGCCGATTCATCGAGCTACCTGTGCGCTGGGAGGCGGCGGCCGCCGTTGCACGACTCCCGATGCACCACCGCGACCCGTTCGACCGTATTCTTGTGGCGCAGGCGATGGCCGAGCCTCTGGCACTTTACACCGCGGATCGCCGGCTTGGTCTTTACTCGGACTTGGTTCACCTCATTTGACATAGGACGCCGCTCACAAAAGGCCACGGCAGACACCATGGATCCCCTCAACCTCCTCGCCGACCTGATCGCCCGGGCCCGCGCCGCCGGCGCCGACGCCGCCGACGCCGTGCTGATCGCCGGCACCTCGCTCGGCGTGCAGCGCCGCCTCGGCAAGACCGAGCATGTCGAGCGCTCCGAGGGCCGCGACGTCGGCCTGCGCGTCTTCCTCGGCAAGCAGTCCGCCCAGGTCTCCGCCACCACGCTCGACCCGTCCGGCTTCACCGCGCTGGCCGAACGCGCCGTGGCGATGGCGAAAGTGGTGCCTGAGGACCCCTACGCCGGTCTGGCCGAGACCGCCGCGCCGCCCGAGCCGAACGACCTTGACCTGGACGACCCGGCCGAGCCGGACACCGAAGCCCTGCTGGCCCGCGCCAGCCTAGCCGAGGAGGCCGCCCTGGCCGTCCCCGGGATCAACAACTCCGAGGGTGCGTCGGCCGGCTACGGCCGCACCGAGGCGTTCCTGGTCACCTCCGCCGGGTTCGCCGGCCGCAGCGCACGCACCAGCCACTCGGTCTCCGCCACCGCGCTCGCCGGGACGGGCACCGGCATGCAGCGCGACTACGACTACCACTCGACCGTGCACCTGGCGGACCTAGACGACCCAGCCGCGATCGGCCGCAGCGCCGGCGAACGCGCCATCGCCCGGCTCAACCCGACCCGCCCGGCCACCGCGAAACTGCCGGTGATCTACGACCCGCGCGTCTCCGGCGGCCTGGTCGGGCATTTCGTCGGCGCCATCAACGGCGCCTCCGTCGCGCGCGGCACGTCGTTCCTGAAGGACAAGATGGGCGCCCGCATCTTCGCCCCCGGCATTTTCATCCACGACGATCCGCGCCGGGTCCGCGGCACGCGCTCCCGCGTATTCGACGGCGAGGGCACCCCGACCGCCGCCCGCGCCCTGATCGAGGACGGGACGCTGACCACCTGGCTGCTCGACTCGCGCTCCGCCCGCCAGCTAGGCCTGGTCTCGACCGGCCACGCCGCCCGCGGCACCGGCGGCCCACCCTCGCCGTCGGCCTCGAACCTGTATCTCGCGGCAGGCAAGCTGTCCCCGGCCGAACTGATGGCGGACGTCAAACTCGGCCTCTACATCACCGAGCTGATCGGCATGGGCATCAACGGCGTCACCGGCGATTACAGCCGCGGCGCCGCCGGCTTCATGATCCGCGACGGCCAGCTTGCCGAGCCGGTGGCCGAGATCACCATCGCCGGCAACCTGATCGAGATGTTCACCCACCTGACGCCGGCGAACGACCTGCGCTTCCGCCGTGGCACCGATGCGCCCACCGTGCGGGTGGACGGGCTGACCCTGGCCGGGGCCTGATGACGGGGCCCGATTGATCCCCGATATCGGATCACTATATTGGGCGTGTCCTTTCGAAGGCGTGACATAACCATGCGTCGTAGCCACTTTCTGCTTGCCGTGATCGCCGCGCTGGCGATCACCCTGACCCCGGGGCTTGCCGATGCGCGCGCCGGCAGCGGGGCGTCGATCGGCAGCCGCGGCAGCCAGACCTGGTCGGCGCCGCCCGCCACCGGCACCGCACCCTCCGCCTCGCCGATGCAGCAGAGCATGACGCCGCGCAGCCCGTACGGCAGCTCCTATGGCAGCCCTGGCTATCACCCCGGCTTCGGCGGCTTCGGCTCGGGCCTGATGGGCGGCCTGCTCGGCTTCGGCCTCGCCGGGCTGCTGCTGGGCCACGGCTTCGGCGGCTTCGGCATGTTCGGGCTGTTCGGCCTGCTGATCCGTATCGCCATCATCGTGTTCATCGTGCGTTGGCTGATCCGGATGTTCAGCGGCCCCTCGACCGCGTTCGCCGGCGGCCCGTCGATGTTCGGCCGCGGCCCGCCGCCAGGGGGGATGGGCGGCGGCATGATGGGCGGTGGCGGCCCAATGGCGGGCGGTGCGCGCTCCGGGGTGGTGCCCATTGCCATCGCGCCCGCCGACTACCAGGCGTTCGAGCAGTTGCTGATCGCCATCCAGGCCGCCTGGAGCGCCCAGGACCTGCACCGCCTGTCCACCCTGCTGACCCCGGAGATGCTGAGCTATTTCAGCGACCAGCTCGCCGAGCAGGCCAGCCGCGGCGTGCGCAACACCGTCACCGACGTGCGCCTGGTGCAGGGCGACCTGTCCGAGGCCTGGGCCGAACGTGGCCGCGAATACGCCACCGTGGCAATGCGCTTCCAGATGATCGACGCCACCTACGACCAGGCCGGCAGGGTGGTCGACGGCAGCCCGACCGAGCACGTGTCGGCAACCGAGATCTGGACCTTCATCCGCGTGCCAGGCGGCAGGTGGATCCTGTCGGCGCTACAGCAAACCCGCTAGCCGCTTACCTCTCCCGCTCTTCGCGGGAGAGGTCGCGGAGCTCTTGCGACGCGGGTGAGGGTGGTGCCGCCAGCACCCTCACCGCTCCGCGCCTCCACCTCCCCCGCGGAGAGCCGAAGAGGTGTACGCGCGCTACCCCGGATACCGCCAAACCGCCGCCGCCCCACCCCCCTCGTCGAGCGTCCACTGCGGCAGCGCCAACCCCGCCGCCACATCGCTGAACACCATCCGCACGCGCGACCCGATCCCCACCTTCGCCACGACATCCGGCGGCGCCAACGTCCCGTCCGGCAACGTCAGATTGCCCACCACCCGCAACGCCTCATCCGCACCAGGCGCCCCCTTCTGCGTGTCCAGATCGACCAGCAGCACCAGATACGGCGTGTGGTCGCGGAACGCCGGCTGAATAGCGTGATGCACCTCGGTATAGGAATGCACCGCGCCCTTGCCCTCGACCTGCGTCCATGTCGCCTTGGGGCTGGAACACCACGGACACCCCGTGGTCGGCGGATAGCGCAACAACTTGCAGTCGTCGCAACGCTGCAGATGGAAATCATGCGCGGCGCAATGCGCGAAATACGCCAGGTTCTCGTGGTCCAGGTCATCGATGCTGAGCGGCATGCCCAGATAGTCAGCGCGGATCGCCATCGCCCGTCCCTCCCCTAACCGCGCCGCATGATCATTGCCGACCCGGTGCCCGGATTGGCCCAGCCCAGATTTGCCGTCACCTCGATGTCGCGCACCTGCCGGCAGCCGCCCTCGCCATAATCATACGTGTGCTGCCGTTTCCCATCCGACCCGATCGGACACGAATCATCCACGTCGTGACGCAACTGCCGCACATTCTCGATCACCATGTTCATGCCGTGCGTGTAGCCCTCGCACAGATGCCCGCCCGAGGTGTTGTTCGGCCGCTTCCCGCCCAGCCGGATCGTTCCGTCCGAGACATAAGCGCCGCCCTCGCCCTTCTTGCAGAACCCATAGTCCTCCAACTGCAACATCGCGGTGAAGGTGAACGCATCGTAGGCACCCGTGGCATCCACATCCTCCGGCCCGACACCGGCATTGGGCCACAGGATATCCCGGGCATAATACCCCGCCACGCGGTCGATCGGCCCGGCCTGGTAATGCATGTCCATGCGCGGCTTGTTGCACCGCCCGACAATGCCGCGGATCAGCGCCGGCGTGTGCCGCATGTCGCGCGCCCGTTCCGCGCGCGTGATGATGATCGCGGTGGCGTTATCGGTCTCCACACAGCAATCCAACAGGTGCAACGGCTTGCAGATGATGCGGCTGCCCAGCACCTCGTCGACCGAGTAGCGCTTCTTGTACAGCGCCTTCGGATTGTTCGAGGCGTGCTCGGCGTGGATCACCTTCACCATCGCCACCTGTTCCGGTGTCGTGCCGTACTCGAACATATGCCGCATGAACGTCGGGCTGAACGCCTGGCCGGCGCTCTGCCAGCCATAGGCGCGGCTGTGCAGCATGTCGCCGTTGACCGGCACCGCCGACCGCGCGCCGGTGCCGCCGATGCGCACCTGCGAATACCCGTTCATCGCGCGGAACAGTGCCACGCAGTTGCACAGGCCGGCCTCCATCACGCCGATTGCAATGCCGATCAGCGCCTCGGTCGACGACCCGCCGCCGATGCAGTCCATGTAGAAATTCAGCCGCGCGCCGATGTCCCCCGCCATGAACGTCGCCGAGGTCGAATCGTTGTTGGAATAAGACAGCATGCCGTCGATGTCGGTGGCCTTGATCCCGGCGTCCGCGATCGCGTTGCGCAGCGCCAAGGTGCCCAGCGCGCGTGTGGTCTTGTTGGAGCCGCGCACATACGTCGTCTCCCCCACGCCGGCGATGGCGTATTTGTCGCGCAGGTATTTCGGCGTGGAGACATCCGTGTCGGCTGGCAATGGCATCTGCGTTTCCCCCCTCGGTGCGCCCGGCGCTCGCCACGCTATTCCACCCGGGCCGGCCGTTTCGCCAAAGCTGAACGCGAAGCAATGCGCCGTCAACGCGGGAGAGCTTGACCGGCGTGCATCCCTTGTGCCCTGAGAGCGTTCAGTTTGATGTCCCGCTTCCCCCGCCTTGTCCTGCTGCTGGCGCTGTCCCTGCTGCCGAACCTGGCGGCGTGTGCGGCGCATCTCGTGCCACCCGGGCCGCCGATCGAGCCGGTGAAGGAAACCGCGGACGCATTCGTCATGCCCGACGGCATGCGGCTGCCGTATCGCGCCTGGCTGCCGGTGGGCGCGCCATGGGCGGTGATGCTGGCGCTGCACGGCATGAACGACAGCCGCGACGCGTGGGAGCTTCCTGGGCCCGACTTCGCCGACGCCGGCATCGCCGTGTTCTCCCCCGACCAGCGCGGCTTCGGGAACACCACCGCGCGCGGCTTCTGGCCGGGCACCACCGCGCTGGTCGACGACGCGCGGGCCATGGCCGCGCTGCTGCACGAACGCTACCCGCACGCTGATCCTGCTGGGCGAGAGCATGGGCGCGGCCGAGCTGATGTGCCTGGCGACCGCGCCGCATTCCCCACCCGGCGCCACCTACGTGCTGGTGTCTCCGGCGGTCTGGAGCCGGTCGGAGATGAACCTGTTCGAGCGTGGCGGGCTATGGCTGATCTCGGGCCTGCTGCCCGGTTTCACCGTCACCGGCCAGGTCGCCCATGTCCTGGCCAGCGACAATCGCCGCGCGTTGATCCGCCTCTCGACCGATCCGCTGACCATCCACGACACGCGGTTCGACGCGATCGCCGGGCTGGTCAACCTGATGGATGCGGCCGCCGCTGCCGCGCCCCGGTTCACCGCGCCGGCCCTGTTCATGTATGGCGGCAAGGATGAGCTGATCCCGCCGGAGGCCACGGCACGGGTCTGGCGCGCGCTGCCGCCCGGTCCGGTGCGGGCGTTCTATCCCGACGGCTACCATTTGCTGCTGCGCGATCTGGGCCGGGCGGCGCCGATCGGGGATGTTATCGACTGGGTGCTGGATCCCGCGGCGCCGTTGCCCTCGGGTGCCGAGGCGGCGGCGACGGCGTGGTTGGCGAAGCAGCCGTAGGGATGTGGGGGTGGGGTTATGGATGGGGCGGGCGGCGGACGGTTGGAGGTTAGTGCCGAGGCGCTGATGGGGTGGGCTGATCGCTCTGCGCGGATGTGTTGCCCGGTTGGTTGCGTCTGATTCCGGAATCTTGGGATTTGGTGCGCCCGGTGTCCGTAAGCACGCCCACCCAACCGCCGTGATGCGTGCGCGGCATTTCGAAGGAAGGATTTTACCGCAAATAAGCCAGAGGACGCGCGCTAATTCACGCAGATGGTGCAGCGTGGCCCACGGACGGTGAACCATTCCGAACGAGTTGCGTGCTGTCGCCTCGGTCGGTGACCCCGATTTCCGTTGGGGCAAGCGAGCACCGGCAAGAGCCAGCCAGTCGATTTTCGGATACCCGGCCCCCCAACCACCTGTGGGTTGGCAGGGTGGCAAGAATTTTATGACTAAGGAAGCGCGCAGGGCTGAGAAGACGCCTGCCTGCCTGCGCGACAAGCCCAGCGGCACTAACTTCTCCCGAGCTTGTGGCTTCCTCCTCACGCGACATCGAGGGTGCGCCAGGAGCACCAATCGGCTAAAGTCGCGCCATCGACCACAAAGCCACCAAGCGAGCGCCCATGTCACGTATCACGTTCGATCCGGCCCAGTGCGGCGGACGGCCCTGCATCCGCGGGATGCGCATCCGCGTGAAGGACGTGCTGGAACTCCTGGCCGCGGGCGTTGCGGAAGCCGAAATCCTGGCCGATTACCCATACCTGGAGCAGGAAGATATCCGAGCCTGCCTCGCCTTCGCCACGGCCGAGGTGGACCATCCCGTTCTGATCTCGGCCGCCCCATGATCGACTGGATGGCATGAACCCCGTGTGATGACGGGACACGAATTCGACTTCCTGGTCGATGCGCAACTTCCGCCTGCCCTGGCCAGAGCGATTGCGGACGCTGGATACAAGGCGCGGCACGTATCCGATGTCGGTCTCCTGCAAACAATTGTTCATCCGATATCGTAACGACTGCGCGGGCACGGCACCGTCAGATTGCCGCGCAACGTTGTGCTCTCATACTGCGTGCGGAACAGGCCGCGGCGCTGCAACTCGGGCACCACCAGTTCGACGAAATCCTCGATGCCGGCGGGCAACGACGCTGGGATGATGTTGAAGCCGTCGGCGGCGCCCGCCTCGACCCAGGTCTGCATGGCATCGGCGATCTGCGCCGGGGCGACCCCAGCTCCCTGTCGTGTTCTACGCCATCTCCCTCACGCCTCTGATCGCGCCTTGGCGTCACGCTGATACACACCGAGGAACGCCCGGCCCATCAACGACGTCTCCTGCTCCATGCACTGTGCCAGCACCGTCGCCCTTGTGGCCTGGATCGCCCTGTCATCCGGTGCCGCACCGGCCGCGAACTCGGCCAAATGCGCCGCGAGCCGCGTCCGCCCGCCCTCGGCCAACACTGCCGCCCGCGCGGCCAATCGCGCCGCACCGCCCGCCAACGCCGCCAGCTCGGCCGCCAGTTCCGCCGCTGGCGCAGGCTTGAGATGCGCCGGATTGCCGTCGAACCACCCGCCATACAGATGCCAGATGGCGCGCACGACGAACTCCGGATCGTCGTAGCGAGGCCGCAGCCAGGGCTTCGCCAGCAGCGCCGCCGGCGCCGTCACGCCGCGCAGTACCTCATCCAGCGAGGCGCCCCGGTTCATCAACGCCAACGTCTGCCCCACCAGGCTTTCCAGCAACGTCGCGCCATCGTCCAACACCTGCCCGGCGCGCGCGGCGCCGAAAATCACCGGCCCGTGGCCGGGGATCAGGACCTTGGGCCGCAGCGCCTGCATCCGCCGCAGGGTCGCCGCCCATTCCGCCGCGTACCGCTGCACCTTCCGCGGATTGCCCGCATTCGGGAACATCCAAATGACGAAATCCCCGCTTACCAGCACCTCCCGTTCCGGCAACCAGACGAACGTTGCGTCGTCGGTCTCACCCCGCCCATGGAACAATTCCAATCGCTCGCCGCCAATCGTCAGCGAAAGCGTGTCGTCATACACCTCGTCCGGCTGCCGCTGGCCGACGGGATAGGTGTAGTTCGGGTAATTGAACTGCTGGCCCTGCACGATGCTGTTGAAGCCTTGCGTCATCCGATAGCGGTCCAGCCGCCGCCGCACGTCGCGATGGGCAACGATGCGCGGCCGAGCCACACCCCGCGCGTCGGCCTCCGCGTCGATCACCTGCGTGCCGCCGGTGTGGTCGATATGGCCATGCGTATAGATGACTGTATGGATAAGGCTGTCGTCCCAGCGCCTGACCGCGCCGAGCGTCTGGGCCGCCAGCGCGGCATTGGCCGTGTCGATCAGCACCAGTCCAGCCGCGGTGCGGATGGCAGTCACGCTGCCGCAAAAATACGTCGAGTGGACCGCAATCATGTTGTCGGCGACCGGCGTGATGGCGCCATGCGACACCGCCTGCGTCCAGTCCTCCATGGGCGCGCCGCCGCTCCACAGCCGTTCGAAAAGCTGGTCCTGTTCCAAGCGCTGCCTCCTGTCCGCCGCCGGCCCCGATTCTACCGCCGCGGTCACGCCCCGCGAAGTCCGCGTTGGCACGCATCGCAACTTCACCTCTCCCTCTGGGAGAGGTCGTCGCGAAGCGGCGGGTGAGGGTGACGCGGCACGCCCTAAAAATGGAACTCGCGGCAATATCCTCACCCGGAGCGCCCCAGCGCTCCGACCTCTCCCGAAGGAAGAGGTAAAGTCGCACCACGGTGCCGGATGACGCGCCGCAACAGCCAGAAGCCACCCGAGGCAGGCGGCTGGAACACCTTCATCACAAGCCTGTCGGGCGCCGCGCCGCTGGGCGCCATTAACCCCGGATTAACCTTCTCCCTGTATTCGAGGCTGCGCGCACGGCTCGCGCTAACCCAGCGAAGCGGGGGACGATGACAGCGCGATCCACATGCCTGCCGGCGCCCGGCGCCCGGCGCGACAGCGGCAGACGACGCCAATACGCACCACCGCACCGCCAACGCGCCGCGGGTTCAGTCATGACAGGGCCGCAATTATGACCGGGCGGGAATTTCGCGAAGCGTTCCTGGGCAGCGTGCTGGCCGAGTTCGCGCAACCGCCCCGGGCGTTCAACGACGACGCGTTGCGCGGCTTCAAGGCGTCCAACAACCTCGGCCCCGGCGAACTGATGTTCGTCGAGGACCACGCCGACCGGATCGCCGCTCTGCACAATCGGCTGTCCGACCAGCAATCCCGCCAGACGCTCGCCTTCCTTTATCTCAACCGCGCCCTCGGCGGCCTGCATTCGCACGGCCCGCACATCACCCAGCAGTTCTTGGCGCTGACGGAAAGCATCACCGGGCACACCGCCGGCAAGGGCCGCCGCCTGTTCGAGCATCAATGGCTGCACCGCCCGATCTTCCTCGAGGAATACGAGGTCTCGGTCGGCAACCAGGCCATCAAACTCGACACGCACGACATCTCGGCGCTCGAGATCTTCCTGCTGGAAGAATACACCTGCCGCGGCGAAACAACCATCGAGGCGAAGCCCGGCGACATCATCATCGACGCCGGCGCCTGCTGGGGCGATACCGCGCTTTACCTCGCCGCCAAGGCGCTGCCCGACGGCCACGTCTACGCATTCGAGCTGAGCGAGGGCAACATCGGTGTGCTGAACGCCAACTTGGCGAAGAACCCGGAACTTGGGCGGCATATCAGCGTGATCCAGCGGCCGCTCAGCAATCGCAGCGGCGACGACATGTGGTTCATCGACGCCGGCGCGGCGTCCCGCATCGCCAGCCAGGATAACGGCGGCACCAGACTGCAAAGCCTGTCAATCGACGATTTCGTCAAGCAACAGGGCCTGCCGCGGGTCGACTTCATGAAATTCGACATCGAGGGTGCGGAACGTTACGCGCTCGACGGCGCCGCCGACACCATCCGTACGCACAAGCCGACCCTGGCGATATCGGTCTATCATCTGCCCGACGATCCGTTCGTGATCGCCGAGAAAATCCTGGCCTTGTCGCCCGACTACCGGTTCTGGATGAAGGGCGTCTGCAAGAACTACGGCGAGATCATCCTGTTCTGCCAGGGCGCCTCGCGCGGGTCCTGATCGCGTCCGGCCGCCCGGCGCGAGGCGATCAGTCCAGTGCGCCGGCAATCCCGCTGGCCCGGTCCGCCAACGCAACGGTCTCGTAATAACTGATCCGCGGCTCGCAGCCGTAGCGCGCGCGGATGCCCGCGCGCCACGGTCCGGTGTAGAACGCCTCGGCCGCCGCCTGGGTCTCCCACATATACGCCCCACCCGCCTCCGTGCCGTCGCGCCGGCAGATGAACTGCTTGCGCACGAAACCCGGCACGCCGAGGAAATCCGGCGCGATGGCGGCGAAATGCGCGCGGCATTCCGCCAACCCGATCCCCTCCGGCAGGTCATACAGGACAATGGCCGTGATCATGCAACGATCTCCTTGATTCGGCAGCCGTTATGATTTTGGGCGGAATATTAGGGTCTCGTCATGGTCAACTTATACGCCGTCATGGCCAATCCAAACCCCGTCATGGCCGGACTTGACCCGGCCATCCTCTTAACGCTCGGTGCCCTCGGAAAGAAGAGGATGGCCGCTTCACGACCGACCATGACGGCGTGCGGCCCAGCTATGACGGAGCGCGCTGGCCGCCATACCGTGACCCCCTCACGCGCTGCGCCGCACATTGTAGAACAGCGCAAATCCGCCCTTCAGCACCCCAGTCACCGACCGCCGATACGCCGTCGGCTGCAAGAATTGCCCGAGCGGAATGAACGGCACATCCCGCCAGTTCTGCAACTGCAACTCCCGGCACAGCGCCTGCTGCCCCCCCAGGTCCGGAGCAGCGAACCAGGCATCGCGCAATGCCTCCAGCCGCGCGCTGGTCGGCCAGCCAAACCACGCCTCCTTGCCGTTGCCGCGCATCTGGTTGTGCGTCGTCGGATCGAACAGCTCCAGCCCGGCCGCGGCCGGATTGAAACAGCTCCAACCGCCCTTGTCGGCCGGCGCCATGCTGGTGCGCCGCTGCGTCAGCGTCCCCCAATCCATCGCCTGGTAATCGACGTTCATGCCCAGCCGCTTGAGCAGATCCGCCGTCACCTGCGCCAACGTCCCGATCGCCGGGAAATCGGCCGGCGCGAGCACCACCACGGGTTCACCCGCATAGCCCGCGGCCTTTAGCGCCTGTTGCGCACCGGCCAGATCGCGCTTGCCCAGCACCTCGATCCCCGCATCATTTGCCATCGGACTGGCCGGGCAATACACGCCCACCTTGTTGCGCCACATGGACGTGTCCGTGCCGACGATCGCCTGCATGAAATCGTCCTGGTTGATCGCGCCCAGCAGCGCCCGCCGGATCGCCACGTTGTCGAACGGCGGCTGCAGGCAGTTCATCCGCAACGTGCCGATCACCCCGGTGGGATCGGTGATCTCCACCACCACATCGCGCGTCTGGCGCAGCAGCGGCTGCAGATCGATCGTCGGCTGCTCCCACCAATCCACCTCACCCGCCTGCAACGCCGCCGCCGCGGTCGCCGCATCCGGAACGATGTGCCATTCGATACGGTCAAAGAACGCCTGCTTCGGCCCGGCAGTGAAGCTCGGCACGCCGTCCGGCCGCGGCACATAGCCGGCGAACCGCTCATAGGCAAAGTGCGCGCCCTGCACCCGCTCGGCGGCGAGGAAACGGTACGGCCCGCTGCCCACCATCTCGGTCACCTGGACCGCCGCGTCGGTCTGCGCCAATCGTTCCGGCATGATCGCCGGCATGTAGGACGGCGCCTTCGCCAGCGCGTTGGGCAGCAGCGGGAACGGCCGCTTCAGCCGGAACCGCAACGTCTTGTCGTCCGGCGCATCGATCTCGTCGGTCGCCGCCAGCAGCGCCTGGCCGAACGTGTCGCGCTTGCCCCAGCGCCGAATGCTCGCCGCCGCATCGCGCCCGAGCACCGGTGTCCCGTCATGGAACGTCAGCCCGTCGCGCAGCGTGAACAGCCAGGTCCGGCCGTCATCGGCGACTGCGTGCCCCGCCACCATCTGCGGCTGCGGCCGGTAGTGCTCGTCCATGCCGTACAGCGTGTCGAACACCAGGTAGCCGTGGTTGCGCGTCACATAGGCCGAGGTGAACACCGGATCGATTGCCGCGAGATCGGCCTGCGGAATGAATTTCAACACCCGCAGGTCAGCGGCGGCGGCCAGCCGAGGCGCCGCCAACGCTGCGGCCGAGGCCCCCAGGAAGCCGCGCCGCCGCAGGACCATGTTCATCACAACCTCCGTGATAACGCCTGCGTGACGTCGGTATCGTCAGCTCAGCGTTTCGCAGTATGGCCGGCGTGCCCCGTTCCTTCTAGCTCTCCGCTGGTTACCTCTCCGCTGGCTACCTCTCCGCTGGGGCCGCGGGGAGAGGAAGAAGGCATAGCGGACAAGACAGGCTGGTTCGACGTCCGCGGGTGGACTCTCAACCGTCGGTCCTGGCACAGTCTCGCGCGACACCCCGCGCCATCAGCCGTCGTCGTTGCACCGGCCCTTCGGAATCGGCCCGGGAAGCCGGCCCATTCACTTTCGCGCCAGACCCGGTCCGCTTCGCGTCGGCGGCGAACCATCTGCCGCCGGTTGCGAAGGAGAACCACCCGAACATGCATCGGATCGCCGGGGCCATCGGCCGAGTCATCCTGATCCTGATCAGCCTCGGCTTGGGTATCGTGCCCGCGTTGATCGCCGAAGCGTCGGCGGCCGAGCCCACACCATCCGCCGCCGCACTGCCGCCTGGCCTCTCAGCCGCGCAGGCGCACGACCTGTTGACCGTGCTGCAAGATCCCGCACAGCGCGCGCACCTGGTCAGCCGATTGCAGGCGCTTGAGAAGGTCCTGCCCGCCACGGCGACCCCCACGCCTGCAACCTCGCCCGCGCCGGCCAAGCCACAAACCGCGTCAACCGCCGCATCGACCGCCGCGTCGCCGACCGACACCGTGATCAAGGCCGGCTTGGTGGCGCAGCTCGCGACCACGGCGCCCCGCTGGGTTGAGGGTCTGCTCGGCCAAGCCGCATCGCTGCGTCATGTCGTGCGCGGCATCCCTGCCGCCGCGGACTGGCTGGCGAGCATCCTGGCCGACGACGCCACACGGTGGGCATTGGTGCAGGTCGGGGTCCGGGTGATTCTGGTCCTCGCGCTTGCCGGCGTGGTCTGGTTTGCGCTGCGCCGCCTGTTGCGCCGCCGTCGCGCCACCCTTGGCGCGCTTGCCGCACGCGAGGCCACGTTTGGCACACCTGCTGTGCCCGGCACCGACACCGATGCGCAGACCGGCCAACAGTCCGCCAACTACCGCGCCTACCGCCGGCCACGCGTCACAGCCGCAGCCCGGGACCAACCCCTCTCCCGCCCCGAGGTCGCCCACCGCCTCTGGACGTCCCTCTGGGGGTCCGCCCGGTTGATTGCGCTCGCCTCCCTGGCCTTTGTGGTCGACCTGCTACCCGTCGCGGCCTTCACGGCGGTTGGCTACCTGCTCGCCCTGCTGCTGGCCCCCGCAGCACCGCACGGCACGGTCTTCGCCGGCCCCCTCGCCGAGGCCGGCACATTCGAATCCCTGGTGCTGATCGTCATCGATGCCTGCGCCATCTTCGGCGCGATCCGCTGCGTCGCCCGCCTGCTGGTCGCCCCCGACCTTCCGGCCCTGCGGCCGGTACCGGTTTCCGACGCTGCCGCCATCGGAATAGTGCGCTGGGTCGCGCGGCTGGCCGCCGTCGCCATCTTCGGCATGGCCGCGCTGGACATGGCGCTGCTGCTGGACCTGGATCCTGCGGCGGCTCTAGCCCTGCGCAAGCTGGTGCTGCTGGTCGTGGACCTTATGGTGATCGTCATCGTGCTGCGCAACCGCCGCGCCGTCGCGGCCCACCTGCGCGCGCCAAAACGCCGCACCGGCGTGTTCGCCAGCGTGCTCACCGGCCTCGCCGACATCTGGCACATCATCGCCGTGTTCGTGATCCTGCTGATGTGGCTGGTCTCCGCCGTCGGCTGGCACGGCGGCTACACGCGCGTGCTGCAGTTCGTCGGTAGCGTCATCATCGTCGGTGTGGCGGGGCGGTTATTGGTGGAGGGCCTGCTGCTCGCGCTGCGGCACGCGCTGCACCTCACCGAGCCGCCCGACGGCGCCGACCCGCGCCCGGTCGAGCCCAACAACCTGACCGCCCGTATCGCCCGCTATTACCCCGTGCTGCACCTCACAATTCACGCCATCGTGGTGATCGTCGGCATCCTGGTGCTGCTCGAGCTGTGGGGCATCGGTTCTGTCGGCTGGCTGACCGGCACCGCGCTGGGCTGGCAGATGGTCTCCGCCGCGATTTCCATCGCCATCACGCTCTGCCTCGCGGCCGTCGCCTGGGAGTGGGCGAACGTCGCCGTCGACCGCCATCTCGACCGGCTGTCCGAACAGGCGCAGGTTGCCCGCGCCGTCCGCGTCCGCACCCTGCTGCCGATCATGCGCGCGGCACTCGCCATCACCATCGTGACCATCGTGGGGCTGACCACCCTGAGCCAGATCGGCGTGAACATCGCGCCGCTGCTGGCCGGCGCCGGCATCGTCGGCGTGGCGATCGGCTTCGGTTCGCAGAAGCTGGTGCAGGACGTCATCACCGGCATCTTCCTGCTGCTGGAGAACGCGATGCAGGTCGGTGACAGCGTGACGCTCGCAGGCGTGTCCGGCACGGTCGAGAACCTGTCGATCCGCACCATCCGTCTGCGCGCCGGCGACGGGTCGCTGTATGTCATTCCATTCAGTTCCGTGACGATGATCAACAACACCAACCGCGGCCTGGGCAATGCCGCGGTCAGCGTAACGATCGGCGCGCGCGAGGACACCGATGCGGTGGGCGAGGTGCTGAAGGCGATCGTCGTCGAGATGCGGCAGGACCCCGCGTTCAAGGACAACATGCTCAGCGACCTGCAGCTTTGGGGCGTTGACAAGGTGGATGGCGCGGCGGCGCTGCTGGTGGGGCAGATTGTGTGCACCGACTCGGGGCGGTGGGGCGTGCAGCGCGAATTCAACCGCCGTTACAAGAAGCGCTTCGCCGAGCTGGGCATCGAGATCCCGAATCCGACCCAGACATTGTTGCTACGCCGGTTCGAGCCGGCCTCGCCGCATCCCGCCGCGCCGAGCGAGGCGGAGCCCACGACGGCCACGGTGAAGGAGTCGCCGCCGCCGTCGGCGCTTGGGCAGACCGGGTAGGGTGGTCGAATGCGTCGCGGCGCGTGACAGCAACGGCTGCACTGACCTCTCCCACTGACCCGTCGGAGTTCCAGCCCGCCTGGATTGTTCCCACTTCTCAATTTGAACCGCAGACATTAAATTGCGCAATTGTGGTCGCTGTTCCTCGTGGCGACCATGGTGATATTCAGGTCGCGGTTGTCCCTGCACCCATACCCCTCCTGACGACCCCCACCACCTCGATTGTCATTCCCCGGACCGTCAACGTCGCGCTTGGCCTGAACCCGCAGCCATCGTGGGTGCGTATGGATGAATTGAACGTATTTGCCTGGCCTAGCTACGATCTGCGTGCGGTGCCGGGAACCAACCGGATCGATTATGGTCCATTGCCTCAACCCTTCTTTGAGCGCGTTCGCCGCAGGATCGTCGAACTCGATCGTGTGCGCCGTATCAAGCGGATAAATCGTGACTGACGCCGGAGGCGTTCGGTTCAAATCAATCGCCGCAGCGCCGGTCGAAATGTGGGGAAGCTTCCCGTACCGACGCCATCCGGCGGCTCCGGCGGCACAGGGCGGGTCAAGGAGCGCCGCCTTCTTCACGCGGCGGGAGCGGAGCCCATGCGCAGCCCTATAGCGAGCATGGCCGGCACCTACCTTTTGACGCGGTGGAGCTCCGTGGCACGCATCTCACTTCTCACTGAATTGTCCGCGAAATTGCTTACAACTGGCGCGCAAAATGAGGCTCCATGATGCCGTCCGAATCAAACCGCAGCGCGCGCCTTGAGGCGCGGATTGCTCCTGAGACGCTCGCCGTCGTGAAGCGGGCGGCCGAGATACAGGGGCGCAGCGTCAGCGATTTTGTGGTCGCCGCAGCCCAGGACGCTGCGCAACGGACGATCGAGCAAACCCATATCATCCGGTTGTCCGTGGAAGATCAACGCCGGTTTGTCGATCTTCTCCTCAATCCGCCGCCTCTGTCACCGGCGCTCCAACGTGCCCGCGACGCGCACGAGCGCCTGGCTCTGGGGACTGAGTGACCGCACCGTTTCCGGTCGAGGCGCTTGGCTCGCACCATGACCGAAAGGCGTTTTCCAGTGGGGTCGAGCCGCTAGACCGATATTTCCGCGAGCAGGTGACGCAAGACCTGCGTCGCCGGGCGACGGCTTGCTATGTCGCGGTCGATGCGGCCTCGGGGAAGGTCGTCGGATACTACACACTGGCCGCCAGCGGTGTGCCTTTGGCGGAAATGCCCGACGCTCTCGCCAAGCGGCTGCCACGCCATCCCTCTGTACCGGTCGCGCGGCTCGGTCGCCTTGCTGTCGATGCCACCTATCGGGGCCGCCAGCTCGGAGCGATGTTGCTATGGGACGCTGCGATGCGAGCCGCTTAAAGGCCTCTCAAAGGCTCTTTGCGCCTGACGGCAAATCCGTCAGATGGCATTATGCCATCGCCCGGTAGGGAAGGGTCCGGGCAAAGCTGCCTCGGCCCCGGTAGACGCGGCTCGCCGCTGCTGACGACGCCGGACGCAAGCGGCCTGCGTAAGCCGGGGCTGCGTTTCAATGCACTCAGGGCCATATCAAGCAACGTCGGTTGTCGCTTCGGCCTGACAAGATCGCGCCTGTCCACCGTAGCCTTTCCCACCCGATGGTCCCTTCCGGTGGCCTGCATGCCTCCGATCATGCAGGCCACCCGGCCTGCCGTCCCGGAAGCGGCAGGCCGGGTGAGCATTTCTCACTTGCAGACATGCAGATATCTTTATATAGCCCGCCGCCAACAGCCAGGAGCACCCCGACCATGCCGACCAGCCCCGACCAGACGGCGGCCGACTACAAGGTGAAGGACATCGCCCTCGCCGCGTGGGGCCGCAAGGAAATCGCCATGGCCGAGGACGAAATGCCCGGCCTGATGGCCACCCGCGAGGAATACGGCGCCGCCAAGCCGCTCGCCGGCGCCCGCATCGCCGGCTGCCTGCACATGACCATCCAGACCGCCGTCCTGATCGAGACCCTCCAGGCGCTCGGCGCCACCGTCCGCTGGTCGTCCTGCAACATCTTCTCCACCCAGGACCACGCCGCCGCCGCCGTCGCCGCCGCCGGCGTGCCGGTGTTCGCCTGGAAGGGCATGAACGAGGAGGAATTCTGGTGGTGCATCGAGCAGACGGTGCGCGGTCCTGCCCAAGGGACTGGTGAACCATGGACGCCGAACATGATCCTCGATGATGGCGGCGACCTCACGCTTCTGATGCACCAGAAATACCCGGAAATGCTGGCCGACGTGCGCGGCATCTCCGAGGAGACCACCACCGGCGTGCACCGCCTGCGCGACATGGCCCGCGACGGCCAGTTGCTCACCCCGGCGATCAACGTCAACGACAGCGTCACCAAGTCGAAGTTCGACAACCTCTACGGCTGCCGCGAATCGCTGGTCGACGGCATCCGCCGCGGCACCGACGTGATGATGGCCGGCAAGGTCGCCGTGGTGAACGGCTTCGGCGACGTCGGCAAGGGCTCGGCCGCCTCGCTGCGCAATGCCGGCTGCCGCGTCATGGTGACCGAGATCGATCCGATCTGCGCGCTGCAGGCGGCGATGGAGGGCTACCAGGTCGTCACCATGAACGACGCCGCCCCGATCGGTGACATCTTCGTGACCGCCACCGGCAACCTCGACGTCATCACCATCGACCACATGCGGGCGATGAAGCACCGCGCCATCGTCTGCAACATCGGCCATTTCGACTCCGAAATCCAGATCGACGCGCTGCGCAACTACAAATGGGAGAACGTCAAGCCGCAGGTCGACGAGGTGGTGTTCCCCGACGGCAAACGGCTGATCGTGCTGTCCGAGGGGCGGCTGGTGAACCTCGGCAATGCCACCGGCCATCCCAGCTTCGTCATGAGCGCCAGCTTCACCAACCAGGTGCTGGCGCAGATCGAGCTGTTCACCGCGCCGGCCGGCAAATACGAGCGTCAGGTCTACACCCTGCCGAAGGCGCTC